>ERZ1026880.1363-NODE-1363-length-10529-cov-5.643307_pt1 | contig 10529 bp, 8 predicted proteins | sample MGYA00380170_ERZ1026880 | MGnify/ENA primary metagenome ERZ1026880 (study PRJEB33269, sample SAMEA4719806) | human gut metagenome | biome: human-associated habitat; feature: organic feature; material: feces | place: Cameroon | collected 2013-10 ...
GGTATCCACACCCAGGTCAAAACCAAGCTGTGCCAGTTCTTTATCCAAATCCAACTGTTCGTTTTCCGCAAAAGCAGAATCCGCCGCCGCATCGTTGTTCACTGCATCCTGAATGTTCAGTACCGGCGTTACGTCATCATTCTGCACTCCGGTATTCTGATCCGCGATTCCATCCATGTAGGAATCGCTGTAGCTCTCTTCTGCCTGCGGCGCTTCCGGTTCCTTCGGCGCGCTCAGGTTATCCAGCTCGGCTTCCAGGTCGAAGTCCATGGCACCGTCGTTGTATTCATCCACGCCGGCGTCATCTGCCGGTGTTTCTGATTCAACTTCCGCCGTTTCCTCGGCCAAAACCTCTGCTGCCGGTACTTCCTCCGGTGCAGTTTCTGCCGGTGTTGCTTCTACTTCTACTGTCGGTTCCTTCGGTGCTTCTTCCGCCGCTTCGCCGCTCTTCTGCTTCAGCAGCATCTCCAGCTTCTTCTGAAGGGCTGCGATTTCATCATCCACCGCTTCCTTCTCGTCGGTGCTTGGTGCTGCCGGAGCCTCTGCTGCCGGTTCTGCCGGAGCCTCGGTCGCCTCAACGGTCGCCGGGGTTTCTTTTACCGGGGTCTTCTCTTCCGCAGCGTCGTCAAGCGAGAAATCCTCATCATCGTCATCCAAATCATCCGGTTCCTCGACTCTCGCCGCGCGAGAAGCTCTTCTCTTTGGAACGTAATCCAAATATTCGTCAAATCCGGCATAGGCATCTTCCACGTCGGACTCTTCTTTTGCCGGTTCTTCCGGAGTCAGGTCGTCGCCGAACAGATCAATTCCCGCTGCGGCATTCTCTTCCTCGGATTCATCGTCCAGTTCGGCCGGATTCAGCTCCACGTCATCCTCCCCGAAGAAGAAATCATCGTAGGAACCTTTTTCCGCCGGCTTCGCTGCCGCTTCCTGTTCCGGCTCCTGCTCATCTTCATCTGCCAGGTGGTTCAGCCGGATGTTGTCATATTCATCTTCCACCGACGGTGTATCCACGCTGGTAAAAGAATCTTCGTAGTCGTGGAAAACGGCGTTCCGGTCTGTTTTTTCCGGGGCCTTCGGTGCTTCGTCTTCGAAGATATTGGATCCGCCGCTGAAGATGGATTCCAAATTATCCTGCTTCGGTGCGCGCTTCTTCTCGGACTTCATGCCGCTGAGAATACGGTCAAACTCCTGCTCGGAGTCCTCGACAAAGTTCTGCGGCTTCTCCGGAGCCACTTCCTGCTTCCGAGCTTCTTCTCTCTCCGCACGAATTTTTGCCAGCTGTTCCTCAAAAGTCGCTGCGCCATCCCTCTTGTCCATCTCCGCGATGATGTCGTCCTTCAAATCCGTGTATCCCTGGGTGTGCTCTCTCTGAGATTCCGGAAGAACGGACTCTCTCCGTTCCGGATATGCGGTGTCCTCAAAGGAATCTGCCGGGACATTCTTTCTCAGGTTCTCGTATTCCGCCCGCTCCTGTTCATCTTTTTCCTGCTTCAGGACATCGATGAAATTCATGGTGCGGCTGCGGTCTCTGGACGGTTCTTCCTTTCCGAAAAGTTCTTCTTCTAAGGAAGTCTTCTTTTCCGGCGCACGATAAGAAGAGGTGCCGGACGAAGCCGACCGATTCGGCACGCTTTCAAACTCGTCGGAATAATCTTCCCACGGAGAACGGACTTCCTTGCGCGGGCGTCTTCTGGAATTTCGGTCATCTACCACCGAGCTCCAGTCGAATGCCACTTCTGATTTTCTTTTTGGCGCGTGTGTGTCGCTGTCATCCCAATCCAGATTCATGCTAAAACCATGATCCGCTGACTTTGCCGTCTTCGTTTCGCCGGCAGCCTGTTGATTTCTATTTTTTACGGGATGCTCTGTTGCTGATTCCAGTCCGGTGGATGCCACCTTGGCTCCACAGACGCTGCAGAATTTAGCACCATCAGCAATTTTGTTGCCACAATTACTACAGAACACTATTGTACCTCCCAAATGTATTATCCGCTCTAATTAATAAGCTCTTACAAATATTCATTGAAAATTATACAACAGCATTTTGGAAAATTCAATGCTTTCTACAGGATTTGTGGTTGAAAGGCTTGATTTTATTGTGTTTGCAATATATAAGTAAAGCTTTTGCAAACTTTCCGTGCAAGATTTGAAAACTTTTTTGAAAAAAATAAAAAAAGCACTTGACTCTGCCCCCGTTTCCGGCTATACTAAATAAGTCGCATGAAGCGACTGAAAAAAACTTTTTAAAAAAAGTGCTTGACTTCTTGAGACTTCTGAGTTATACTAAATGAGTCGCATGAAGCGGCTGAAAAAATGAATATGCGCGATTAGCTCAGCTGGCAGAGCACCTGACTCTTAATCAGGGTGTCCAGGGTTCGAACCCCTGATCGCGCACCATGGACGAGCAACTGAGGTTGCTCGTTTTTTTATTGTTTTTTGGCGGCCGGTTGCTGGGCCAGGGCAAGATGTTGGCGTCCTGTAACGGAGGCATAAGGTTTTGCCGGCAAACGGGCGCCAACTCGGCCGACGGGCAGAGGCGCCTCAGGGCGAAATGTTGGCGCCTCGTAACGGATATACATGGCTTTGCCGGCAATGGGGCGCCAACTCGGGCGACCGGCAGAGGCGCCTCAGGGCGAAATGTTGGCGTCTCGTAACGGAGGCACAAGGCTTTGCCGGCAATGGGGCGCCAACTCGGCCGGCTGCCGGCTACCGACCGGCACTCGGTGGAGAGTTTCCGGCCGGCGCCTTGAAAGCAGAAAAGGAGAATGGCCGCGGCCATTCTCCTTTTCCTCTTTCCCTCAATCGAAAGCTTCCGGCGGGGCGCCGGAAGCTCACGAACTGTTATTCTTATGCAGTATATCGATCCAGTCGATATCTATATCGTAGTTCTGCTAGCTTTATGTACTGTGATGCCCCAGAAAATATATTCGATAAATTGAATCGATAAAATCCCCAATGGAATCATCATCACCTGCCAATAGTTACCTGCAGCGACCGCTACCCCAGAATCGCTTATAGTGTAGAGAGATTTGTCCATCCCTATGCCGTGAAAAACGATCCAAGCCAGAATCGCCACCGACCATACTACCTCTAATACCAAGTTTTCTCGATCCGTCCGCCGCCATTTCTTCACAGCCATTTGAAATACCTCAAACAGCACTCCGAACCACGCAAACAGAATCGGTGTTTCCAGTACATCTACGAATCGTTTCCCCGTATCTCCGAACTCAAATGGCGGCGTACCATTGAACATGCTCATTTCACCATATTTTGATTCTATGAAATACAGTACGGATAACAACACAGCGAAAAGCGCTATACACAATATTTTGTACGTTTTCAATCATCTCACCTCCTTGTAAGTGATAAGCTCACGAATCCTTTTCTAATTTTCCTCAATAAACTGAAGCAGGCCTTCGGCGCCTTTTACGATGCCACCCCGGTCTTCCGGTGCGCATCCCAGGTGGGTGAACACTTCACCGATGAACACATCGTTTTTCTGCAGGCAATCAAATACCCGATCAATGATTCCCCGGCACATTTCCTGTTCCTGCATCGGGCCGAACGGATTGGCAAAATACGTGGTGGAAATGCCGGTCTCCTGTGTCGTCCCTTTGGCCATTCTTTTACCCTCGATGAAGATACTCTTCGCCTCTTCCAGGTCCTCCACCTTCCGCAGACCGATTCCGTCCCCGTAGTTGTTGGCGTAGGCGAACAGATCCACCGGATGGCTTTCCGTAATTACCGCATACGGCGCTGCCGGCGTGATAACGCGGGCGTTGGCTTTATCCGGGTTGAAGAAAACGGAACGGTTCATATCCCGGTACGGCGTTGCCGGATCCAGGTCGTCCAGCCGCACGAAGGCCCCGATTTCCGAACCCTGCGCGTACACCTGTCCGTCGTGAATGTGGAAAGTGCCCATGTCATCGAAGACCACCTCGATGTTGGCAATTTTGTCGTCGCCCAGAGATTTCAGCGCTTCAATGGTTTCCGATTTGCCGGCGCCGGAATCCCCCATCAAGCAGATTCCCTTCTTTTTGCCGTTCTTCAGCGTGATATTGACGAAGGCGCCGTGAATCGGCAGCCAGCCCCGCTGCATCATCGCTACGTTGTGGAGGGTCAGCACGCTCTTCTTCATGTAGCCGAAATACGTGATTTTCTCGCTGTAGGAAACGCTGCCCACCCACAGGGCGTTGTCCTCGTCATAATAAAATCCGCACTGATCCTTTCCGTCCTGATTGCCGAAAATCAGAATGCAGTCCGGCTTCTTGGAAGCTTCCTTTTTGGTTGCCAGCTCAAACAGGTTGGCGCAAGCCACGCCGCTGGCCATGAAGTCCCGGTGGAAGTAAATGAAAATCGTCAGGTCGCCCACTTTTGCTGGGAAGCAGAAGAATTCCTCCCGATTGCCCGCAAAATCCTCCATCGGATTGGTATCCAGCTTCTCGTACGGCCACTCCCGCTTGTTGGACTTGGTGTACAGAATCATCGGCGTCCGCAGCATGACGGAATCGATGAACATCATTTTACGAAGGGCATCGTAGGTGGAGTCGAACATAAAAGCATCATTTCGATACAGCGCCAAGCTGGCGTTGGTGCCCGCCGGCTGCTGACGATACACTTTGTTCGCTCTTCCCATCAACGTCTGCTCCAGTCGGCGGAACGTGGACAGCAGCAGCTGGTTGTGCTGAGAATCGCTGGCAACGAACACCGTGGACTCCACATCTCTCCGGCGATCTGTGGTGATGGAGTACCGGGCATGGCTCTTCCAGAAATCGTAAATACCTTCCACGAAGGCCAGTGCCGTCTCCCGATCTTCAATATACGGCATATCCACCTCATCCGCATCGAAAACGATCAGTTCCCGGGCGAACTTGCACAGCGCCTGCACCGCATTCTTTTCCGACATGTCCCGAACCGCCCAGTCGTACAATCTGCGATCCCGCTCCCGCAGGTATTCCAGATAATGGGCCACGAAAGCCTTGAATTCCTTGGACTTCAGCAAATCCGAACGCGACTCCGGATAAGCCAAATCAAAATTCAGAATTACCATGTCATCGGTCAGATAAATTTTCTCTTTCATTTCCTCTCCTATCGCTAAAACCCGCTCAGCATTTCGCACAACGAAATGTAGCTATGATACAAAACTACGTCGATTGTACCACACCGAGCGGGTTTATGATAGGCTTTTTTATGACCTTATCCAAATTTATTATTTGTTTTTATCATCTATAACAATTTTCTATGTAGCTGCATTAAGCATGCTTCCCGCCCAAGGAAAACAGTCCGATAATCAGGCCGATGACCAGCAACGGCATCGCCAGGTGGAGCAGTCCGCCCAGCAGCATAGCCACCAGCACAAAGGGCAGTCCCAGTACCCAGAACACGGCTTTCATCAAGCCCCAGGTCGCCCGAAGTGCCAGTGCAATCATTTCGAACACCAGAAATATTATTCCGATTGTAAACAGCGTAATCATTTTTTACTCCCTATTCTCCAAGTTCTTCTGCATTTGGAAATTGCTTTCCGCCGCCTGCTTGGTCTGTTCGCTGGATTCTTCCCGCAGGCACGGGTCATCCAGCTTCTCCTCCGCCTTTGGCTGGTACGGCTTAATCGGGGTTTTGTCCCCAATACCCAGCGCCTCTCCGGCCACGCCCAGGGATGCCACGGAATCCATGATATCCGTCGGCATGTAGATCTTGGTGGCCTGGCCGTCGGAAATCTCCTTCAATGCTTCAATTCCTTTTAGCTTCAATACGTTTCCGTTCGGGCTGGCCTCATTCAGCATCTTGAGACCTTCCGCCTCTGCCTGGTACACCAGCTCGATGGATTTCGCCCGGCCTTCCGCCAGAGCAATCTGCGCTTCCTTCTCCGCTTCCGCCGCCAGAATCTTCGCCTTCTTGTCACCTTCCGCACGGGATACCACGGATTCCTGGTGCGCCTGGGCTTCCAGCACCGTCTGTCTTCTTTCCCGCTCTGCTCTCATCTGAGTGGTCATGACGTCTTCGATTTCCTTCGGCGGAGTGATGTTCTTCAGCTCCACGCGGGTAACCTTCAGGCCCCACGCATCCGTCGCTTCATCCAGAATGGTCTGGAGTCTTCCGTTGATTTCATCTCTGGAAGTCAGGGTCTGGTCCAGCTCCATGTCACCGATGATGTTTCTCAAGGTGGTGGCAGACAGGTTCTGCAGACCGAAAATCGGATCCTCTACGCCGTAGGTGTACAGCTTCGGATCGAATACCTTGGCGAAAACCACGGAATCGATGCGCATGGTAACGTTATCCTTTGTGATTACCGGCTGCGGCGGAAAATCCAGCACCTGTTCCTTCAAGCTGATTTTCTTTACAATCCGGTCCAGAATCGGAATCTTAACGTGAATTCCGGCCTCCCAGGATGCCTGGTATTTACCCAGACGCTCGATGACATACACGGCCTGCTGCGGCACGATTCGCACGTTCGGCAGTACCAGCACTAAAATAATCACAACTAAAGCAATAATCATCATTTTTTCCTCCCTATATTGACATGAGAAATGCTTCCAATGAATCTCCCTGAATAATCAAAAAAGACCCATAACGACAGCGCATCTGTCGCCATGAGTCTTGCAATTTAAAACAAGCCGGGTCCTTTCTCTGGAAAGCCGAGGTGACGACTTGCTGCGCCGAAGCGCCTGCTACTCCCTCACGGAGTTGGTTCGATTCATTTGTGACGCAATAGTACCACACTCCATAGCCGGTGTCAACTATTGTTTTGTGAATTATTTTTTGCCAATCAGCAGGGTAAAATATCCGGCATTTTCCGGGATTTCTTCCATTTTTTCATACACCTTTTCCCCCGGCATCCCGCAGTTTTCCACGCCCTGCACGGACAGGCCCGCCGCGGCGGATTCTTTTTTTACCCGCGACAGTTGTTTTCCGGATTTCATGAGCACGTAAGTGCCCGGCGCCTCCAGATTCACCGACTCCTCGTTCCAGGCGGGGATCACCCGAAGCGTCTCCCGGTCCTCCGTCAGCGGCACGTTCAGTCGCGCGGCGGCGGCACAAAAGGAAGGAATCCCGTTCACAAGCTCCGTCCGGTGCCCCATGTCCTGCAGCAGCGTCTGAAGGTAGGTGAAAGTGCTGTAAATCGTGGAATCTCCCAAAGTCAGGAACACCACGTTCCGTCCCCGGTCCAAATGGGCCGCGATGGTCTCCGCCGCTTTCCGGCGGGCATCAGCCAAGGCCTCCGGGTCGCGGGTCATGGGGAGATCCAGCCCCAAAAGTATTTTGCGCGGGAGCTCCGGAACCGCCTGTGCCGCGATTCGATACGCCGCCGTCTCTTCCGGCACGGCCCCCGGAAACGCGATAATCTCATTTTCCCGAATGATTCGCACCGCTTTCAACGTCATCAATTCCGGGTCGCCCGGGCCCACGCCCACGCCGTACGCAATTCCTTTTTCCATAAAAACATCCTTTTCTATTGGTTGTAGTATCTCGTTTCTTCCGGATTCATGATTGCCGTGCCGCAGCCTCGGTCGGTGAAAATCTCCAGCAGCAGGCAGTGAGGAATCCGGCCGTCCAGAATGTGCACCCGGTTGACGCCGCCCTCGATGGCTTTGAGGCAGTTCTGCACCTTCGGAATCATGCCGCCGGTGATGATGCCCTCTTCAATCATTTCTTTGGCCTCATCGGTGTACAGCTCCGACACAAAAGAATCCTCATCGTTGATGTCCTCATACACGCCGGAGGTGTCCGTGAGGAACGCCAGCTTGTCCGCTTTGAGGGCTTCCGCAATGGCCTCTGCCGCATAGTCCCCATTGATGTTGAAACTCTGACCGTCTTCACCGATTCCAATCGGATAGATGATTGGGAGAAAATCATCATCCAACAGGTCGTAGATGATTTTCGTATCCACGTGCTTCACGGTGCCCACGTATCCGATGTCCTTGCCGTCGGGTTTGGCCTGTTCCGCCGCCATCAGCCGGCCGTCCTTGCCGCTGATGCCCACCGCCCGGACGCCCAAATTCTGTGCCAAAGTCACCAGATCGCTGTTCACTTTTCCCAAAACCATTTCCGCAATCTCCAAGGTGTCCGCGTCGGTAATTCGCAAACCGTTGTAAAACTTCGGCTCCACACCGGCCTTCTTCATCCAGCGGCTGATTTCTTTTCCGCCGCCGTGCACTATCACCGGTTTGAAGCCGCACAGCTTCAGGAGAACCACATCCTCGATCACGTGATTCATCAGCGATTCGTCCAGCATGGCGCTGCCGCCGTATTTTACCACGATGATTTTGCGGTTGAAACGCTGTATATACGGAAGCGCCTCTACCAGCACTTCCGCTTTCTCCAAATATTTGTTCAGATCCATTCCTGCGCCTTTCTATTATGAACGATAAGAACCGTTGATTTCAACATATTTGTAAGTTAAGTCGCAGCCCCAGGCATAGGCTTCTTCTTCGCCGTCGTGAAGGTCGATTTCCACGGTCACCTTCTTTTCCGACATGACTTTCGTGGCAAAATCATCATCGAACGGCACGGAAGCGGATCCCTTGCACACTTCCACCGTTCCTGCTGCGGAGCATACGCTGACATCGATATTGGATGCGTCAAAATCACAATCCGCATATCCGATGGCGCAGAGAATTCTTCCCCAGTTAGCATCCGATGCAAACACCGCCGCTTTGAACAGGGAAGAGCAGATGACGCTCTTGGCAACCTTTCTCGCACCGTCCTTGTCCGGCGCTCCGGTCACGTGGGCTTCCAGCAGCTTCTCGCAGCCTTCGCCGTCGCCGGCGATTTTCTGAGACAGGTCCACGGCTACGATGTGCAGTGCGTCGCAGAATTTCTTGTAATCGTCTCCCGGCTCGGTAATCTCCTCGTTGCCGGACAAGCCGTTGGCGATGACCACCACGGTGTCGTTGGTGGAAGTATCTCCATCCACGCTGACCTGGTTGTAGCTGTCCAGAATCTCATCGGACAGTGCCTTCTGCACCAGTTCTTTGGAGATCTTCACGTCCGTTCCGATAAAACTCAGCATGGTTCCCATGTTCACGTGAATCATTCCGCTTCCCTTGGCGATGCCGCCGATGGTGCAGGTTGTGCCGTTCAGCTCGAAGGTGACGGCGCATTCTTTAATGTAGGTGTCGGTGGTGCGGATAGCATCGGCGGCCTGAGCAGAGCCCTCCGGGCTAAGCTTCTCGGCCAGCTCCGGAATGGTGTTCTCGAACGGTGCGATTTCCAGCGGCACCCCGATTACCCCTGTGGCTGCCGGCAAAACGTCCGCTGCTTTGATGCCCAAAGCTTCCGCTACCAGCTCGGTTTCCTTCTGCGCGATTTCTACGCCGTTCGGTGTGCAAGTGTTGGCGTTTCCGCTGTTGCAGATAATCGCCTGTGCCACACCGTCCTGCAGGTGGTCCTTCGTCACGGCGATGTGCGCCGCCTTCACTTTATTCTTGGTATACACAGCGGCGGCGTTTCCCGGCACTTCACTGTATACCAGTGCCAAATCACCCTTCTCCGCATTCTTTCCGATTCCGGCATAGGCCCCTGCAGCCTTAAAACCCTTCGCTGCTGTAACGCCGCCCTCGATAACCTTGATTTTGTTCATTTCAATACTATCCTTGCTCATTTCCGGTCCTCCTTAAAACTCAAATACCCATTTCCCTAAGCCGCTCCGCGATTGACCGCGCGCGGTTGTGTTTTGTGTTGTAACCCTCCGGGAGTTCTCGCTGTCCCGCCGGGATTCCGTTATGGTCCCTCCGGGATTCCTTGCCGTCCCTCCGGGATTCCGTTATGGTCCCTCCGGGATTCCTTGCCGTCCCTCCGGGATTCCGTTATGAGCCCTCCGGGATTCCCGCTCCTAAAAGCAAATACCGACCGGTCACACCCGCATGGGCGCTTCCGCACGGTGATAATATGGATTCACAGCAATTTCACGGATAGAAATTGCTGTGAATCCACTTCTTCTAGGTGTTTTTAACGGCGTTGGTATGATAATACATGATTGTGTATAAAAATGCAAGTTTTTTCTTGTACATATTCCTGAGCAAGGCCCGGAGTGTGGCCGGCCGGGCAGCCGGCGGCGCCCTCTCTTTGCTCCCCGCTCCCCGCGAACCCTTGCAGCTCCGTTCCGGGGAGCAAAATCTTCACATTTCCGCCGCCGGATTTCGTCCTCCCAGGCGCACGGCGGCTTCCCCTCTTTGCTCCCCGCTCCCCGCGAACCCTTGTGGCTCCGTTCCGGGGAGCAAAATCTTCACATTCCCGCCGCCGGATTTGAGCCTTCCGGACGGTCGGCGGCTTCCGCTCTTTGCTCCCCCCTCCCCGCTAACCCTTGTGGCTCCGTTTCGGGGAGCAAAATCTTCACATTTCCTCCGCCGGATTTCGACCTCTCTGTCGCTCGGCGGCGGCCTCTCTTTGCTCCCCTCTACCCGTTAACCCTTGTAGCTCCGTTCCGGGGAGCAAAATCTTCACATTTCCGCCGTCGGATTTCGACCTCCCAGGCGCTCGGCGGCTCTTTCTCTTTGCTCCCCACTCCCCGCGAACCCTTGTAGCTC
>ERZ1026880.1364-NODE-1364-length-10519-cov-5.291284_pt1 | contig 10519 bp, 6 predicted proteins | sample MGYA00380170_ERZ1026880 | MGnify/ENA primary metagenome ERZ1026880 (study PRJEB33269, sample SAMEA4719806) | human gut metagenome | biome: human-associated habitat; feature: organic feature; material: feces | place: Cameroon | collected 2013-10 ...
CTGCTCAGATGATCTGGAACGCTCTGAAGGCTGGCGAGGTCAAGTATGAGTACACCCTGGTTTCCGAGAATGGCACCCTGGTCTCCAAGACCACTCTGGTCGACAAGAAGGATGGCAACACCACCAACAACCTGACCCTGCTGAAGGACAAGTACAATGTTGCTATCGTTGAGGAGGGCATCCTGACCAACATCGCTGAGGATGACAAGGGCACCTACAACGTGATTACCACTGCTGGTTCTTACACTAAGGTCGAAAAGGACTACTCTGATCTGATGGGCCAGAAGGTCGATGTTCTGGTAAAGGACAACGACACCTCCAAGGTCTTCGGCATCTATGCTAATGAGGACTCCACCGTTGTTGCTAGCGGCATCTGCGATGATCTGGATACTGTTTCCGGCAACACCGAGAAGGTGAAAGTCGACAGCACCGAATATAAGACTCAGGGCGCTCTGAACACCATCAATGTTTACGAGTTCAACAGCGATTCTGCTGCTGGTAAGCTGGCTTCCTACATCGACAACAACAATGTTGCTCCTTACAGCATCAAGCTGATCGACAACAACGATGACGGCAAGATCGACCGCGCTGTTGTGGTTCCCTTTACCGTGAAGAAGGTCACTTACATCGGCTCCACCACTCTGACTCTGGAGGGTAGAGGTTCCATCAACAAGGATGACGCTGTCATTGCAAAGGATCTGGCTAAGGATGATTATGTGATGGTCGTTGAGGCCAACAGAAATTCTTCCGACAAGGTTGCTTTGACTAAGGTTTCTGTCGTGACCGGTAAGGTCACTGGCGTAAAGGACGACAGCACGGTTCAGATCGACGGCACTTGGTATAAGGCTGCTGCTACTACCGCTTCTGCTGACGTTCTGAGCGATGCTGACCTGGACTCCACCGTTGAGCTTCAGGTTGTTAACGGCTTCTACTTCGCTTCCGATGTGACCGCCGCTGACGCTTCTTCCACCAACGTCCTGTATGTCAGCGCTGCTGATGCTGCTGAAGGCTCTGTTGGTGATTACACCGTTACCATTAAGGCTTACTTCGCTGACGGCACCGACAAGAAGGTCGATGTCGTTAAGGTAAATGACAACGATGTTGACACAAACTCTACCGTTGCACTTACTGGCACTAATCCTAACAAAGTCCCCGACACTAGTTCCTATTCTACCTCTAACAACAAGGTCGTTGTCGGTATGATGTACCGTTACGAAGTCAAGAAGAACGGCGATTATAAGCTGTTTGCTCTGTCCAATGCTACCAGCAAGGACCGTGCAGGCTACAAGACTTATTCTGCGGCTACTAATGGTCAGTTCACCGATAACACGGATCGTCTGTCTGTTGGTGGTACTTCCTTCACCATCGCTGATGATGCTACCGTTTTCGTTCAGGCTCCTAACGCAACCTCTGGTGATAAGGTGAAGGTCATCACCGGTAAGGCTCTGAAGAAGTGGAATGATACCAATAACCTGTACGCCCAGGTCCTTGCTAACGACTCTAATGGTTCTAAGAACGCTAAGGTTGTCAAGCTGTTCTACACCGCAAATACCGGTATTTCTTCCGCTTCCGACAATACCTATGGTTTCGTGACTTCCGCTCCTATCCGCGTTCCCAACGGTGATGGCGACAAGGTGTGGCAGTATGAGATCTGGAATGGTAAGACCACTCTGACTGTCTTCGAGGACGAAACTGCAAAGCACGCTGATAAGGGTGACTTCATCAAGTACAGTGTTGTGAGCGACAAGGAAATCGAGGATGTCACCACTCTGACCGCTACCTACGCAGCTGTTACCGCAATTGACGGTAAGTACATTGATGTGAAGACTGCTGATGGCACTGCTCTGACCGCTCTGGAGATCGATTCCAGCGACACCAACGTAATCTATGTCGACACTGACAAGACTGCTAAGGCTGAGGGTGGCTCCATCCAGCTGGCTGACGAGCCCACCACTGGTAACTACACCATGAACGTCTTCGTGGTCCGTGATGCTGGCGTTACTACCGGCACTACCCTGGACGCTATCTTCGTTGATGTGAACAACAAGATGAAGAACGTGACCTACGGTGCTTCTGTTAACACCAGCGCTGACGTTCTCACTCCTGCTGCTGGTACCACCACCTACACTCTGACCCGTGACGGTTCCGCTAACGTTAAGGAAGATGCCACCATCACCCTGAAGGTTACTTCTGGTGTTGCTGCTGTTCCCGCTGGCGGCCAGGTTGTCACTGTCAAGTGCAATGAGACTGGTGAAACCAAGACAGTTACCTTCGATGCAAACGCTGCCGCAGGTACTGTCAAGACCATCACCTTTGCTCAGAAGGCATATGCAACCACCTATTCCCTGGTGAAGGGTGCTGCTGCCGATACTCTGGCTTAAAATCTTCCCCGAATCTGATTCAGGAAGGTTCCCCGTTATGCAAGGCCCCCAGGGATTCGTCCCTGGGGGTTTTGCTGTGTGTGGGTAGGTTGTGGAATGGGGAGACGTTGGCGCCGGGGGCGCACCTCTCCACCGCTTCGCGGTCCCCCTCCCCTTTCAGGGGAGGCATAGGTTTCCTGCAACGTATGTTGTAACCAGCAACGCCCATGGCTCCCCTGAAAGGGGAGCTGTCAGCGCCAGCTGACTGAGGGGTTGTCCCCGAAGGGCTTGACCAGCCACGAAAAAAGGGGTTCTCCCCGAAGAGCTTGATCAGCTGTGTGAAACGCATCCGCATTTCTCGGCTTGACAAAAGCCCACCGTCTGCTATAATGAAGACAAAAGGGGACACTGTTACTTGTAGCCAGGCCCCCGATTTGATTGCTAATATGTTATATCAGCTGACCATTCGATTGCCGTCGAGTGGTCAGTACGCTTTTGTGGAGAGAACAAGCAACAAAAAGACCACCCCGCTACGTATCTGTTTCAGATACATCGGCGGGGTGGCTTTTTTCGTTGTAGAGGATGCGTATGGTGTCAGATCACATAGTCGAACCCGGCGGTCTCGTCGCGGGCCATGAGGTCGGCGATGGTGTATTTGTCCAGGTACTCCTGGATCACCTGCTCCAGGCCCTGCCAGAGGGGGAGGGTCCGGCAGCTGGTCATGCGGTCGCAGCTCTGGTCGCCGGGGCCGAGACAGGCCACGGGGACTAGGGGACCTTCCAGTAAGGATAAAATTTCGCGCACGCCGTACTGGTCCGGGGACTTGCGCAGGCGATAGCCGCCGCCTTTGCCGCGCAGGCCGGTGAGCACATCCGCCCGGACTAAGGTCTTGACGATGCTTTCCAGATATTTTTCGGAGATGCCCTGGCGCTCCGCCACGTCCTTCAGGGGGACGTAGCCCTCCGCCTGGTGCTCCGCAATGTCTACCAAAAACCGAAGGGCATAGCGCCCCTTCGTGGAGATCATCATTCCCTTCCACCTTCTTTCTGTGTTTTGAATGATTCCTATTATAATGCAAGGTAAATGGGAAAACAAGAGGGAAGACGCACTTTTTTCAAAATTTCCTTCCAAATTGGTTGGTTTTTGGGACCGGCGTTTGCGGCGGGAAAATTTTTTTGGATTTTTTCAAAATTTCCCGCAAAAACCTATTGACAAGGGGGTGAAATGCAAGTATAATGCACACAAACCTACTTGAAAGGTTGGTAGCAAGAAAACCGACCGACACGGATACATAAACTATTTTACTGAATATATTAGGAGGAAACCATCATGAGCAAGATCTATACTTCCGCTGACCAGCTGATCGGCCACACCCCCCTGCTGGAGCTGACCCATATTGAAAAGAACAACGGCCTGGAGGCCAAGGTCCTGGCCAAGCTGGAATACCTGAATCCCGCCGGCTCCGTGAAGGACCGAATCGCCAAGGCCATGCTGGACGACGCCGAGGCCAAGGGCCTGCTGAAGCCCGACTCCGTCATCATCGAGCCGACCTCCGGCAACACCGGCATCGGCCTGGCTTCCGTCGCCGCCGCCCGCGGCTACCGCATCATCATCGTGATGCCTGAGACGATGAGCGTCGAGCGCCGCCAGCTGATGAAGGCCTACGGCGCAGAGCTGGTCCTGACCGAGGGCGCCAAGGGCATGAAGGGTGCCATCGCCAAGGCCGACGAGCTGGCCAAGGAGCTGCCCAACAGCTTCATCCCCGGCCAGTTTGTGAACCCCGCCAACCCCGCCGCCCACAAGGCCACCACCGGCCCTGAGATCTGGGAGGACACCGACGGCAAGGTCGACATCTTCGTGGCCGGTGTCGGCACCGGCGGCACCATCACCGGCGTGGGCGAGTACCTGAAGAGCCAGAACCCCAACGTCAAGGTCGTGGCCGTCGAGCCTGCCAGCTCCCCCGTCCTGAGCAAGGGCACCGCAGGCGCCCACAAGATCCAGGGCATCGGCGCCGGCTTCGTCCCCGACGTGCTGGACACCAAGGTCTACGACGAGATCATCCCCGTGGCCAACGAGGACGCCTTCGCCGCCGGCAAGGAAGTCGGCCGCTCCGAGGGCGTTCTGGTGGGTATCTCCGCCGGTGCCGCCCTCTGGGCCGCCATCGAGCTGGCCAAGCGCCCGGAGAACAAGGGCAAGACCATCGTGGCCCTGCTGCCCGACACCGGCGACCGCTACCTCTCCACCCCCCTGTTCGAGGAGTAAGATCCTCTGCATCCTTTCCTAGTCTTGAAAATCCTCTCCATTGACTGATATACTCAAATATGAAAGGCTCTCCCGAATTGGGAGGGCCTTTCGTGTCGAGCCATCTTACGTTAGTACACGGCGGACTGCTGCCTGCAACGCAGCCCTCATCCGTCCGCTTCGCGGCCACCTTCCCCCCAAGGGAAGGCTTTTTTAGGTGGTACCACCCTGCAAAATTGTACTGCGTTACCAGAGCCTTCCCCTGGGGGGAAGGTGCCCCAGTGCGCACACTGGGGCGGATGAGGGCCACGTTCCGCAAGGAATCGGTTGTGTACCAACGTACCCACGCACCCCACGGAAGCCCCCATCCAATCCATCTGGCGGAGCCAGACTCCATTTGTCCACATTCTCAACAAGTTTTCCACATTTTTCGCCCGATCCCGCAAATCCGGGTGGACTTTTTTCGCGCGATTGCGTACAATGGGACTAGCTCAACAGAGAGGACGAACACACGACCCATGAAAAAAATTTCTGTGATTTTCCTGGCCGGTCTGCTCAGCGTGGGGCTGACCGCCTGCCAGACCAGCCCCACGCCGGACGGGGATATGACCCAGGCCAACGTCGCCTACCTGGGGCGGTATGACTGCGTGTCCATCGCCATGGACCAGCTGACCATGAACCCCGCCGGGAAGTGGGTCCAGCTCCACGCGGACGGGACGATGACGACGTTTTTGACCGAAGGCTCTGACGAAGCCGAGTGGACGGTCTCCGGGGAGAACTTCACCATGACCGTGGCCGGGAAGACCGTCGGCACCGGAACGCTCGCCGGCGGGACGCTGACCCTGGATCTCTCCGGCGTGGAATACACGCTGACGCAAGAAGGCACGGCCCCCACCAGCGACAGCGACCCCGCCGCCACCCACGCCACCTTCAACTGCTACGGCGGCCTCTACGCCGTCCGCTATCCCACCGAGCGCTACCATGAGGACCCGGCGGGCGTCTCCGACCTCTACACTGACGACGGCGTGAAGGGCTGGATCACCAAGCTGGACACCCAGGAGCGGGTGGACGAGTGGTTATCTGGCTTCGACGCCAAGGCCGTAGACGAGAGCATCGAGAACTACCAGACCCTCGACCTCACCGTGGCCGGATACAGCGCCCGCGCCATCGTCTATCAGGACGCCAACGGCTGGCACAGTGAGATCCTCGTCCCCTTCGGCAAGGACCTGGGCACCAAGACCTACCCCATGTACGCTGCCTACCTCTACTTCGCCGGGGACACCTACGAGGGCGTCTGGAACGAGGACATCCAGTCCATCGTCAGCAGCCTCAGCGTCAGCAGCCATTAAGATCCGATCCATCCACAGGAGGTATTTTTATGACGAAACAACAGCTTGCCGCCCTGGGCCTGGCCGCCCTGCTGGCCCTCTCCCTGACGGCCTGCGGCGGGAACACGGACCAACCCGACACGACCAACCCCGACCCGACCCCGGACACGTCCGCCGCGGACGCCGCCGACAGCGCCGATAACGCCACCGACGCGGCCCAGACCGACGCCGCCGAGGACGTCTCCCTCACGACCTTCCGGGACACCCTCAAGTCCGGCGACTACCTCTGCGGCATCGCCTACCTGGGCAGCACCGTCACCGGGGCCACGATCGACTCGCTCCTGGAGAAGGGCGGCTACTGGGAAAAGTATCCCTTCCTGAAGGACTTCCTCCAGAGCCAGACCGTGACCCAGGAGGGCAACGAAGTCTACTGCATCGTCCCCCGCGACCACGGGGCCAAAGTCACCGTCCAGACCTGGACCATCGACGAGAACAGCCAGGACGGCAAGGCCGGGGAGACCCTCTACGAGGGCGAAGGCGTGCCGGTGATCCTGACCTGCAACGTCAGCGACGTGCTGCCGAACCTGCTCGTCACCGTCACCAGCAACGGCGAGACCTGGTCCTACAACCCCTGCCTGAGCCTCTGCGACGGCACCGTGGCCCTGCCCGACAGCCCCAAGATCTACGATTTCAGCATCTACCAGACCGAAGATCCCAACGCCGACGCCGACTTCCTCGGCTCCTGGCAGGGCGACAGCACCACCCTCAGCTTCTCCGCCGACGGCAGCATGACCTACACCGACGACGTGACCCACCGCGGCAACTTCTACGTCATCCAGTCCTCCAGCCGCTACCCCGCCGGGTCCGTCCAGTTCCAGTGGGACCAGGAGGGCGACGAAGCTTTCTGGGGCGTCTTCACCCTCACCCGCGACGGCAGCAAGCTCACCGTGACCAACATCACCGGCAACAGCATTAAAGAGGATACCTTCCACGCGGTGAACTGAACCCAACCCAAAACAAAGGCAGCCGACAGCATCCACAAGTGCGCTGTCGGCTGGCTATTGTTTACCCACAAAAAAAGCTCCGCTTTCGCGGAGCACAGAGAGCATTTTCGTTCGGCCCGAAAGCCTACGCCGGTTTGAGGTATTCTGCACAACCCTTCCTGAAAGCTCCATAAGACAGTGCATACCGGCACACCCTCTTACTTCAACGCTTCGACAGACACACGCCGTTGCCTGTCTGGTACTTATAGTATACGCGGGCATGCGGAATATGTCAATCCAATTCTAAAAATAGGCAGGGCAAAGCCCCAAGGAGCTTTGCATTTACGGGAAATCACTCTCGCCAATAACTTATCATTAAAAATTAAGAGTGGGGCGATAGTGAAAACATGGCGGAACAGATACAAATATTAACGATTATACTTCAAAATACGTTTTAATAAGTTCAATGTGCTTTGCGAGCTTTTCAGCAGGATATTCTTTATCATTATTATGATTGCCTAACCAATCATAATAGTTTTGAATTTTCACTTTAAATTGTCTAACAGACCAATCCTTGACTTTATCTTGAAAGCCAGAGTACCATTTCCAATCGTTCGGAATATCATGTGCACTGTCATCGATATATACACCCATTGGAGCGGCTTTCCCTTCTCCGTAGTATGCTGCAATCATTGCAGAGCCAATCAACAACTGCTCTTTATACCCTACTCTAGCTTCAAATTCATTTGAAGCCATATACGGAATATCCCTTCCATGAATCGTTTGCCCATACGCGATTGAACAACGGACTAGGTACCAATATTTAAAATCATGCTTAAACAAATATGAAACTAAATGTTTGAATATATCTGATACAAGAGAAAGCATATGATTTTTATCGGACGCTGTTATATAGGCACCATCCATGATAGGATAGACAGAAATATCTCTATACTTCAATTCTCTCCAGCACCCCAAAATCGTTGCATGCAACTTAAAAATATAATTTGCAGCATGATGGATGCTGGCTTTCATTTTCTCCTTAGTTCCTAATATATCAATAATACACACATATTCCGTTTTTTCTTCTGGAAGGTATTTTGAATTAAAGTAATCTATAGACATATGCATCACCTTTCATGAGAATGATAGGGCAAAGCCCCCAGGGATCACTCCCCAGGGGCCTTGCATACGGGGAATCTTCCTGAATCAAATTCGGGGAAGATTACTCAGCAACGGAAGTGGTCTGGCCCTTCCAGTACTGGTTCACAACATCGCAAGCAATCATAACGATCTTTGCATTGGCACCAGTACCCTCAAGGACGTACACAGCGTTGTTGTAATACTTCTTAGCAGAAGCGGAGGAGTCAGAAGCTTCAGTAGCCTTAGACAGAGTGTCATCGGCAACACCTTCGGTGTCATCGGTGTTCAGGAACAGGTACTTCACATCGTCATCCATCTCGTAGTCGATGTTAGCAGTGCCGGTCTTGTTATAGAAGGTGACATAGTCGCCCATCTTGAAGTCCTTGATAGCACCAGGAACAATTTCCAAATGGTTAGAGGTCTCTGCACTGTTGGAACTCTTGACACCCTCGATATAGTTATCGGAGGTCAGATCGAAGGAGATGATGTCGCCCTTAGTAACCTTGGTGTTGCCCTTCATCTTCACGTCGATGGACTTGTTCTCGGAAGTCCAAACAGTGAAGGACTGGCTCTTCACGCCGCCGTCTGCTTCCTCGGAGACAACGTCAGAGGTGATATAGCCGTACAGCTGGGTGGCCTTAGCGCCAGGCAGGTAGCCATCAGCCTTCAGCAGAACGATGGTAGCCAGGCCGACGTCAATAACAGCAGTACCGGTGGTACCAAAGTCACTACCCAGAGCGTTCAGCTCAGAACCGGTCATAACCTTCTGCTTGGTCTTGGTACCATCCTTGTACTGAACATACACAACAGCAGTGCTGGAAACGCGATACTTCTCGCTGGCCGAAACAACAACCTTCTTCTCAGACTTATCAAACTTGCCCAGAGTAACAACGGAATCGCCGCCAGCCTTGTTGTCCGCATTCGTAACTTCCTTCAGCTCGTACAGGTTATCAGAGTTGACCTCATAAGTAACCAGCTTCTTATCCAGGCCAGTATAAGTAGCGTCAGCAGCCACAAGCTTAGTGGTGCCATCGGCAAACAGCATCTTAACCTGATAGTCACCGTCAGAGTTCATGGTACCAGTAGCAGCCAGAACATAAGCGGTGTCAGTAGAGCCGGAAGACTCCTTCTCGGCATAGTAGATGATGCCGTTAATGCTGAAGATGGTGAATCTATCACCAGTACTTCTAATGTCGCCAACATCGCCGGTAGCAGTCACAGCCTTTGCAAAGGGCTTATTGGCGACAGTATTACCAACCTTATACCAGTTATCGCCGATTTTAACTTCCTTGGTGTTGTCCTTGCCCTTGGTAGCGGTAATCTTACCAGTGACTTCGTCAGCCTTGACCAGCTTGTTATCGCCAGTGTACAGGTCCTTATAAACAGCAACGTAGTCGCCCTTCTTCAGACCAGAGGGGATAACATCGTCTTCGTCATAGGAAACGCCACCAGCAGTGACCTTATCGCTGCCAACATAGGTGACCTTGCCGAATTTAACCATGGGGTTAACATAAGCAACATCAAACTTATTGTCACCGTCGTGAGAAACGAAGGTGATGACATCGCCAGCAGCAATCTCATTCTCAATCTCGCTGATCTTCAGCGCAGTAGAAGGAGCGGTCTTGACAACATTCTTAACCACAGCATCAGAATCGTACTTGTAAGAAGTGCCGTCAATCTTGATCTTACCGGTGCCATCCTGCTTTACCTTGTCAAAGGTGGTGGTGACAACGGTATTCTCGGAAGCGATTGCATAAACGCCATAGGCTTCGTCGTTCTTGTTAGCCAGAACCTTCACATACTGACCGACCAGATTAGTAACGTCCTTAGCATACTTGAAGGTACCGTTTTCGTAGGGCTTAGCCAGGCTGGTACCCTCGAACTTCTGGATTTCCAGACCGATCTTATCCTTACCGGCTTCTTCACCATACTCACCAGAGCCAATCAGGATGCCCTCGTAAACATAGCAATCATACTTATCCCACAGCAGGGTGCTGTCCACGTCAGTGCCAGACTCTCTATGGGTCTTGTCCACGACCTGAGCCTTAGAGGACAGGTTGCCGTTGGAACCATCCAGAGTGTAGCTGTACTCAACTTCGGTAGCCTGGAGAGCGTTCCAGATCATCTGAGCAGCGTTGTCACGGGTCAGAGCAGCGGCAGTGTCCATCTTTTCCAGGTTTTTGTACAGACCTCTCTGAGTAGCGATCACGTTCACGTTGGTAGCCCAAGCGTTGCCAGTGAAGCCTTCCAGATCGGACTTGTAGCCCAGAGCGACCAGCAGCATCTTGGCCAGCTGAACGCCGGTCACGTTGCCGTTGGGGGCGAACTTGCCAGCGCCCACACCGGAGACGATACCCTGAGCGACACAGGACTCGATGTAGCCCTCAGCCCAAGCAGCGTTGGCGTTGGTGCGCACGTCGCTGAAGGTGGGGGTGGTGTTGGTGCTGACAGCGGGCTCCTTGCC
>ERZ1026880.1365-NODE-1365-length-10518-cov-7.281850_pt1 | contig 10518 bp, 10 predicted proteins | sample MGYA00380170_ERZ1026880 | MGnify/ENA primary metagenome ERZ1026880 (study PRJEB33269, sample SAMEA4719806) | human gut metagenome | biome: human-associated habitat; feature: organic feature; material: feces | place: Cameroon | collected 2013-10 ...
GCTTTGACAACGTAACAGCAGGAAGTATTCACAAGGATCTCCAAGAAATGCTTTTGACAAATAATTTTGTTGTAGATGAGGGAACTACAAAAGAAATTTCTAAAAACTTAAAAGAAAAACTTTTAGGTAAAAATTATAGTGCAGAATTTGTAAACTCCGTAATACCTGCTGACGAAGAATTGGCTCAATTGCTGTCAGATAACCAGTTGTTAGGGGACGAAGGAGAAGGCGGATTAAGGCAAATCCGTGCTGTTATAATCAAAAAAGTTAAAGACAATGTTGTAGAATATAATAGAGCAAACCCTAACGGCAGACAATACGATGCAAGACGAGTAGCAACGGTTATTAATGCGAACGAAAAGGATTTTCACCCTATCAGAAAAGCTTTGGAAAAAGTTCACGCTCAAACTCTTAATGAAGGTTTCAGAAGAAAAATTAGCAATATGGCAAGTGTTTTGAATGCATTTAAAGCGAAAATGTTTACGCTTAATGAATATGCTGTCAAAAAAGTTGGAGCTGCTCCGGAAACAGTAGTTGCAAATTATTGGAACAATATTTCTAAAAACTTGTTGAAAACATTAGGATTTTCTGATAAAGAAATTACAAAAACTCATTTTGATAGAAATCTAATGGGTGAAGTCCTTCGTGGACATATTGAAGATATCGTTTCAAATGACGGCAAGTATCGTGAAGTAATAAAGAAAATTATTGATGAAGTTGCAACACTTGACGCTCAAATCAAGCCGAGTGATATTTCTTCCGGTATTTTACAAACAAATAATAACGGAACAGCTTATGAAACAAAGGTTGAATCTTTGTTCTCAGAATTCAAAGGCAAGATTGATGAAAGCGGTTTAAGGCGTACAGCAAGAGCAATTGCAGGAAATAATGATTATGAAAATGTTGGAACTCTTAAAAATATTCAAAAATCATATGCAGCAGAAAGAATGCTTGGAGTGAAAAGTTCGTTCTATCGACTTATTAATACTCTTGATTTTTACAGACGTATTGCCCAAAACCCAAATGGTTCTTATATTATAAACGGTCAATACAGCCGTGAAGTTAAAGAAGAATTAATTGAACTTTGTAAAATTATGACTCTTCAAGGTCACTCGTCTGACAGTGCAACTAAGTTCTATATGCTTAGAAATCCAAATCCGGCAAACGATAACGGCCCTGTCGAAGTCAAAGGTGGAAAAATTCAAAACAAATATTTTGGACGAACTGTCGGAACAGATATCGGTGGCGATAAGTATTTCTATCAAAATGCAATGCAATTAATGTTTGAAGAGGATTTAGATCCTACAACAAAAGAATTATTGAACAAAACCTTAATTGGCGATGAAATTAACAGATACAGAACTTTAATTTTGGATAACATCGGTAGCGAGCATTATTTTGCAAAACCTCATCACAAAATCAGACCTGCAAATGGCGCGGGTTCAGATTTGAAATTCTTGCTTACCGGCATTGCACCTGATGAATTGTTCTTTAAGGCTGGGCAACAGGCTTTCAATACAAAAAAATGGCTTAAAATTTTCGGTACCTTTGGTGCTGCCTTACTTGGTGTAACAGTATTAGCACAGTTTTTCTTTGGAAAAATGCCGAAATATCAACAAAAGGCGGATAAAAAATGATTAATTCAACAAATTTATTGACAATAAAAACTCAAAAAATTAATCAACCTGTACTTTCAAATTCGATGACAGGACAACCATTTGTGCAGCCGCAACAGCAAAATTCAGGCTTGTTAAGCGCATATTTAAACAATATGGCAATGATTAATACTCCGGCAGTTCAAAAGCCCGCAAAAGTTGAAAAAACGGAGAATTCAGCGCCAATAAATTATCACAACAATTTGCGCTCAATGTTTAAAAATAACGAAGCAAAAATTTTGGCAATAATTCCAAGAACATTTAATGCAAAAGATACAAATGGCAACGATTATATTGACGGAAATGAACAACACGGAACATTTTTAAACGCAATTGACAGGCTTGATGAAGTCAAAGCCGAAGGTTTTAACACGTTCCACGTACTTCCGATTAATCCTCCCGGGAAAATGAAAGCAATGGGAACGGCAGGCTCTGTTTATGCACCAAAAGATTTGTTGGCGTTGGATCCGAATTTGATTGATCCAAATGATCCGAGAAGTGATTTGGAACAGTTTAAAGCGTTTATTGATGAATGTCATAAACGTAATATCAAGGTAATGGTAGATTTGCCAAGTTGTGCGTCTTATGATATGTTTTTGGATCACCCTGAATGGATGGCAATGGAAAGTGACGGACTTGCAAAAACGCCACAAGGCTGGAATGATATCAGAATGTTTCAACCTTGGGAAGATGAAGGTAAAAGAACGTTAAATCCAAAACTTCTTGAACTTCACAAACAATTTGTAGATATGTGTATAGATTTAGGAGTAGATGGAATTAGAGCCGATGTAGGTAGGGCAAAGCCTGTTGAGTTTTGGGACGTGTTAATCCCGTATTCTCACATGAGAGATCCTGAATTCGGGTGGCTTGCAGAAACTTATACCTATGAAGATGCTTCTCCACAGGCTAATATGCCTTATGACAGACCGGAAGACTCTTTAAGAGCCGGTTTTGATATGATTTATGGGCAATATCACATTTTCCACGAATGGCCTAATGCAAAAACATTTATGAACTATGTAAAAGAGCAACTGGATTTGTCATATAATTTGCCGAAAGGCAAATCGCTAATCGGATCTTTTGCAACACACGATGACATTTCTCCTATGTCACATGGTGGAGCTGATTATTGTAATATGACAATGGGGCTTCAAGCTACTTTACCGATGCTAAACCCTTATATTGTTGACGGTTATCAATCAGGTGACAATTATATTTATAAATATGAAGGACAAGATAATCCTGTAACCCAAACTGACAACCATGAAATGACAGTTCACAGAGGTCGTTTGGATATCTTTAATTTATCTAGAAAACCGGGGGGTGATGAGCCAGAAATCGGTAAATTTATGACAGAAGCTTTTAAAATGCGTGACAAATATCTTGATGTAATTACAAAAGGTACGTTCATTGAGCTAGAAAAAGAAAAAGATAAAAACGATCAAATTATTGCTTATGCAAGACATTTGAACGGCAAAACTCTTCTTGTAGTGGCAAATAAGAATATAAATCGTTCGGTTGCTGCAAATATTAAAGTGCCAACATTGAAAGCAAGTCAAGAATTGAAAAATCTTCTTCCTTCTTACGGAAAAGAAAGTGTCTTACAGGCAAAAGACAATATGTTGAGTGTAGAGTTAGGACCTGCAAGAGTTCATGTGTTTGAAATTGATACGCCTAATATTGAAAAATACACGAACAAAATTTATAAGCAGAATATTTAATAGAAAAAATCAATAAGCACATTAAATAAACGACGAAAAAAAAAGATGCAAACTTCATAAAGATTGCATCTTTTGATTTTTTTTAATGTTTGCGATAAAATATTGTCGCAAGAAATATATTAGCGAGGAAAATATGTTACAAGAATTTATAAGTTCAAAAATACACAGAGCAACTGTTACAGATGCAAATTTAAATTATGTCGGATCAATTACGATTGACGAAACTTTAATGAAAGAGTCAAATATTAAGGAATGGCAAAAAGTTGATATTTTGGATATTAATAACGGAGAAAGATTTCATACATACGTAATCAAGGGTAAGCCTGATTCTGGCATGATTTGTTTGAACGGTGCCGCTGCAAGAAAAGTTCAACCCGGTGACAAGGTAATAATCATTGCTTATGGCCTGTATAATCCAGATGAGTTGAAAGGTTATAAACCAACTATCGTAATTGTAGATGATAATAATAAAATTGTTGAAAAGCATTAGTTAAAATTATTTGTATGATTATTTTTATTGATGAAAATGATGAGAATAAACGATTAGACAGCTTTTTGGCGGAAGTCACAACCGATTTATCCCGCTCTAAAATTCAAAATTTTATAAAATCTGGAAATGTATTTGTTAACGGAATACCTAAAAAGGCATCATATCTTCTTAGAGAAGATGATAAGGTTGAATTCGAAATTCCGCAAACTAGCGAAATTAAAATTGAGCCCGAAAATATTCCGCTAGCAATTGTTTACGAAGATGAAAATATGCTTGTCGTAAATAAGCCGTCCGGCATGCTCACTCACCCGACAACAATCGAAAAATCTGGAACATTGGTTAATGCGCTTTTGTATAAATATGGGGAAAATCTCTCTGATGTAAACGGTGAATTCCGTCGTGGTATTATTCACAGGCTTGATAGAAATACGTCCGGACTTTTGATGATTGCAAAAAACGACAGAGCTCATGAGTTTTTGGCAAATCAAATAAAAAATCATACGATTACAAAAAAATACCGTGCGATTGCAAAAGGTGTTATATCGCAAGATGAGTTTGAAATAAATTCTCCAATCGGTAGAAATCCAAATCAGCCACACAAAATGGCGGTTCGGGAGGACGGAAAGCCTTCAAGGACGATTGTTAAGGTGTTGGAAAGATTTAAAGATGCAACTTATGTTGAGCTTACGCTTGTTACAGGACGGACTCATCAAATAAGAGTGCATTTAAAAAGTATAAACCACCCGATATATAATGACACGCTTTATGGTGCCGGACTGGGTAAGGTTAAGACGGAAGAACAGGTTTTGCAATCATACTTTTTACGCTTTACAAAACCGTTTGGAGATGAAATAATAGAGCTGGAAATAGAACCTGATGAGAAAATTCAAAAGGTTTTAAAATATTTAAGGAGCTAATCTTATGCAAATAATATCTATTTTAACAGTTTTAGTTTTGTGTTTTTTAATCTTGATGAATTTTCAAGATACCGCGGGAATAACCTTATTGAGTAGTAAAATAGCGGCACTGCTAAGTCTTACGCCACAAACATTCACGATGAATATGGCGTTGTACACGTTGATTGTTTTTATTTTGGGGCAAGTTTCAGCGATTTGCTTTTTTGTCCCATTGTATAAATCATTGAAAGAAAAATTTAACGCATACAAAAGAGAATTAGAAAAAGGCTCTATTTCAAATTCATCAGCAGAGTCAAAAATACAAGTTTTAGAAAACAAGATTACTGTACTAGAAAAAGCTCTTGATGAAGCATTGAAAAATAATTAATTCTGGCACATATTCAAAAGTCTTAAAAAAGAACCCTTCAATTTGGAAGAGTTCTTTTAATTTTTGTTTAATTTTGGTTTAAGTCTAAGCTTCTTGTTTAGTTTCTTTTTGCTGGTTGATAAGGTTTTGAAGTTTTTCTTTAATTTCGTCACCTTTTCTTTGCATATCAGAAACAACATCGTCTGCTTTTGATTGAATTTCTTTTACTGTTTCATCAGCACGTCTTACGGCATCTTTTGCACTATCTGCAATTAGAGCACGAGTTTCCTCACCCGATTTTGGTGCAAGTAAAATACCTGCAACGGCACCGATTGCGCCACCTACTATAAAACCTGCTAAAAATTTAGTTGCTGACATAATTTATTACTCCTTTACGTTTTTATTGTAACAGTCTTTTTGTGACATAAAATCACCGATGACGGCTATTTTCGAAACATCTTATAAGCCGTCGTAAAGCCTTTGAATAAACCGCCAAGCAATGTGCCTGATACTATCTTCGTTTTATTCATAAAGCTGCCTACTGCGCTTTTGAAATCACCAACATTCTTATCGGTACTTTTTACAATCTCATTTATAGAGTTTAATGTTTGATTTAATTCCTTCAATGTTGGTTTAAGTTCAGTATTAACGATGTTTGAAGTTTCCTTCAAGTTTTTTGCCAAAGCCGAAAGGTCAATCAAAAGTTTCACCAAAAAACCTGCAACTACGATTATAATAATACTTGTAGCCCAAGCAAGAAAGGTTAAACCATGATTTAAGGCAATTTGTGACATTTCCATTTAGTTATTTCCTTTTAGTTCTCGCAATTGTACTCGTCGTCCATTTCTTCAAGCTCTTTGGCTTTAAGAAGCTTCTTTGATTTTACCATGTTGTTAAATTTTCTGAATTGTCTTTCTAGCTTATATTTCATCAAATCAATATTTTCAAGTGCTTGTTTTTTAGCATCTTTAATAGCAGGGGAATTTTTTTCGTAAAATTCGCAAGCAGCGTCTTTAAGTTCTTTTCTTGATTCTTCTCCTGATTTTGGGGCATAAAGCACTCCTGCAACCAAACCGCCTACAACTCCTGCAAGCAATCCCATTGCAAATACAAATGACTTGTTTTTACTCATAACATAACCTCATCTTTCAATTATCATTCTAACATATTTTTTAAGAATTTCAACCCTTATGCCGGGTAGAATTTAAAAAGGTTGAATTTTGGGAGAAAATAAGATATAATTAGATATATGAGAGATAGAAGGAGCGGGAATATGAAAAAAATTTGATTTGAGAATTACTTTCGGGGGGGGGGCAACCTCGAAGATACTGGCTTAGAGGCGAAGACGATATTTAAGGCAGCTAAGCAGCTAGGAAGTGAGGCAGCTAAGGTTGTAGATGCGGAGAGGCAAAGAGGCATAGAGGCGGAGTCTGTATCGGAAGAAGATACTAAGGCACTATGGCACTAAGGTCGTATCGGAAATAAAAGACAATAAGTTCGAAACAGATGATATTTGTCGTCATTCTGAGCGAAAGCGAAAGAATCCAGCTGATTATAATTCAAAACAGTTGCAAGGAAAGAAAAACAACTCAACTGAAACGGTCTTTTCACGTTTCACTTCTCACGTTTCTCTTCCAAAAGTCGCATTTACATTGGCCGAAGTTCTTATCACCCTCGGCATTATCGGTGTTGTTGCGGCACTTACTTTGCCATCTGTAATAAACAAATATCATAGTTTTGTCTTGGAACAACAGTTTAAAAAATCCAAACAACTGCTAAACGGCATAGGCTGTTCTTGGTATGCGTTGAACAATATTAATCCAGATGATAACTCTAAAAAATACTGGGATAGTTTACCTTGGTAAACTCTTAAATAGCTCTTGACTCTCCGGTTTGTTGCGTGTATTTTGGTTATACGAGAGATTTTGGGGAGATAATATATGGAAGAAAACAATGTTTTAAAGAAGTTTACAACAGCTCAGTTTTTGAACTTTGCGTTGGGATTTTTTGGGTTACAGTTTGCTTGGCAGATGAGAATTATTTTGTCAGGGCCGGTTACGGAAGGACTTGGCGCTTCTCCGTTTATTTACGGGCTAATTTGGCTTGCGGGGCCATTTACAGGAATGGTTGTTCAGCCGCTTGTTGGTGCATTGAGTGACAAGACTGTTTCTCCGCTTGGCAGACGTCGTCCTTATTTGTTAGGTGGTGCTTTGTTGGCGTCTTTGGCATTGTTAATTTTTCCTAATTCCGGTGGAATTGCTGATGGTTTGGCAAGCTTGACAGGTTTGCATTTGCCGGCTGTTACAGGTTTATTGATTGCTGCAATTATGATTTGGGTAATTGATGCGTGTGTAAACGTTGCACAAGGACCTTATAGGGCGTTAATTCCTGATGTAGTGCCGGAAGAACAATATTCAATCGCAAATTCTTATATAAGTCTTGCAATCGGTTTAGGTTCTGTTGTTGCGGCAGGTACAGCTCCGTTTTTGAAATGGGCTTTTGGGTATCAAATGTCAATTCCTGCTCAATTTGTAATGGCTGCTTTGGCGTTTACACTTGGTATGATTTGGACTTGCATTACTATAAAAGAGGGCAAAAGAGAGCACGAAAATAAACAAGAAGCTGCTCAGAATAATGTTTCTTTCTGGCAGTCTTTGAAAGAGTTTTTTGCACTTTCTCCGGAAGTTTCAAAAATCTGTACAATGCAGTTCTTCACTTGGATTGGGACAATGTGTATGATGATTTTCTTTACACAGTATGCGGTTCATACAATCTATTGTGTGCCTGATTTGACAACTGTTTCTGAGTCTACAAAAGAACTTTATGCACAAGCAACTTTGACAGGAACTAATTTTTCATCAATTTGTTTTGCAATATTTAACTTGATTTGTTTTATTGTTGCAATTCCAATCGGATTTTTGTCAGCGAAGTTTTCAAACAAAAAAGTTCATATTATTTCAATAATTACAATGATATTGGCTTATTTGGGAATGTTTTTTGCAAAAGATCCAAAAGCCGTTGCAGCTTTGATGGGCTTGTCAGGTATTGGCTGGGCAAGTATTTGTGCATTGCCGTTTGCAATGCTTTCTCAATTTATTAAAAAAGGTACGGAAGGTTCTGTAATGGGGATTTTCAATATCTTTATTGCAGGTCCGCAAGTATTTGTTTGCACACTTGTTGCATGGATTATTTCAAAATGCTCATTCACAATGGGATCTGACTACATTAACTACCACTGGGAATATGCGTTTGTAATCGGTGCGGTTTGTCTTGCAATTGCAGCTGTAATCGCTTCTATGGTTAAGGAAAAGGTTCAATAATGACAGAAAAAAAACGAATTCTTTTAATATATCCGCCATCGCCTGTTATGAATAGAGAGGACAGGTGTCAACAACCGACAAAGGATTTGATTGTAATTCCGCCTTTGCCACCGACTGACTTGATGTATTTGGCATCTGTTGCTGAGTTGATTGGGTTTGAAGCAAAAATCGAAGATTATAGTCAGGGTGGCGATTTGGAATATGATTTGCGCGAATTCAGACCTGATTATTTGGTCGTAAATATTGCAACTCCGACACTTGAAAACGATTTAGATGCCGTAAAACGAGCAAAAGAGCTTAATCCACATATTGTGACAATCGCAAAAGGTGCGGCGTTCTTGACTCTTGGAGAAAAAATTCTGAAAGAACATGATTTTCTCGATTTTGGAATTCTTGGCGAAGCAGAAGATACATTGAAGGAAATCCTTGAAGGACGTGATAAATCAGAAATTCTTGGAATTTATTATTGCGAAAACGGAGAGGTGAAATTTAGTGGAAATCGTCCGTTTATAGAGGATTTGGACAGACTTCCGTTCCCTGCTCGTCATCTTGTGGATAACAATATTTACAGACGACCTGACAACAACAAAGTTCAAGCGACAATTAAGGTTGAGCGTGGTTGCCCGTTCCATTGCTTTTTCTGCCTTGCAACACCTGTTTCGGGTGCGAAAGTCAGACGCAGAAGTGCAGAAAATATTGTTGCAGAAATTAGAGAATGTGTAGAAAAATATAATATTCGAAATTTCTTGTTCTGGTCAGATATTTTCAATCTTGACAAAAAATGGACGATGAACTTGTGCCAAGCAATAATTGATAGTGGTTTAAAAATCACTTGGTCTGCAAACACAAGAGCCGACACAGCGGATTTGGAGATGGCAAAATTGATGTATAAATCAGGTTGTCGTCTTGTAAGTATCGGTGTTGAGAGCGGTTCACAAGAAATGCTTGAAAAAATGGGTAAAAAGATTACGCTTGATGATGTTAGGAATACTGTTAAAATTTTTAAACAGGCTAAAATCAGGATTTACAACTACTTTGTAATCGGTTTGCCTTGGGAAACAGAAGAAACAGTTGAAGAAACAATTAAATTCGCAATTGAATTAGATAGTGATTTTATAAGTTTTTATACCGCAACTCCGCTTCCAGGGTCGAGATTTTATGATTATGCCAAAGAGCATAATTTATTTGATAAAGAAACATCTTTTGAAAGCGCATATTTTTATCCGTCGGTAAATACGCATTACTTGTCAAAAGACAGAGTATTTGAATTACACAAATCTGCAATAAAGAGGTTTTATTTAAGGCCAAGATATATTTTGAGAATGCTTAGCCGAATAAGATCTTTTGAAGAGGTTAAAAACTATTTTATTGCGGGAATGAATGTATTGCTAAGAAGATAAATTATTATGGAGGGCATATAAAATGAAAAAAGCTTTTACGTTAGCGGAAATTCTTATAACAATGGGTATTGTTGGTGTAGTATCAGCATTAACAATTCCGGCATTAAATCAAAGTTGGCAAAGGGATTCTTACGTAACTCAATTGAGAAAGGTTTATTCAGAAGTTGCTCAGGCTGCCGTTCGTTGCAAAACAGATAGAAATGTTCAATCTTTGGCAGAAGCGAGAATAACTTCAAATAATATTAGAGAAGAATTTATACACAAATATTTTGTAGTGTTAAGAGATTGTCCATTAATTACTGGTTGTTTTCCAAATTCATATAAGACGGTAGGCGGTACTACAGTAGCAACTGATTCAACATCATTTGATACTTGTAGTAGTTCTGTAATTGCAAGTGGTGCTGCATTATGTTATCGAGTTGTTGGCGACCGAATTCGTATTATTGTTGATGTTAATGGTACTAAAGATCCTAATATTTTTGGACGTGATGTATTCGCAATGGAGGTTTTACCAAATGGAAAAGTTCAAGATTCTGATAATGGATCAGTATTTAATCCAAATGCAACTAGTATTAGGAAGGTTTATGCGTTGGGACGAATAATAAAAGATGGTTGGAAAATGACATATTAGGTATGTTTATCAATAACTAATTGCCATTATTGTATAAT
>ERZ1026880.1366-NODE-1366-length-10518-cov-4.564083_pt1 | contig 10518 bp, 8 predicted proteins | sample MGYA00380170_ERZ1026880 | MGnify/ENA primary metagenome ERZ1026880 (study PRJEB33269, sample SAMEA4719806) | human gut metagenome | biome: human-associated habitat; feature: organic feature; material: feces | place: Cameroon | collected 2013-10 ...
GCTCCGGCCTGGACTTGCTGTGCGACTCGGTGGCGGTACGGCTGCGACAGGCGCAAAGGAAGGGCACCCGAATCCAAGTGACCATCCGAGATCCCCAATTCCAGACCATCACCCGACAAGGCCCCCTGCCTCTGCCCACCAATCTGGCACGAGAGCTGACGGCAGGCGCAGTGGCGCTGGTGCAGAAGCACTGGATCGTGGGCAAGCCCATCCGAATGCTGACGGTGACGGCGCTGAACCTGGTGCCGGAGTGGGATGCGGTGGAGCAGCTGGATCTGTTCCAGCCCAACCGTTCCGCTCAACGGGAGAAGTTGGAGCATCTGGAACGCGCGGTAGACCACATTCGATCCAAGTATGGCTCGGACGCCATCCTGCTGGGCTCGGTGGCAGCCCAGTCAGAGCTATATGGACGTTCGGACGGGGAATCGGACGAATTGGAATCAGAAAACGAGGAATGACAAGTTGAAACGATTTTTTGCCTTACTATTGAGCTTTGCCCTGGCGCTGACCACCCTCACCGCCTGCGGCAGACAAGAGACAGCCGCCAAGCGCGGCCTAGTCGTGGCCTGCACCACCTATCCGGTCTATCTCATGACCCAGGCGGTGACCCAGGACGTGCCCGATGTGACGGTGGATCTGGTGGTAAACCAGCAGATCTCCTGTCTCCACAACTACACCCTGACCATGGCGGATATGAAGGTGATCGAGTCCGCCGACCTGCTGATCATCAACGGTGCCGGCCTGGAATCTTTTTTGGATGACGTGCTGGCCAGTCGAGACTACTGGGATGCCTCCCAGGATATGGCGCTGCATCCTTCCGAAGAAGGGCACGACCACGGTGACCACAACCACGAGGGTGACCACGAAGAATACGACCCCCATTACTGGCTCAGCCCCACCCTGGCGGGTCAGATGGCCCAGAACATCGCCATCGGGCTGACCACCCAGGATCCGGCGCACATGGACGAATACCAGGCCAACGCCGACCAGGTTGCGGAACAGCTGACGGCGTTGCAGAAGGAGCTGCGGGCAGAAGTGGCCGACCTGCCCTGCAAGGAGCTGATCCCCTTCCACGACGGCTTTGCCTACTTTGCCGATGCCTTCGGGCTGACCATCTTGGCATCGGTGGAGGAAGAAGAAGGGTCGGAGGCGTCCGCCCGTGAAATTAACGAATTGACCCAACTCATTCAGACCCACCACATCCCCGCCGTTTTTGTGGAAAAAAACGGCTCGGACTCCGCCGCCCAAGCGCTGGCACGGGAGTGCGGCGTCTCAGTGGCTGCGTTGGATATGGGGATGAGCGGGGATAAGGCAGGAGGCGGCCTGGCCGCTTACGAGGCGCTGCTGCGCTATAACATCGACACCATTCGGGAGGCGTACACATGAAACCAATCAAACACAAGGGGAACACCCTGGGCTGTCACGGCTCCTGCTGCTTAAAAGTGGATGATCTGACGGTGACCATGGGGGAAGACCGCATCCTAGACCATGTGAGCTTCCATATGCACTGCGGGGAGCTGATCGCCCTCATTGGCCCCAACGGCGCCGGAAAAAGTTCCCTTTTCCGTTCCATCCTAGGGCAGGTATCCTATACCGGCTCCATCCAATTCCAGACCGCCGCTGGCAACCGGATGCACCCCCGCATCGGCTATGTGCCCCAAAGCCCCAGCTTTGACCGGAGCGATCCGGTGAGCGTGCTGGATCTGTTCGTGGCGTCCACCTCCAACTGGCCCATCGTGCTGCCCATCCCCAAGGGGCTGAAGGATTTTGTCGCTCAGTGCCTGGAGCGAGTGAACGGGCTGGAGCTGCTGCACAAGCAGGTGGGGACACTGTCCGGCGGGGAATTGCAGCGCGTGCTGCTGGCCATGGCGCTGGAACCGGTGCCCAACATCCTCATTTTGGATGAACCACTGTCCGGTGTAGATATGGACGGAGAGCGCCAGCTGCTGGCGCTGCTGGACGAGATCCGCACACGGTATGACCTGTCCATCCTCATCTCCACCCACGATTTCAACACCCTGCACAAGATGGACAAGGTCATCCTGCTGAAACAAAAGGTGCTGCAAATGGGCACGCCAGAGGAAGTGCTGGCATCGCAGGAATTTCAGACTCTCTTTTACCATCCCACACAGAAAGGCGGTGACGCACAGTGACGCTCTGGTACGCCCTCATCGACCTGCTCCCCTTCCAGTGGGCGGAGCCGGGCAAGATGTACTTCATGAAGAACGCCCTGCTGGCCATTCTGGTCATCTCCCCCCTTTTTGGACTGCTGTCCACCATGGTGGTGGAAAAGCGCATGGCCTTTTTCTCCGACGCTCTGGGGCACTCCGCCTTTACCGGCGTAGCCATTGGCACCCTCTGTGGTCTGGTGGATGCCACCTGGTGTGCGGTGGCGCTGGCAGTAGTCTTTGCCCTGCTCTTTACCTGGGTGCAGAGCCGCACCCGTATGGCCAGTGACACGGTCATCGGCGTCTTTTCCTCCACCGCAGTGGCTCTGGGCATTTTCATCTCCACCCTGGACGGCCACAGCTTCACCAAGTTCAACAGTCTCTTGATCGGTGACATCCTGTCCGTCTCTCCAGCCAAGATCGCCATTCTGGCGCTCATCCTGCTGCTGGTGATGGTCTTTTGGGTGCTGCGCATCAACCGGCTGACCTTGACCGCCACCTATCCGGTGCTGGCAGTGAGCCGTGGAGTGCAAGTGAACCTGCTGGACGCCCTGTTCAACTGCGCTATCGCCGTGGTGGTCACTCTGTCCCTGACTTGGGTGGGGCTGCTGGTCATCAATTCCCTGCTGGTGCTGCCCGGTGCAGCCGCTCGGAACGTGGCCAAGAATATGCGCCAGTACACCTGGCTGGCCCTGCTGGGCGCAGTGGTGTCCGGCATCGCCGGACTGATGCTCTCCTTCTATGTGGGGTCATCCACCGGTGCCTCCATCACCCTCTGTCTCGCCGTGTTCTTCGCCGTGACCTTCTGCTTCCGGCATCGAAAATAATCGAATGGAAACGCAAAAAAACACCCTCTGCTGCATACAACAGAGGGTGTTTCGTTCTGTTTTGCTTTTTTACCAGTTGGCGTTGGCCTCGTGGGTCTTTGCTCGTCCCATCATGCCTTCGGACACACTATACACACAGGCGTCTTCATACATGACGCTATAGATGGCCTGGGTGATGGGCATTTCAATGCCCATCCGTTCCGCCAACTCCATACCGGTGGCGGCTGCGTAGTAGCCTTCCACCACAGCGCCCACCTTCTCGATGGCCTCCGCCGGCTTCATGCCGCCGCCAATGAGGATACCGGCCTGGTGGTTCCGAGAGTGGACGGAGGTGCAGGTGGTGATGAGGTCGCCTACTCCGGCCAGACCTGCGAAAGTCTCCGGTCTGCCGCCCAGGGCGGTGCCCAGGCGGGTGATCTCCGCCAGACCACGGGTGATGATGAGGGCACGGGTGTTGTCCCCGAAGCCCATACCATCGGACATCCCTACACAGAGGGCGATGACGTTCTTTAGCGCAGCACAAATCTCCACACCCACCACGTCGGAGGAGGTGTAGACCCGAAAGCGCTTGTTCATGAACAAATCCTGCACCTGCTCCGCCGCCTGCTGGTTCTCGGAGGCGGCCACAATGCCGCTGGGGATCTTTCTGCCCACTTCCTCAGCATGGGTGGGGCCACAGAGGACGACCAGGGGACAGTCATCGGAGATCTCCGAGCGGATGACCTGGCTCATGCGCAGGTCAGAGCCTTTTTCGATGCCCTTGCCCACACTGACCAAAATCGTACCCGACCGCACCAGACTGCTGGCACGCTTAGCGGTCTCTCGCATGGCGAAGGAGGGGGTGGCAAAGACCACCACATCGCTGTCGCTGACACAGGATAGGTCGCTGCTCAGGTGCAGCTCCTTGGGGAGGGGGACACCTTTCAGTTTGGGGTTCACCCCCAGCTGCTGCATCTCTGCCACAGCTTCCCTGCGATGAGACCACATGGTGACGTCATTTCCGTTTTCAACCAGCACGATGGCCAGGGCAGTGCCCCAAGCACCGCTGCCTAATACTGTCACTTTCATTTGCATCACCCATTCTTTCTCATTTATGTAGCTTCAGCTTGCTTTCTTCCCCTCGGAGCAGCCGTTTGATATTGTCCTTATGCCGCCACACCAGCAGCCCACCAGCCACCAGTGCCAAGAGGGTATACCACAGGTTCTGGTACACCAGCCCCACAGAAATGGGGTACAGCACCCCAGCGCCTACCGAGCCCAGGGAGACGAAGCGGGTGAGGATGACCATGAGGAAGAAGATGCCCCAGACGGCCACTGCCACCTTCCAGCTCATGAAACAGGCCATGGTGCCCCCAGCCAGGACGCCCTTGCCGCCCTTGAACTCGAACTGGAAGGGGAACATATGCCCCACCATGCACAGCAGGCCGCCCAGCAGCTTGCCGATGATCGGGTCGTTCCCCGCCCAATGAAAGAGAGCGGTGCCTGCCAGGACGGCGATGACCGTCTTGAGTACATCGGCCAGGATGACCAACAAAATTTTCTGCTTGCCAAAGACCCGATAAAAGTTGGTCAGGCCGGCGTTGCCGCTGCCGTGGTTGCGGACGTCATCCCGCAGGACGTATTTGGAGATGACAATGGAAGTGTTGCAGCAGCCCAGCAGATAAGAGGCCGCCATGGTGACCAGCACCGCTGCGATCAAATGCCAATCCATCACAGATCCCCCTTTTCCCCTTTGGCACGGATGATGAGCCGAATAGGCGTTCCTTCCAGGCCGAAGGTGTTGCGGATCTGGTTCTCCAAGTACCGCTGGTAGGAGAAGTGGAACAGTTTCGCATCATTACAAAAGACCACAAAAGTAGGCGGCTGAATGCCCACCTGAGTCATGTAATAAATTTTCAGACGGCGCCCCCGATCGGTAGGCGGCTGGACACGGGTGGTGGCGTCCGCCAGGACGGAGTTGAGGGTGCCGGTGCGGATGCGCATCATGCTCTGCTCACAGACGTGGTTGATCATGGCAAAGAGCTTGTTCACCCGCTGTCCGGTGAGGGCGGAGATAAAGAGAATGGGGGCGTAGGTCATATAGGCCAGTCCGTTGCGCACGTCCGCCCGCATCTTGTCCATGGTCTTGTCGTCCTTTTCGATGGTGTCCCACTTGTTGACCACGATGATGCAGGCTTTGCCCGCCTCGTGGGCAAGACCCGCCACCTTGGTGTCCTGCTCCGTGACCCCTTCGTTGGCGTCGATGAGGATGAGGCACACGTCACAACGGTCGATGGCCATGGTGGCACGGAGGACGGAGAACTGCTCCACTCGGTCGTTTACCTTGGATTTTTTGCGCATCCCAGCGGTGTCGATGAGGACGTATTTGCCGAACTCATTTTCAAAGTAGCTGTCCACTGCGTCCCGGGTGGTGCCGGCCACGTTGCTGACGATGACCCGCTCCTCCCCCAGGATACGGTTGACCAGGGAGGACTTGCCCACGTTGGGCTTGCCGATGACCGCCACCTTGATGACGTCCTCCTGCTCCGCTTCCTCCACCTCGTCGGGGAAATACTCGAAGCAGGCGTCCAGCATCTCGTCCACCCCCAGGCCGTGGATGGCAGAGATGGCGATGGGGTCGCCCAGACCCAGGTTATAGAACTCGTACACGTCCGGGTCGGTGGGGCCAACGCGGTCGGCCTTGTTCACCGCCAGCACCACCGGCTTCTTGGAGCGCAGGAGCAGATTGGCCACGTCCTGGTCGGCGGCGGTGACGCCGGTGCGGATGTCGCACACCAGCACGATGACGTCGGCGTTGTCAATGGCGATCTCCGCCTGGCCGCGCATGAACTGCAAGATTTCGTTGTCGTTCCGCGGCTCGATGCCGCCGGTGTCCACGATGGTGAACTCCCGGCCGTTCCAGTCGCAGTCGGCGTAGAGCCGGTCACGGGTGACGCCAGGGGTGTCCTCCACGATGGACAGGCGCTTGCCTGCCAGTTTATTGAACAGCATGGACTTGCCCACGTTGGGGCGTCCTACGATGGCTACCATCGGTTTTGCCATGATCTTCACTTCCTCACTTTATCACGTTGCTTCCCGTCCGTTACTGGCGGGAGGGGTTGTATTGGAAATATTCCGTTTCTTCCGGCTCTGCCCAGTCCCCTTCCGGTCTTTGGGCGCTGTCCACCCCCAACATGGCGTCCAGCAGGGCGAACCCGTCCTGCTCCACAAAGGTCAGCGGCACGCCCAGCGCCTGTTCCACCTGCTCCACCGTCACGTCGTCCAAAAAGACATTCTGATGATAGCGCAGCATGGAACTGGGCAGCAGCAGCCGCTGTCCCAGGGGCTTGCCCCGAAGCTGGGCGATGAGGTCTTTGCCGGTGATTAAACCAGAAACGGTGATCTTGTGCCCGAAAAAGTCGTTGCGGATGGGGTACACATAGTGCTCGATGCCCCCACAGGCATCGGACGCCTGCTTCGCCAGCTGGGTGATGAGAGGGCCAGCGCTCATACCGGTGGCAATGGCGAAGGGCTTTACCGGCCCTATCCCCTCGTCCATAGTCATCAGCGCCCCCTTGAACTCCACCTGGAGCAGACGCAGCATCCCCACGCCGTTCTCCAACTGGCAGTAGTCCTCGTAGAATTCGTCCTCTGGGATGGGGCGTCCGGCGATGAGGTAGAACTCATCGGAACACCAGAACATCCCCTCGCCGTATTCCGCCCGACAATGCTCCGACCAGGCTTCCACCTGGTCGATGACCGCACCAGCCTCCGCCGCCGTATAGCTGCGCAGGGGGTACAGGCCGTCTCGATATTTGGTCAGCCCCACCGGCACGATGGCCACGCTGGTGACGCCGTTGCGCATCTCGGTCAGATCCCGCATGGAGCGAGCCAGGGCAGGGCCATCGTTGAGGCCGGGACAGGCGACAATTTGGCAGTTCATGTGGATGCCCGCCTCCGCCAGGCGGCGCATGATGTCGATGGATTTTCCGGCGTTCCGGTTGCCCATCAGCTCCACCCGCAGCTCCGGGTCGGTGGTGTGGACAGAGACGTTGATGGGCGAGATGCGCAGGTCGATGATGCGCTGGATCTCCCGTGGGGACAGGTTGGTGAGGGTCACATAGTTGCCCAGCAGAAAGGACAGGCGGTCATCATCGTCCTTGAAATAGAGGGTATCCCGCAGCCCTTTGGGCATTTGATCCACAAAGCAGAAGACGCAGTTGTTGGCACACCGGTGGGCGTGATCCATCAGGTAAGTCTCAAATTCCAGCCCCAAGTCCTGCCCCTCCCCCTTGCGGATGTGGAGGGTGCGGCGGTTGCCGTTGGCGTCCGCCAACTCCACCTTGAGGCGGGGGTCGTAGCTGTAAAATTTGTAGTCCAGCACGTCCACCACGTTCTTGCCGTTGATGGACACCAGGGTGTCACCGGGCAAGATACCGGCCAGTTGGCCAGGGCTGCCGGGATCTACGGATTTAATTTTGCTGCTCAACAAGTTCACCGCCTTGGGGTTGGGAAAATAGGGGTGTATGAGATATACACATCGTTTTATTGTACCCTGAATTGGGGGAAAAGTAAAGGCGCAGTGTGAAGAAAAGCGACGCATGGCACGTTTTCCGTGATAGCTGTGTATGGAAAAAGAAGAATTACGCGACAGATTAGAACGTGTCGCATAATTCTCCTCTTTTATGATGCGCTGCCTATTTCGGGGGAACCCCCAGGGTAGGGTTGCGAAATTGCGCTTCCTTGTACTCCTACCCGAACCGTCCCCCCGCCTGTTGACTGGCGGAGCCTCCGCTAAAAAACTGTCACTGGCAAGTTTTTTTAACGCTGCGGCGCTGCGCGGCTTGACCATCGTTAGGCTTGCGTTTACGCCTCGAACACTGCTTTCATACTCCGGTAAGTCATATAACAATCCAACTTTCCGGTCACCTCGAAGGGCGAGTGCATGGCCAGCACCGGCGTACCGGCGTCGATGGTGTCGATATTCCGATTGGCCATATACAGAGCCACGGTGCCGCCGCCGCCCACGTCCACTTTGCCCATCTCGGACAACTGCCACAGGATGCCGTTGTCGTTGAACAGCTTGCGCACATAGCCCACCACCTCAGCAGAGGCGTCACTGGCGCCGGACTTGCCTCGTGCGCCGGTGTACTTGCACAGACCCACACCTCGGTTCAGGCGAGCGGCGTTGTGCTTTTCATAGACCTCGGCGAAGTTGGGGTCGAAAGCGGCGGTCACATCGGCAGACAGGCAGAAGGAGTGTTCATAGCAGCTCTTGAGGCTGGCGCCGGTGGCGTCGCACAGGTCGGACAGGAAGGTGTCGAACGCCCAAGACTGCATCCCGCTGACGCCCTCGGAGCCGATCTCCTCTTTGTCCACCAGCATACACACGCCGGTGCGTTTCAACGTCTCCTCTGCGTCAAACAGCCCCTGCAAGGCAGCAAAGCTGCACACCCGATCGTCCTGGCCGTAGGAGCCGATCATGGAGCGATCCAAGCCCACATCCGCCACCGGATAGGCAGGCACGGCACACAGTTCGGCGGACAAAAAGTCCTCCTCCACCATACCGTACTTCTGGTTCAGGATGTCCAGTACCATCAGTTTCACCGCATCCTTCTCGTCCGGGTCGGGGTACGGCTCGCTGCCCACCAAAATGTTCAGATCTTCCCCCTTGATGGCCTGCCACAGGGGTTCCTTGGCCTGCTTATCCGCCAGGTGGGGCAGCAGGTCGGGGATGGTCAGGAGGGGGTCGCCAGGCTCGCCGCCAATGACCACGTCCACCTTGGTACCGTCCCGTTTCACCACCACGCCCCGAAGGGACAGGGGGATGGAGACCCAATGGTATTTGCGGATGCCGCCGTAGTAGTGGGTTTTTAAAAGGGCAAACTCGCTGTCCTCGATAAGGGGGTTGGGCTTCAAGTCCAGTCGTGGGGCGTCAATGTGGGCGGCGCCGATGTTCACGCCCTTGTCCAAAGATTCGGAGCCCATGACCGCCAGCATGATGGCCTTGTCTCGGTTGACCCGATAGATCTTATCCCCTGGTTTCAAGGCTTCCCCTCGGTGATAGGGGCGGTAGCCACGGGCCTCCGCCAGCTGGACGGTATAACGGACGGCCTCCCGTTCGGTACGGCTCTTGTCCAAAAAAGTCTTGTAATCTTCACAGTAGGCGTTCATCGCCGCCTTCTCCTCCGCAGACAGGCTGCGATAGCCATTCTCCCGCTTGTGCAGCAGGGCATCGCTTCTCTTTGCGCTCATCAAAGGTTCCTCCTTTTTGATGTCCCTCACTGATTCAGCACCTTGGTAAACAGTGCGACTGCTCGCATCCGGAACACCTCCTCGGTACTGTCATTGGGCAGCACATAGTCACATTTTTCTTTGAAATAGCCCTCATCCTTCTGGGCTTTCACCCGATTCCAGGCATATTCTTCTCCAATGCCCTCCCGAGCCATAATGCGCTTGCAGCGCACTTCCGCCGGAGCGGTGATGGCCACCAGCACATCACATTCGTAGCGCACATCGGACTCCAGCAGGCCGATGGCGTCGATGGCTACGCCGATGCGATGGGCGGCCTCCGCCCGCTTCATTCGGGCGTGGACTTCCGCTTCCACGAAGCCCATGGTGATGGCGTTGAGCTGAGCCAGGGCATCTGGGTTCTGGAATACCAGATTGCCCAGCTTCTGCCGATCCAAACCGTCCGCACAGAACACGTCTCCGAACCGTTCGGTCAGGGCGGTGCGCAGGGCTTGGCTGGTTTGGATGAGCTGGTGATAGATCACGTCGCAGTCCAAAATCTCCACATTCATTTCCGCCAGCACATGCAGGGCGCTGGTCTTTCCGGCGCCGGTGCCGCCGGTGATGCCAATGATCTTCATAGGATGCTCTCTCTCTCGTTTCAAATTCACCACATGGAACCCCGCCGCCTTTTTCAGCCGGTTCCCGATGGCCAGACCCAACCCGGTATCGTCCGGGCACTGGGCATAGATCTCCGTCACGTCCGTGTGGTCAAACTCCCGCAGGGCGTCAAAGACCCGCCGCGCCTGCTCCGCCTTGTCCCCTTCCGGCCCCAGGCAGTGGGTAATGCAATCGGGAAACAGCTCCGCATACTCGTCAAAGCAGATGACACCAGCGCCGGGTGTGATCTTCTCTCGAATATATGCCGCCGTCTTTGCTCCGTCACCAGTGAGGACGGTGACTTTGGCGTGAGGGGCATAGTGGCGGTACTTCATCCCTGGGGCACGGGGCTTTTCATCGGGCTTCAACTGGCCGGTCACCGCGTGGTCTACCGCGATCTCCCCCACCACCCCTTCTAGGGCTTCCAAAGGCATTCCGCCAGGACGGAGCAGCTGAGGTGGGGTGACGGTCAAATCCAAGATGGTGGACTCCACCCCTACTGCGCAGGGGCCGCCGTCCACGATGGCGGGGATCTTGCCGTTCATGTCCTCCAGTACGTCCTGGGCATTGGTGCAGCTGGGACGGCCAGAGGTGTTGGCGCTGGGGGCGGCGATGGGCACGCCGGCGGCTTCGATGATGGCCAAGGTCACCGG
>ERZ1026880.1369-NODE-1369-length-10511-cov-3.595830_pt1 | contig 10511 bp, 8 predicted proteins | sample MGYA00380170_ERZ1026880 | MGnify/ENA primary metagenome ERZ1026880 (study PRJEB33269, sample SAMEA4719806) | human gut metagenome | biome: human-associated habitat; feature: organic feature; material: feces | place: Cameroon | collected 2013-10 ...
CTGGCCAGAACCGCCGGTCTGCTTCTTATGACGGCCCTGAGCCTCGGCGACCGTGCGAATGGTCTCGCGATACGGAACGCGCACGGGAACGATCTTAACCTCGATGCCAACCTGGCTCTTCAGGCGGTTCAGCATGGTGTTGATCTGCTCATCGCCCATAGCGGTAACAACGGTTTGGTGGGTTTCCTCATCGCGGCGAACCAAGATCGTGGGATCGTTCTCGGCAACGCGGGCAAGGAAGGCACCGAGCTTGTCTTCTTCCTTCTTGTTCGCTGCCTCGATGGCGATAGGATACTGCGGCGTCGGAATGGGCATGGGGGCAAGCTTCACCTTGCCGGAAAGCGAGAGCGTATCGCCCGAACGCGTGTCGGTGAGTTTCGGGATGATGATGATGTCGCCGGCCTTGGCGCTTTTAACGTCGTTGGACTCCTGGCCCATCATGATGTACAGATGGCCGACCCTGTCTTTCTTGCCCGTACGGGCGTTGATGAGGTCTTGACCAGGTTCAAGCACGCCAGAGAGGACCTTGACGTAGCTCAAGCGGCCAACGAACTGGTCGGCAACTGTCTTGAACACGAAACCCGCAGGCTCGCCCGTCTCGTCAATGGAAATCTTGCCCGCGTCGTCGGCAAGAGCGTACGCGCAGTGCTGGCGCGGGTGTGGGAAGAAGGTGCAGATGTCTTCCATCAGGCCCTGAATGCCCTGCTTGATGATGGTGGAGCCAACGTAAACGGGAACGATGAGCTCTTGATTGATGGCCTTGCCCAGCAAGTCCTCGATCTCTTCCTGAGACAGAGGCTCGCCATCGAGGTACTTCATCATCAGCTCTTCGTCTGCCTCGGCAACGTTGTCGACAAGGCGCTCACGAGCGTTCTGCGCAGCATCAGCGTACTCGGCAGGGATATCCTCGACACGCTCGACGATGCCACCCTTGTCGAAATAACGGGCTTTCATGCGAACGATGTCGACAACGCCCTGGAAGTCTTCCTGGACGCCGATCGGAATGGTAAGGGGAACCAGACGAGAACCGAAACGCGCGTGAAGCGTAGCCATGGAAATATCGAAGTTGGCGTTCTCGCGGTCGATATGGTTGATGAACACTGCGCGAGAGATTTTCATGTCGGCTGCAGTCTGCCACAACTTGGTGGTCATGACCTGTGGACCTTCAACGGCGTCTACCACGAAGAGCGCCGTTTCGGCGGCATACATGGTGGCGATGGTGTCGCCGATGAAATCGGGGTGGCCCGACGTATCAAGAAGGTTGATCTTGTAATTGCCGTACGGGATGGGAGCAATGGAGGTGCTGATGGTGAACTTGCGCCGGATCTCTTCCTCGTCGTAGTCGAGGTACGATTTCCCGTCATGAGTCGTTCCCATTCGAGGAGTGCGACCCGAGACGTGCAGCATCGCCTCAGCGAGCGATGTCTTGCCGGCGCCGTCTTGGCCGACAAGGACCACGTTTCTCACATGTTCGGGAGCAGGAGCTGCCATGATGACCACCAACCTTCTGATTCGCGACCTAAAAACATGCTCATGCGGGATGAGATGGACGCCGAGGTGGCGCCAACCGACCCGCTCGTATGGTGAATAAGTTTAGCGCATTTGAAGGAATTGTGAAGCCAGAAGAAAAAGCGGGTTTACACCTGCCATTCGCGCAATGCGATGTGCTTACGACGAAGGATCACCGCTAAAACGACGCCCAGCACACCGAGTACTGCAAGCATCAGCATAACCGTGGTCAATCCGTATGCGTCTCCCGCTATGCCCAAAACGGGCTCGAAAGCGCCACCAATGCAGATAGCCACACCGTATGTCAAACCCGAAGCGGTCCCTAAATGGCGCGAAACATAACCCATGCCCTGCGCCACCACAGAAGGATAGAACAGGTCGACGCCAACGGACATAATGACGGAAATGATAATCGCAAGAAGCAGACTTCCATTGAACGTGAAAACAAACGCGGAAACGGTGGTGACTGTCAAACACGCAATGGCAAGCCTACCCGACCCAAAGTATTCGCCTACCCTGCCCGACAAAAGCGTGGCAATGGCGCCAACGATGGCAAACAGCGAGATCACAAGAGAGGAAGTCCCTTCGCTCTGACCGAACACGCCCATCAAGAACAACGGGATGAAAGAAATGAAGCCGTAACTCAAGATAGACCGGATGGACAAAACGCCCATGGTCAACCAGAACATGCCCCAGTGCTCGCGAGGCGCATCTCCCTCGCCTGAAGAAGAAACCGAAACTTGAGCGATGCCGAGGGCCCTGAATCGGCCGTTGAAGAAGAGAAGCACCGACGAGCAAACGATTACAGGAACGATGAACGCAATCGTGCCATGCAGGCCGAACAAGGAAAGGAAGAAGGTAACCAGCAGCGGCCCCAAAAAGAAGCCGATATTACCGCCAACGGCAAAAATACTCATGCCGTTGCCTTTCCTTGAGCCAGCTGCAAGATTAGCCAAGCGCCCGCCCTCGGGATGAAACATCGCCGTACCCGATCCGGTAATCAAAGCGCAAAGCAAAACGGCACTGAACGATTTGACATAGCCCATGCATGCCATACCCAATCCGGCCAAGAACACGCCGAGCGCCATGAACCACGGGCAGGACTTCCTGTCGCCAATCCACCCGAACAGCGGTTGAATAATGGCGGAAGAGATGTTCGCAATGCACAGCATGAGAGCCACATGGGTGTAGGAATATCCTCCCCCGGCAACCAAAAAAGGCAAGATGGCGGCAAACGCACCTTGATTCACGTCGCAGCACAAATGGCCGATCATGGTCAAATAGTTGGCAAGCTTGTCGCCGTCCTTCTTTTCCATTGAGGAATCGGCGCGATGCATGGCATTGCCATCGGCGTTCGAGCGCAGCTCTTCATCTGCGCTCTCGGCGCAAACAGTTTTAGTCATGGATGTAGGTCCCGTTCGGTCGATGCAGGTCGTATCATGTATCACTACCGAGCATAAACCATTCAGCATGCTAGAAAGCTGGAACATCCGAATCGAAAGGTCCCGCAACATGGAATTCACCGAGAACGCACCGATCGGCATCATCGGAGCAATGGATATTGAAGTTTCCCTGCTCAAGCAAATGATGCTGGAATCGGGAGAAGTCGAAACGGTAGTTGCAGCCGGCATGGAATTCATGAAAGGCACTATCGAAGGATCGCATGCCATCGTCGTGAAATGCGGCGTGGGAATGGTAAACGCCGCAATCTGCGACGAGATTCTCATCGATCGATTCAAAGTTGGCGCCATCGTGAACACCGGCGTTGCCGGATCTTTGGACAACAGCATCGAAATCGGCGACATCGTGATTGCCACCGACGCCGTCAATCATCTGATGGACGTCGAGAACCTTGGCTACAAGCCCGGTCAAACCCCTGGTATCGAACCCGTTTTCCTCCCTGCCAGCAAAATGCTTCAAGACGCCCTTGCGAAAGCCGCGGAAGAAATCGGTGCGACCACTCATTCCGGCCGCGTAGCCTCGGGCGACCGCTTCGTTCGCGATGCCGCCGAGAAAGACCGCATCACCACCACTTTCGATGCGCGTTGCTGCGAGATGGAAGGCGCCGCCATCGCCCAAGCATGCTACCTTTCCAGCGTGCCCTGCGCCATCGTGCGCGCCATTTCCGACAAGGCCGATGGCACCTCTACGGTTGACTACCGCACCTTTGAAGACGAATCGGCGCATCGTTGCGCCCGCCTGACGGCCAAGCTGCTTGAAGCGTAAACGAATAACGACCCCATAAACCATAAGAACCTCGCGATCGAGATCGCGAGGTTCTTTTCATTTGAAAGCGCACCTATGAATGCAGCGTCCTACTCCAGAGCCTGGCCCTTCTTGTCAGGCACGAAGAACATGGCGATGAACGCAACGGCATAGATGCAGGCAACGCAACCAATGGCGAATGCAAAGCCGCTGCCCGTAGCGATTGCAGCGATGACAACCGGGCCAGCGCCGCCGCCGATGAAGCGGCCGGTGTTGTACAGAGCAGTCTGAGCGGTCGCGCGAAGCTCGGTCGGATAGAGCTCGGCGATGAGGGTGCCATAGCCGCCAATCATGCCATTAGCGAACATGCCCATGAAGAAACCGCCGAACAGAAGCGCAGTCGGATCCTTCAGCTGGCTGTAGATGATGACCATGGCTGCAGCGCCGATCTGGAAGGTCCAGAATGCGGGACGACGGCCAGCGCGGTCGGCAAGCCAACCGAACACGGAGATGCCAATCATCATGCCGACAACGGTGACTGCGGTCCAAAGACCAGTGGAGGTCAGGCTCAGACCCAGCTCGGAGTTCAGATACTTCGGAAGCCACGTCATGATGCCGAAGTAGCCGGCGTTCTGAACGGTGCACAAAACGATGATGACAATGGAGAACTTGATACGCTCAGGCGAGTTGAACAGGTCGGAGATCTTACCATGCTGTTTGCCGGAAGCCTTATGCTCCTCGAAGATCGGAGGCTCGGGAACGAACGCACGGATGATGATGGCGATGATCGCGGGGATGAAGCCAACCACGAACAGACCCTGCCAACCGAAGTTCAGAAGAACCGGGGCGCTCATGAGCGAAGCAGCAAGAACGCCAACCTGGAAGCCCAAGCCAACGCCGGAGGTTGCCTTTGCGCGGTTCTGAGGGCTGGAAGCCTCGGCTGCAATTGCCATGCCGATACCGAACTCAGCGCCAATGCCGATGCCGGAAAGGAAGCGGCAAAGAGCCAGAATCTCGAAAGTCGGCGCGAACGCGCAGCCCAGGGTGAACACACCGAAGAAGATAACCGAGTACGTGAGCACCTTGATGCGGCCGAACTTGTCCGCGAAATGACCGAAGACCAAGCCGCCCAGGAACGCGCCTGCAAGCGTGATGGTGGTCAGCGTGGAAGCCGTAGTCTGATCGACTGCGAACGTCGTCATGATGCCCGACATCGCGAAGCCGAGAATCATCAGGTCAAGGCCATCAAGCGCATGACCAATGGCAGCCGAGAAAACGGCCAAACCCGAATAGTGCTTCATGTCGGAAGCTTTTGCTTTTTCCTTTGCCATTCTTTCCCAATCCATTCTCATTGATAGACAAACGATCTCAAGATAACGGAATTCTTCAAGATTGCAAGAGCAAAACAAAAAGATTTTCTCGAGAAATAACAACGTGCGCGCTCCCCTTGCCGGGAACGCGCACGAAAAGCAACAGCATTTTCAAACCCGCGCAGGAAACCTGCGCCTAGGCTACGTGCGTGTTAAGCATCCAAGTCCTCGATGCCGTTGACACGAGCGTTAGGATCGGCATACATCTGGCGATCCAGGCCGCCGGTGAAGTTCGACGAAGTGATGCCTGCAACCATGGAGTCGCTGACGTTGAGAGCGGTACGGCCCATGTCGATAAGAGGCTCAACCGAAGCCATGAGGCCAACGATCTCGATGGGAAGGCCCATAGTGCCCAGCACGATAAGGCTGGCGAACGTTGCGCCACCGCCCACGCCAGCAACGCCGAAGGAGCTGATGACGATGACAGCGATAAGGCCGACGACCCACGTGGGATCGAAGACGTCGATGCCGATGGTCGGCGCAATGAGAGTGGCCATCATGGCCGGATAAATGCCCGCGCAGCCATTCTGACCAATGGACATACCGAAACTTGCGGCGAAGTTGGCGGTCGGGGCGTCAACGCCCAAAGCCTTGGACTGGGTCTCGATGTTCAGGGGCATTGCGCCTGCACTGGTACGCGAGACGAACGCGAAACTGAGCACCGGGAAGACCTTTCTCACGTAGGTCAGCGGGCTCAGACGGTTACCGGCAACGATAAGCAAGTGAACCAAGAACATGGCGATGATGGCGACATACGAGAAAATGATAAACTTGCCAAGGTCGAGGATGGCTGCGAAGTCGCTGGTAGCCAAAACGTTGGTGATAAGAGCAAGAACACCGTACGGGGTAAGACCGACAACCATGTTGACGATGCACATGATGATGCCGTACAGGCTGTCGATGAGGTCCTTGAAGAAAGAAGCCTGCTTGTCATCGCGGTCGCGCAGCTTCAAATACGCTACACCGACAATGGCAGCGAAGACAACGACAGCAATAGTCGACGTGGAGCGGCCGCCCGCAAGGTCGGCGAAGATGTTGGTGGGGATGAACGAAAGAAGGGTCTGCGGGATAGTTTGAGCAGCCGCTTTGGCCTGACGCGTTTCAAGAGCATCGAGTTTCGTTGCATCAACCGTGCCCTGCGTGAAGTCGGCACCTGCCAAACCGGAGAACGCGATGGTTGCCCAACCGAACACGGCGGCGATGGCAACCGTGCCCAAAAGCACGGCCAGAACGCTGCCGCCGATCTTGCCCAGGTTCTCGGTTGCGTTCGTGCGAGTGAACGCGCCGACGATGGCAACGAAGATCAGGGGCATGACGAGCATCTTCAACAGCGAGATGTAGCCGCTGCCGACAAGCGAGATCCAATCGAGTGCGACCTTCGCGGCTTCGGTGCCACGACCAAGCGTCATCTGGATGACGACACCAAAAACAACGCCCAAACCAAGAGCCGTGAACACGCGGAACGTAAAGCTCTTACCCTTGTTCTTCAGAACCTTGAGCACCGCTAGAAGCGCGGCCATAACCGCGAGAACTGCGATGACCGGCCCGAGAAGCGCTACATCTACCGACATGAGTACCTCCTACTTGCATGAAGAGCACAAAAAAGGCGCATACGCCAAAGCGGATGCGCCTTAGTTCGCCTATCGAGCGAACCAGCGTTCTTCATCTTTGCGATTTACTCGGTGTAGTATGACCATTCCCGCGTACGTTGTCTACCGTTTCGGTGGGATTTAATCGATCTTCGACGCAAACGGTGCCGAAAGCAACAAAAAGCCGCGAGTCAAATAGGCTCGCGGCTTGCAATGAAAACGCCATTGATACCCGGTCTTTATCGCTCAAGATCATGCAGGATGCGTGACTTGAGCTTAGTCAAATCGGGCAAGTCGGGAAGGCGCGATTCGATTCGCTCGCTCAAAGCAGCAGCAAGACGCAGCGCAATGGACTCGTCAACGCCATGGGTTATCTTACCGGGAATGGGCTTCTCGCACTCGTAGGCAATGCCAACGGCAGGACCAACGTGAAGGCCGATGACAGGACTTACCGGAACCACGCCAACGGTGCGGCCAACCATGGGGGAAATCACTTCCTTCGCCCATTTGATCGCAGGCTCCTTGTCGCCAATGTAGTGAACGACGACGTCTCGCAAACCATAAGCATCGATATCGGCTTTGAACGACGTGGCCATCTTGCCAAGCGCCTTCTTGCGAGAGCGGACCTTGGCGAACGTGGTAGCTTCGCCATCGCGCACGGTAAGAATAGGAGCAAGCTGAATCATGTTGCCCAGCAGCGCAGCAGCGCCGCCGATACGACCACCCTTATGAAGGAAGGTGAGCGTTTCCGGGGCGAACAGGAAACGCGTGCACGGAATGGCACGCAAAGCGGCCTTCTCGCAGCTGTCCAGGTCTTCTCCAACGTCGCGCGCAGCTACCGCCTCCATGATAGGCCACGCTTCATCGAAGCTGTTACTCATACTATCAATCAGGCGATACTCGAAATCGGGGTAACGGGAAACGACGATGCGGGCGGCCCTGACAGCGGCGTCGTACGTTCCCGACATGCGCGAGGAAAGAAAAATGCCCAGCGCGGAATCGCCGGCTTCGGCAGTCTCCTCGAAAGCTTCTTCCATCTCAAGCTGAGAGGGCTGGCTTGAAATCGGGATGTTGTTGACCATGTCATAGATGTCGCGATAGAACTCGTCGTGATCCATATCGGCATCGCGGTACTCAACGCCATCGCGATTGACATACAGCGACACGACTTTGATATTGAGTTCCTCGGCAAGCGCCTTGGGAATGGACGCCACCGAATCGGTGATGATGCGTATCACGTTGACCTCCGTTACGCAGCTTCATAAACCAATAGATTCAGTCTAGCGCATCCTATTGCCGACGCGCGCTTCGCTTTTCGCGCTTAGTTAAATACAGGTGATGGATGGCCGCAATAGGATGGTGCAGCAACATGTGCGGCCCCGAATAACGCATGACCACGCGAATGCGTTCGCGCATGTCGGGCCGATAGCAGTGAGTGGGGCAATTAGAGCAGAACGTCTTCTGCGCTCCATAGCGGCACTTCTCGATTCGCATATGGGCGAACTCGTTAAGTTCGGAGCACTCCTGGCACAACGAACCCTTTGGCATTCCATGCTTATCGTGACAATAAATGCCGATCATCTGCGAGACGACCTTGCGTTCGTACGATTTACGGTCCTTCACCCTTGAAACCAACTCCCCACGATCAATCAACAGGGGCCCGCATGCGGGCCACGAAAGAACGAGCAAGATTAGAACATGCCTCCGCCAAGATGACCGCGCTTCTTACGCGATTCGGTTTGAACGTCGACGACCTCGTCGGATGAGGAGGTGAGTTCCAACGCGAAGCCCGGCTTGTTCGGTGTGGGCGGCTTAGGCTTATTGACCATCGCGATCTGGTTGTAATAGCTGAAAGTAAGCGTGCCTGCAACGAAGGACGGCAAAACCAGGTACATGATGATCTTCGCCGGCAAGCCGACGATGTGCCACGACGTGGCGTCCGAATAGGTAACCAGAACGAATGTGAGAACGAAAAGGGCCACCAAGGAAGCGATAACGCTTGAAAGCGCCACGGGGAGCTCGGCGGCAACCTTGCCGCTCCTGCCGTTCATCGTGAACTGATAATTCTTTCCCTTCCAATCGGTATCGAGCATCCAAACGGGAACGTATACCTTCCTGGCCGAAGTGACCTTCGAGGTAATGGACGTTTCCTTTTCGGACGACTCGTTGAAGCCCTTCACCGTACCGGCAACATGATCTGCCGCAAGTTCGGTCATCTTCTCTTCCGCTTCTGCGCGAGCAATCTCAAGCGCCCTGTCGGCGGGAAGCACCTTATCGTTGCTGGGGGCTTCGAAAACGGCCGATTCCAAATCGAAGGGCATCATACGCACGAAATTGACCTCAGGCACCGTACTGGTAGCCGGAATCAGAACGCCGTCTATGGTGACGGTTCCTTCACGCTTGACGTCGAAGATTTCGGTTTCTGTGATTTCCTGCTCGCCTTCGCCCGCCTGCTCAGTGTACTTGCGCACCTTACGGCCATCGTAGCGCGTCGAGAAAGAAGCCTCTCCTTCGAACAGCCAGAGAGGCAGATAGACCTTGGTCATCTGTTGAAAATGCCGTTTGTTGCGGAAAATACGAGGCGCGAAGATCTTCCCGTGCTTGAAATCTTTATACGCCAGAATAGCGTCTTCCTTGTCAAGCTCAAACGAAAGGTACGCGTCGTCTAATTCAACAAGACCGTTAACGTCGGCCATAAGTCCTCCAATCGCTCCGCGTAAGAACGCGGGATGATTTCATAAGACGCTATGGTAGCGCAAAACGATCTGCCACCCGCTCTCGTTTGGCAAACCGTCAACTTGGCTAACGTCCCGCGGCTGCCTGTTATGCGATTTGAGCGATAACCTCGACTTCGACAAGAGCGCCTTTAGGGAGCTTGTCGACAGCAACGCATGAACGAGCAGGTTTCGAGCCCGTGAAAGACTTCGCGTATTCGGCATTGAATGCAGCGAAATCGTCGATGTTATCAAGAAAGCAGGTGGTTTTCACCACGTGATCGAAATCGGTTCCGGCAGCCTTCAAAAGAGCAGTGATGTTCGTCATGACCTGCGCGGTTTGCGAAACGATATCGTTTCCCACCAACTCGCCCGTTGCCGGGTCGAGCGCGATCTGACCCGAAGTGAACAGCACGTTCCCCACGATATTTCCCTGAACGTAGGGACCGATTGCGGCAGGAGCTTCGGTTGTGGCGATGGTATCCATAATGAGCCTTCCTCTAAGACGTCACTGACATGCGACGATTACATGACGATTAACTGTTTCCGTTGGTTAACGTTTAACTGGGTATACTATGCCACTGCAAGCTGCCGAATAGGGTGCATGATCGCTTCCTTTCAAGGAAATCGTCAGAAAGGCGCGCCCTCGTAACAACAAAGTAAGGGGATTGAGCATGACCGAGATGCTGACTCTCGAGGCGTTCGAGGAAGCCTCAACCAAAGTTAAAGAAGCAACCGAGAAGACCAAGCTCATCTACAGCCCTCACTTCAGCGACGCCACCGGCAACAAAGTCTACTTCAAGCCCGAGAACATGCAGCGCACGGGCGCCTATAAGGTTCGAGGCGCCTACTATAAGATCTCGACGCTCACCGACGAAGAACGAAGCCGTGGCCTGATCACCGCTAGCGCGGGCAACCATGCGCAAGGAGTCGCGTTCGCCGCGACGCGCTACGGCGTGAATGCAAAGATCGTCATGCCGGTCACCACCCCGCTTATCAAAATCGAACGCACTAAGCACTACGGCGGGGAAGTCATTTTGCATGGCAACGTATACGACGAAGCTGCCGAATACGCAGCGAAGCTCGCCGAAGAAGAGGGTTACACGTTCGTGCACCCCTTCAAC
>ERZ1026880.1376-NODE-1376-length-10469-cov-5.017284_pt1 | contig 10469 bp, 8 predicted proteins | sample MGYA00380170_ERZ1026880 | MGnify/ENA primary metagenome ERZ1026880 (study PRJEB33269, sample SAMEA4719806) | human gut metagenome | biome: human-associated habitat; feature: organic feature; material: feces | place: Cameroon | collected 2013-10 ...
GTCGCCGCCTGCTTCTTCACAGGTCATGATGAATGTGAAGTAGTCGCGGATCCCCAGGCGTACCAGGATCTCGTTGGCGATAGCTTTATCGGTAGATGTCGTTATGCACATGGCAACACCTTTCTGCTTGAATTTTTCCAGAAGGATCGGCACATATTGCTTGATGTCGGCGCTTTCCAGATAATCTTCCCGAAGGATCGTATTGAAGCCTTTCGCTATCTTGGATTCCGTCGTTGCGATCCGGTATTCGTCCTTTAAATAGCTGCAAAGCATCGGCAGGGTCATTGCCTTGGTTTTCTCACGCAGACCCGGTTCTGGAGTCTTTCGCAGTGATGTGATGTATCGTGCGGCTACGCCTTCCCAGATTTCTGTTGTATCCAGAAGCGTTCCGTCTAAATCAAAAATTGCTCCGCTGATATTCATTCTTTATCGCCTCCCTGTGTATCATAAAATAAGACAAGCCTTATTCTCTTTAACAATACCATCGGAATCGCTGATTGTCAATATTTGAAAGCCTTGGAATCGTTGACAAACAGCCATTTTTACAGTATAATAATTCGATGCGACAATAGGTCGAAAAACGCATGGCGGGAAGCCTTGAAAGGAGAGTTACCAACATGGCAGAGATCATGAATGAAGAATTACTGTTAACCCAGGAAGGTTATGACAAAATAGTAAAGGAACACGAGGAGCTTGTCTCCGTAAAACGAGCAGAAGTTGCAGAACGTTTGAAGGAAGCGATTTCATACGGAGATATTTCTGAAAATGCAGAGTATGATTCTGCAAAAAATGAACAGGCTGAACTGGAAGAAAAGATCCATAAGCTGGAAACGATGATCCGTAAGGCCAAGATCGTACAGGAAGAAGACGTAAAGGGCGATGTAGTAAATGTTGGCTTGAAAGTAACCGTTAAGGATCTGGATACTGGTGAAAAAGAAACTTTTGCCATCGTAGGAGCAACGGAATCAGATCCGTTTAATGGTAAAATTTCCACAGATTCTTCTGTAGGTAAAACCCTGATCGGACATAAGCAGGGTGATAAGGTGGTTGTTGAAATACCGGATGGATTCATCAACTACGAAATTTTAGAGATTTCCAAGTAAGAAGAAAGAGGTGTAGCAATTGCATTGGGCAGAAAAGATAGCAGATAGGATCATCAAGAAGAATCCGGACAAAGAAGAATATGTTTGTGCGGCAGGGATCAGCCCGTCGGGTTCGATCCATATTGGTAATTTCCGTGATATAGCCACCAGTCTGTTTGTGGCGAAGGCTATTGAAAAGCGGGGAAAGAAGGCGAGACTTCTCTTCTCGTGGGATGAGTTTGACAGGTTTCGTAAAGTGCCGGCTAACGTAAAAGCCATAGATCCGGAAAACAAGATGGAGCAGTATATTGGAAGACCGTATACATCTGTTCCGAATCCATTTGATACGGAACACGAAAATTATGCGAAATACTTCGAAGATGAATTCATGAAATCCATTAAGAAATTCGGTATCGAAATGGATTATCGCTATCAGACAGATATGTACACTTCCGGTGCATACCGTGATGATATCATCGAGGCGATCCAGAAGAGAAAAGAGATCTTTGACATTCTGGACAGCTTCCGGACTCAGGATGCTCAGGAAGGGGAACGTGATGCATATTTTCCGGTAAGTATTTTCTGTCCGGAATGCCATAAGGATATGACGAAGATCACATCCCTTTCCGAGGATGGTACAGTAGCAGAATACGAATGCGAATGCGGACACAAGGGGACATTTGATTTTAAAAAGGATACCGGCTGCAAACTGGCATGGAAAATCGACTGGCCGATGCGCTGGAGATATGAGGACGTTGACTTTGAACCAGGCGGCAAGGATCATGCAAGTCCGGGCGGAAGCTATGAGACAAGCAGCGTGATCTCCAGAAAGATATTCCATCACGAACCGCCGATGTTCCAGGGATATGAATTTATCGGGATCAAGGGATCCACAGGTAAAATGTCCGGTTCTTCCGGTCTGAACCTGACGCCGGAAACACTGCTGAAGATCTACGAGCCGGAGATCATACTCTGGCTGTATTCGAAGACAGATCCGAAGAAGGCCTTCGATTTCTGTTTCGATGACGGGATCCTTCGTCAGTACTTTGAGTTTGATAAAATGTATAATGATTATAAAGCTGGTAAAGCCAATGAACATAACCAGACTGTTATGGAGTTTTCTCTGATCGATGATAGAGAAATCAAGACAGTCCCGATGAGCCTGCTGGTACAGCTGGGATCCATCGTGGACTTCAACGTGCCGATGATGGAAACCGTATTTGAAAAGATCGGAACTCCGTACAAGTATGAAGACTTTGATACGCGTCTGGAGCGTGCAAAGTACTGGCTCTACCAGTGCGCTCCGGAATCCGCCAACAAGCTGCGGGGATGGAGAGATTTTGATCTGTATGAAACATTTACAGAGGAAGAAAAGAAGGAAATCGAGATCCTTTACAACTATATCAAGGCAGGTGAATATGACCTGGACTCTCTCAACACGAAACTGTATGATATCCCGAAGGAAGTATACGGTATGGATAGAGAGGATCTGAAGAAGCTGCAGGGTACATTCTTCAAGAATGTGTACAAGCTGCTGATCAGCAAGGAAAGAGGTCCGAGACTTTACCTCTTCCTCTATGCGATCGACAGAGAACGCTTCATGCACCTTCTGGATTTCAGCCATCCGGAAACGGAAGAAGAAATCGCTGCAAAGAAGGCTGCAGAGGAAGCTGAGAAAGAGCCGGAAATCGTCAAAGTTTACGGCGAACCTGATGAAGTAAAGCCGATCACAGAACCGGAGATCTCCATCGATCAGTTCTTCGAGATGGATCTGAGAGTCTGCAAAGTCCTTAAATGTCAGGAGATACGCAAGGCACACAGCAACTACAAGTTGACACTGTTCGATGGCATCAAGGAGCGCGTGATCGTATCCAGCATCAAGAATGATTATAAGCCGGAAGAACTTGTAGGAAAGAAGATCATTGTGGTAGCAAATCTGGCACCGGCCAGAATGACCGGCGTTATGAGTGAAGGAATGCTGCTGGCAGGAACGAATAATGCCTGCGGATGCCAGATCATTTTCGTAGATGATATCGTTCCAGAAGGAACCAGAATCTGTTAAGCAGAATCAAAACTATTGACAGGAGATAAAATACAGATGAAAGATGTAGTAGAAATCAAAAGTCTTTTTCGGGAAAGCGAAAAATATGCAAATCAGGAAATCGTAGTAGAAGGTTGGGTCAGAACGAATCGCGGATCCAACAAATTTGGATTTATAGAGCTGAATGACGGTACGTTTTTTAAATCCGTACAGGTCGTGTATGAAGCAGAATTTCTGGACAACTTCGAAGAAATTTCTAAAGCACCGGTGGCGGCAGCTCTGTGCGTGACAGGAACGTTTGTCCTGACGCCGGACGCGAAGCAGCCGTTTGAAATCAAAGCGAAGAACATCGTGATCGAAGCTGGATCTGAAGCGGATTATCCGTTGCAGAAAAAACGGCACAGCATGGAATTCCTGCGTGAGATCGCACACCTGCGTCCGCGGAGCAACACATTCTCCGCAGTATTCCGGGTGCGTTCTATCGTAGCCTATGCGATCCACAAGTTCTTCCAGGAGAATAACTTCGTATATGCTCATACGCCGATCATCACGGCAAGTGACTGTGAAGGAGCAGGTGAGATGTTCCAGATCACTACGCTGGATCTGGATAATCCGCCTCGTACAGAAGACGGGGAGATCGATTACAGCCAGGACTTTTTCGGCAAGAAAGCCAGTCTTACTGTAAGCGGGCAGCTTGAAGCAGAGATCTTCGCGCTGGCCTTTAAAAACGTTTACACGTTTGGCCCGACCTTCCGTGCAGAGAATTCCAACACGGCAAGACACGCCTCCGAATTCTGGATGATCGAACCGGAGATGGCCTTCGCAGATCTGACAGACGATATGGATGTAGCAGAAGCTATGATCAAATACATCATCAACTACGTGCTGGAAAATGCGCCGGAAGAAATGGAGTTTTTCAACAAGTTTATGGACAAGGGGCTCATCGAGCGTCTGCAGAATATCGTAAATTCAGATTTCGAACGAGTTACGTACACGGAAGCAGTTGAGATCCTGCAGAAATCCGGAGAAGAATTCCAGTATCCGGTAGAGTGGGGAATCGACCTGCAGACGGAACACGAGCGGTATCTGACAGAAAAAGTGTATAAGAAACCAATTTTCGTAATAGATTATCCGAAGGAAATCAAGGCATTCTATATGCGTCTCAACGATGACGGCAAGACGGTCGCAGCCTGTGACCTGCTGGTACCGGGCGTTGGTGAGATCATCGGCGGAAGCCAGAGAGAAGAACGCTATGACGTCCTCAAAGCTCGTATCGAAGAAACCGGTATGACAGAGGAAGATTACTGGTGGTACATGGATTTGAGAAAGTACGGCGGTGTAAAACACTCCGGTTACGGCCTCGGATTCGAACGGATCATCATGTACATCACTGGCATGAGCAACATCCGCGACGTGCTGCCGTTCCCGAGAACGCCGAAGACAGCAGAATTCTAGCGTGTAGCACTCTACGACCGAAGAAACCTAAAGATTAAAAAAGCCGAAACTGCATAGAATTGTAGCTTCGGCTTTTTGGTTGCTTTTATTCCAGCGGTTTTCTGATATAAGCATCGGAGTCAAAGATGCTTATTTGCAGTGATCCCCGTCAGTTTGGGGAAAACAGATCGAAAAACTGATGGAAATCGCCAAATAATGATGCAATAATCCATATAAAAAATCCTGAAAAAATCCCGAAAAATCCCAAAATGTCCTGGAATATTCCGCATTGCGAATGAATTCAGAATATTGTAATTTAATTGTGTTGTAATACGTTTCTTACGATGGTATAATATATCCATGTTACAAATTTTTTAGGGAGGACTCAATAATGAAAGGCTACACAAGCGAAACTATCAGAAACGTTGCACTGGTTGGACACGGCGGATGTGGTAAGACCACATTTTTAGAATCTGCACTTCTGGCTACAGGTGTTATCGACAGACTGGGTAAAGTTGAAGATGGAAATACCGTTTCCGATTACGATAAGATGGAGATTGAAAAAGGCTTTTCCATTAACACATCTATCGTTCCGGTAGAATGGAAAGACAGCAAGATCAATTTTATCGACACTCCGGGATATTTTGACTTTATCGGAGAAGTAAATGCAGCACTGAGAGCTTCGGAAGCTGCAGTGATCCTGGTGGATGCCGGTGCTGGAATCCAGGTAGGGACAGAACAGGCATGGAAGGCCTGCGAGCGCTATAAGATGCCTAGATTTATCGTAATAAATAAAAGAGATAAAGACGAATTTGATTTTTATAAAACCTTTAATAAACTGAAGGCTAAGTTCGGTGAAACGCTGATCCCGTTCAGCTGGCCGCTGAGTGCAGAAATCGATGAAGAACTGAAAGAAGCGATCGCTATGACAGATGATCTGCTGATGGAAAAATACTTCAATGGAGACGACTTCAGCGATGAAGAAATCAAGAAAGGACTGGTAAAAGGCATTTCTGAGGGTGGTATCGTGCCGGTATGCTCTTCTGCATTTTCACTGGGACACGGTATCGAAGGTCTTCTGGATCTGCTGGTGACTTACGTACCTACACCGTTGCAGCACGGAGTATATAAAGGCTTTAACGACAACAATGAACAGGTAGAGAAAATGTGTGTCGTAGATGCAACTCCTTCTGCTTTTGTATTTAAGACTATCGTTGACCCGTTCGTAGGCAAGATCTCCATCATGAAGGTGGTAACAGGCAAGCTGACGTCCGGTATGGAAATTTTGAATGAGAGAACCGGCAAAACCGAAAAGCTGGGCAAGCTCTTCTTCCTGAGAGGAAAAGAACAGCAGGAGCTCAATTACGCAGAGGCCGGTGACATTGTGGCTGTTGCGAAACTGCAGCACACGGTATCTGGAGATACTCTTTGTGACAAGAACGATATCATCCGTTATCTGCCGCTGGATTATCCGTCTCCATCGTTATACGTGGCTATCGAAGCCGTTGACAAAAAGGATGAAGACAAGATTTTCTCCGGCTTGACCAGACTGAGAGAAGAAGATCCATCCTTCGTTGTAGAAAGAAATGACGAAACGCATCAGACTCTTCTGGGTGGACAGGGTGAAATGCAGCTGAACATTGTAATGGCCAAGCTGAAAGACCGTTTTGGCGTAGAAGTCAAGACCGTTCCTCAGAAGATCGCATATAGAGAAACCATTAAGGGAACTTCAGATGTACAGGGAAAACACAAGAAGCAGTCCGGTGGTGCAGGTCAGTATGGAGACGTACATATCAGATTCTCTCCGTCCCAGGAGGAATTTGAATTCTCAGAAGAACTGTTCGGTGGATCGATTCCTAAGAACTACGTTCCGGCAGTTGAAAAGGGCTTGAAAGAGTCCATGGAAAAAGGACCGCTCGCAGGATGCAAGGTAGTTAATATCAAGGCTGTTCTCTACGATGGTTCTTATCACGATGTAGACTCCAACGAAATGGCGTTCAAAATCGCTGCTTCCCTGGCGTTCAAGAAGGGCATCGCAGAAGCAAAGCCGTGCCTGCTTGAACCGGTAATGAAGCTGGAGATCATCGTTCCAGATGACTATGTGGGCGATGTTATGGGCGATATGAACAAGAGAAGAGGAAAGATCCTTGGTATGGAACCTCTGGCAGAAGGCGGACAGAAGCTGATGGCGGAAGCTCCACAGGCAGAACTCTTTGACTATGCGATCGTGCTCCGCTCCATGACGCAGGCAAGAGGAAACTTCTCCATGCACTTTGAAAGATATGAAGAAGTTCCAGCTCAGATCGCACAGAAGATCATTGCAGCTCATCAGGCAGAGCAGGAGAAATAGAGGCTCTGAAGTGAATATCGAAACCAGCAGGTTTTTATAGAGAAAGTTTGATCCAGAGGGTGTCGCAGAAATGCGATACCCTCTGTTCCTATTTTAGTATGGTGAAACGACCATTTTGATGTTTTCGTGAAGTTGACATTGACTTTAAAGGAGATATGTACTATTCTTAAGGGAACAAATGTTTGCAAAACAGCTGATGACTAGGAAGGATGAGAAGATGGCGAAGAAAGGGAAGACTATATTCGTCTGCCAGGAATGTGGATATGAGAGTACGAAGTGGATGGGACGATGTATTTGCGGTGCGTGGAACTCCATGGTGGAAGAAAAACAGATAGATTTGAATACAGACGATAAAAGAAGGCGAACTGGGACTGCTGCTTCCGTGAAAGGTACAACGGAAGGTGGCGGCAGAGCAGCAGGAAAACCTTCCCGCCTTTCACAGGTCACTTCTGGTGAAACCAGCCGGATCGATACCGGGATAGGTGAATTGAATCGAGTCCTGGGCGGGGGTCTGGTGCCAGGATCTCTGACTTTGATTTCCGGGGAACCTGGAATTGGGAAATCAACTATCATCATCCAGGCGGCAGCTCATATCGCAGCTTCAAAGGGTACGGTGCTGTATGTTTCCGGAGAGGAATCGGAAGAGCAGATCAAGATCAGAGCTGACCGGGTATGTGATAAACTCCCGGAAAATCTTTATATTCTGGCTGAGACTAATATCGATGTGATCGCAGAAGCCTGCCAGCAACTGAATCCTGTGTTTCTCATCATTGACTCGATCCAGACCATGTATACCTCGGATATAGAATCAGCGCCAGGCAGTGTTTCTCAGGTGCGAACCTGCGGCAATGAGCTGATGCGGATCGGCAAGATGCACGGAATACCGGTATTCATCGTAGCGCATGTGACCAAGAGCGGTGATCTGGCAGGGCCGAGGATAGTAGAGCATATGGTGGACTGTGTGCTCAGCTTTACAGGTGACAGAAGCCATGAGATGCGGATATTGCGGGCACAGAAAAACCGTTTTGGGACGACGAGCGAGATCGGTGCATTTGAGATGGCGCAGCAGGGACTGATGGAGATCGAAAACCTGTCGGGAACTTTGCTGGAAGAAATGGAGAAGGACAGTGAAGGCGCCGTTGTGACAGCTGTTTATGAAGGAACCCGGCCACTTGTTTTAGAAGTGCAGGCTCTGACATCCCAGGCCAATATCGGATTTGCGCGGCGTACAGCGCTGGGAGTGGACAATTCCAGGCTCAGTATGATCCTGGCAGTCCTGGAAAAGAAAATGGGGCTATCTCTGATCAACCAGGATGTATACGTCAATATAGTCGGTGGAATCCGTCCGGAAGGGACGTACACGGATCTGGCGGTTGCACTGGCTGTGTATTCTTCTTATAGAGGTAAGGCGCTGGGAAGTAGTACACTGGCTTTCGGTGAGATCGGACTGACCGGAGATCTGAGAGCGGTGCAGAATGGAGAGAAGATCCTGCGGGAAGCTGGACATCTGGGATTTGAACGGGTGGTCCTGCCGATCCGGAATGCAGAACGGCTGAAAAAAACTTTGGCGTCCATCAATAAGGAAAGACAGGAGAAGGGTCTGCAGCCTCTTAAAATGGTAGGGATCAAGAACATCTCTGAAGTACAGAAGCTGTTTTAGCTTCGGGGAAGCGGAATGCGGCAGCTGGAGCCCAGGGAATACCGGTGAAACAATTTCAGATCAATATAAAAAGCGGATGCGTGAAGCATCCGCTTTTATATTGTCATTTTGAAAAGTTAAGAGCGATTGTCATTTTGATATCATTTCAAAGAACTCTTTGAATGTGATCGGCTCCTGAAATGCATTCTGCATGACATAAGCCGCAAGACCGGCCGTCGATAAAATCAGCAGAAATATGAATAATATCGTTCCTATAAATTTTCTCATGATTAGATCCTCTTAATTTGTTTGTACTAAACGATCCATGCGATTACGAACAGCAGAACGCCTGCGATAGCAGCGCAGTAAGCGCCGATTCTCCAAGCCTTGTACTGTTTGTCGAGCTTAGCTTTTTCTTCTGCAGTAGGTTCAGCAGTAGCAAGTGCCAGAGCTTCTACATCTACAGCTTCCTGCGGGATCGGTCTCTTGCGAACGAAGATTACGAAGTACAGGATAGCCAGTACGTCCCAAATGATGTTGTACCAGATAGCAACTGGATCGTATGCCAGGATCAGCAGGATCGCAAACATGATGATACTGAACCAAGCTCCGAAAGTACCAGCAGGGCACTTCCAAGGTCTCTTGAGATTCGGTTCTTTCTTACGCAGTCCCAGGAAGGATGCGAAGCCGATGATGTATGCCTGGATCTGGTTGTAAGAACACATCATTGCAACGATCTTGATGGAACCGGACAGGATGAAGAATACACCCAAGACTCCGCAAAGAACGACTGCACGGTAAGGGCTCTTGTATTTCGGATGAACCTTGCCGAAGTATTTCGGGAAGTTTCCGTCTTCTGCCATGATGTACATGTAGCGGGCAGGTCCTGCGATACAAGGGTTCATGGTGGAGAAGTCTCCGCCCAATGTAATACCCAGGCACAGGATGATAAGCGGCAATCCTACAATGCCTGCATACTGCATTGCTTCTGCATAAGGAGCAGCGGAAGTGTACAGGTCAGGAACGTGCTGAGCCGGAGTCAGTGCGCACAGGAACCACTGGAATAACAGGTTAACTGCCAGTACGCAGAACGGCGAGATCAGCAGAGCTCTAGGAATAGTCAGCTGCGGGAACTTAACTTCGGAACCCATACCAACGATAGTTTCATATCCGAAGAAGCACCACAGTACGAGCAGTACAGCCTGAGCGAATGCATTAACGCCAGCAGGGATTCCTACGCCTGCAACCATTTCAGTAACGCCGGAGAAGTCTGCCTTGGCGATAACTGTTGCAAACCATACCAGGGAGCATGCCCAGAAGAAGAACATGAAGAAGTTCTGTGTTTTACCGTTCATTTCGATTCCTCTGTAGGAAATTACCGTGAAGAGGATGAACAGACCGATTGCCGGGAGAACCTTCCACAGGAATACATCTGTAGGAACAGCTCCCTGGAAGTAATCGATCAGGGAATAGTCATTGCTGTCGATAGGAACGTTCAGACCCAGAGCGTTCAGCAGTCTTACGAAGTAGTTGGAGAAAGCCATTGCTTCGGAAGCACCGATACCAACCTGAGCCAGAGTGTAGTTCCAGCTTTCAAATACAGCTACCGGGTAGTTGAGACCTCTCTTAGCGAAAGAGTATGTACCTCCTGCCAGCGGCAGTGCAGCACCCATTTCACCATACATAGCGCATGGGAACAGGATGAGAACGAATGAGATCAGGGATGCGACGATTACAGTACCGCCCATCAGACCAACGATCTGCGAACCAACTGTGAACAGACCTACGCCGATAACAGCACCAGCTGTCGTGGTGACGCATTCTGCCAGCCCTAACGATCTGTTTAGCGTTTGGGCTTTTGCATTGTTTTCCATGAAAAAACCTCCTTTAAAAATAGTAAAATAATAATGAATATAAATAAAT
>ERZ1026880.1383-NODE-1383-length-10442-cov-60.990661_pt1 | contig 10442 bp, 10 predicted proteins | sample MGYA00380170_ERZ1026880 | MGnify/ENA primary metagenome ERZ1026880 (study PRJEB33269, sample SAMEA4719806) | human gut metagenome | biome: human-associated habitat; feature: organic feature; material: feces | place: Cameroon | collected 2013-10 ...
ATACAATACCATCTGCACCCGCTTCTTCAACGGCTTTGGCAATTTCTACAATATCTGTTACATTTGGAGATAACTTCACATATACAGGTTTTGTAGCTGCCTCCTTACAAATCTTAGTCACATGTGCTGCAAGCTCAGGCTTTGTGCCCAAACCAATACCACCATGTTTTACATTTGGACAAGAAATATTTAATTCATAAGCCTTAATAACTGGCTGATCATTTAACTTCTTGATAACTTCTACATAATCTTCTTCACATGCACCGGCAACATTAGCCATGATTTCTGTATCATACTGTGCAAGGAATGGAAGTTCATTTTCGATAATAGAATCTACACCCTTATTTTGTAAACCAATCGCATTCAACATTCCCATAGGTGTTTCTGCAATTCTTGGCGTAGGATTTCCAAAACGCTCTTGTGGCGTAGCTGATTTGATGGCAATACCACCTAATACACTTAAATCATATAGTTCGGCATATTCTTTACCAAATCCGAAACATCCACTAGCTGGAATAATTGGATTCTTTAAATTCAATCCAGGTAGTTTTACTGAAATATCCATTATAAAGCCACCTTTCCCATCTCAAATACAGGACCATCCTTACATACACGTAATGAATGTCCTTCTACATCTTTTACAACACATCCCATGCAAGCACCTAGACCACATGCCATACGAGCTTCTAATGAAATATATCCTTCACTATACTGTTCGTTAATGGCTTTTAACATAGGTAAAGGTCCACAGCTTAACACAAATTTACATGTCACATTGTTTTCTTTGATCGCATCCAATGCCGTACCCTTTGTTCCTAATGAACCATCCATTGTTGCGACATAAACATCGCATCCCAATGCCTTAAATTCATCCACATAGAATACACTATCGGCATCGTTTGCACCTAGAACAACTGTTACACGTGCATTTTTACTTAAATATTGTTTTGCGGTTTCATATAGTGGTGGAACACCAACACCGCCACCAATCAACAATACTTCTTCTTTGTCTTCAATTGGAAAACCATTTCCTAAAGGACCAAAGATATCTAATTTTCCTTCTAATTCAGTCATTTTTAAAGTACCTTCTCCAAGCACTTTATAGATGATGACTAAAACATCTTCTTTGATTTCACTAATCGATATGGGTCTTCGCAAATAGAAACCCGGAACTGTGATTTCAATGAATTGACCAGGCTTAGCTGTTTTAGCTAAGTCTGTTTTCAATTCCATTTTCCAAATATCTTTTGCGATTTCCACATTCGATAGAATGTTCGCAAATTCCTGCATATTATTTCCCCATTTCATTCATAGATACCATTGAGAAACTCAATGACTCTAAAACTTTCACTAATGCGTTCGCTGTATCTAAACTTGTCATACAAGAAATGTTGTTTTCGGCAGACACACGACGAATCAAGAAGCCATCGGCATTTGTGTTCTTCTTATTTGACATTGTGTTAATGACAAAGTTTACACGTCCGTTACGGATAATATCTACAACATTTTTACCATCTTCAGTTTCAATCTTGCTAGCACGATGAACATACAATCCTTCAGCTTCAAATAAATCTGCCGTACCCTTCGTTGCATAGATTCCATATCCGATGTTCGCAAAGCGTTTCGCTAATTCTAATGCTTCTTGTTTATTTTCATCATCAATTGTCATTAATACATTGCCATGAGTTGGAACACTTACACCACTCGCAACCAATGCCTTATACAATGCTTTTTCTAAGTTTACATCGCTACCTAAAGCCTCACCTGTAGATTTCATTTCAGGTCCTAACACTGTATCTACACTACGTAATTTCGCAAATGAGAATACTGGCGCTTTGACAAAGACTCTTTCTTTATCTTCAGGATGGTATCCTGGTGTTAAGCCTTGATCTTCAATACTTTCACCTAATACACACTTAGTCGCAATTTGAGACATAGGTACACCAGTAATCTTAGATAAGAATGGTACGGTACGAGAGGAACGTGGGTTTACCTCTAATACATAGACATTATTTTCTTTATCTACAATGAACTGAATGTTGTATAAACCAACAAATTCAAAGCCTTCACCAATTCTTGTTCCATAATCAATGATCGTTTCTTTCACCTTCTCATTGATGATCTGTGTAGGATATACACTAATTGAGTCACCAGAGTGAATACCAGCACGTTCGATATGTTCCATTACACCTGGAATATATACATTCTTTCCATCCGCAATCGCATCGATTTCTAGTTCTTTACCAACAATATATTTATCAACTAAGATTGGTGCATCATGACTAATTTCCTTAACGGCTGTTGCCATATATACTCTTAATTCATCATCATTATGCACGATTTCCATAGCACGACCACCCAATACATAACTTGGACGTACCAATACTGGATAACCAATCTTATTGGCAATAACTAGTGATTCTTCAACTGTTACAGCTGTTTCTCCCTTAGGTTGAGGAATATCTAATTTGTGTAACATAGCTTCAAATTCATGACGGTCCTCCGCTAAATCAATAGAATGTAGTGAAGTACCTAGAATCTTAACACCATGTTCTACTAATGAATCGGCTAAGTTGATAGCGGTTTGACCACCAAATTGAACAATAACACCCAATGGTTTTTCTAAATCAATTACGTGCATTACATCTTCTGTAGTTAATGGTTCAAAATACAATTTGTCACTAATTGAGAAATCGGTTGATACGGTTTCTGGGTTGTTGTTGATAATGATAGCTTCATAGCCTGCATCTCTTAATGTTTCAACACAGTGTACTGTCGCATAGTCAAACTCAACACCCTGTCCGATACGGATTGGTCCAGAACCTAGAACGATGATCTTTTTACGGTCACTGACTTCAGATTCATTTTCCTGATCGTAGCTTGAATATAAGTATGGTGTTGCACTGACAAATTCGCCCGCACAAGTATCTACTTTCTTATAAACTGGAATAATTCCATTTTCTTTACGCAAGTTATATAAGTCGAATTCTTTCATGTTCCAGTTACGAGCAATGTAGCTGTCTGAGAATCCGTGTTCTTTTAATGTTCTTAAAACCGCAACATCCTTTGGATTTTCATTCATCAATGTTTCTAAATCAAGAATTCTTTGAATGTGCCATAAGAAGAAACGGTCCATTTTCGTTACATTAATAACAGTTTCTACATCATATCCATTACGCATCCATTGTGTAATCGCAAAGATTCTTTCATCATCACATTTCTTGATTTTTTCTAATAATTCTTCTTGAGATAATTCAGCCAATTCCTTTTTATATAAGTGATCCACTTTCATTTCTAAAGAACGAATTGCCTTTAAGAAAGATTCTTCAAAAGTACGTCCAATGGACATAACTTCACCTGTCGCCTTCATCTGTGTTCCTAAGCGACGATCCGCATTTGGGAATTTGTCGAATGGGAAACGAGCAAATTTACTTACGACATAGTCAACAGTTGGTTCAAAACATGCATAACTGTTTTTAGTAACTGGATTTAAGATTTCATCTAATGTTAATCCTACAGCCAATTTTGCAGAGATTTTTGCGATTGGATATCCTGTTGCCTTACTAGCCAAGGCTGAAGAACGAGATACACGAGGGTTAACTTCAATCACATAATATTTAAAGCTTGTTGGATTTAATGCCAACTGGACGTTACATCCACCACAAATCTTCAATGCACGAATAATTTTTAATGATGCACTACTCAACATTGCGTTTTCACGGTCTGTTAAAGTTTGTACGGGAGCCACTACAAAGCTATCTCCAGTATGAATTCCAACTGGATCTACGTTTTCCATGCTGCAGACTACGATTGCGTTGTCATTCGCATCACGGATTACTTCGTATTCGATTTCTTTATATCCGGCAATACTTTGTTCAATCAAACATTGGTGTACTGGACTTGCTTTTAATCCCGCTTCACAAATGTCTCTTAATTCTTCTTCATCATCGGCAAAACCACCACCAGTTCCACCAAGTGTATAGGCTGGACGTACTACAACTGGATAGCCTAATGTTTCACAGAATTTAACCGCTTCTTCAACCGTATGAACAATTGTACTTTCTGGTACAGGTTCATTGATGTCCTGCATTAAAGAACGGAACAATTCACGATCTTCTGCACGATTGATAGCTAATAAATCAGTTCCTAGAATTTCTACGCCATATTCATCCAAAATTCCATCTTCGTGTAATTCTACAACTAAGTTTAATCCGGTTTGACCACCTAATGATCCTAAAATAGCATCGGGTCTTTCTTTATAGATGACGCGTTTTGCGAAATCCAAGTTGATTGGTTCAATATAAACACGATCCGCAATTGTTGAATCGGTCATGATTGTTGCTGGGTTTGAGTTAATTAAGATAACTTCATATCCTTCTTCGCGAAGTGATTGACATGCCTGAGATCCTGCATAGTCAAATTCTGCGGCCTGTCCAATTACGATAGGTCCAGATCCGATTACTAAGATTTTTTTAATGTCTGTACGTTTAGGCATTATTGTGATCCCCCTTTTCAATCATTTCTACAAATTTGCCATATAAAGCATCTCCTGCTTGTGGATAGAATTGAATACCGAATGCTGGATATGTTTTGTGTTCAATTCCTTCACAACTCTTATCATTTAATGCTTGATAAGTCATTTCTAATGATGCAGCTTCTAAACTATCTGTATCCACTGCATAGCCATGGTTTTGATGAGTGATCTTAACTTTATTTGTCGCAATTTCTGTAACTGGAATATTTGATCCGTGGTGACCAAATCCCATTTTAGAAACTGTGGCTCCAGAAGCTAAGGCGATCAATTGATATCCTAATCCAATCCCAAATACAACGGTTTGTTTCATTAATTCTTTAACGACTTCAATCTGACTAGTCAAATCACAAGGATTGCCTGGCCCGCTTGATAAACAAACTCCATCTGGGTAGAATGACATAATTGTTTCAACGCTTGCGTCGTGTTCAACAACAATTAAGTCTAATCCACATTTCGATAAATCACGTAATGTACTCATTGTTACGCCAAAATCCACTACAACAACTTTCTTTCCGCGATTTGGCATAGGATAGATCTTCTTTGTTGAAACAGAAGGTACTTGATCGTTCAATAGTTCTGTATTTTTTAATTCTTCTACAACCTTTTCAATGTCTGCATCGACATTGCATAAAGTTGCCTTCATATTTCCTTTATCTCTTAATTTACGAGTGATTGCACGAGTATCAACGCCATAGATTCCTGGAATGTTTGCACGTTTCAAGAAGTGATCTAAACTTTCTTGACTTCTCCAGTTACTTGGTTGTTCGCAATAGTCTTTTACTACAAGACCAAATGCGGCTGGGTCAATGCTTTCATAGTCATCACGGTTAATTCCGTAGTTTCCAATCAATGGATATGTCATCATGATAATTTGCCCGCAATATGCGTTGTCTGTTAAAATTTCCTGATAGCCTGTCATTGATGTATTGAATATTAATTCCCCAATACGGAAGTTATCGCCACCAAAGCTACGTCCTCGATATACACTCCCGTCTTCTAACACTAGTAATCTTTCCATGTTTTATCCTTTCCACACTGTCTTTCCATCTACGATGGTTTCCTTTACTTGCGCATTTACGCTCCATCCATTAAATGGCGTATTTTTACCCATAGATTCAAATGTATCTATGTCGATCAAAGATTCATGTTCTAAATCTACTAAAACCAAATCTGCGTTATAGCCTTCTTTGATTTGTCCTACATTTTCTAAACCAAAACGTTTAGCAGGTGCAGCTGACATCCAATTTACTAATTGAGCTAAAGTCCAACGTTTTTGGCGGTGAACAAACTCTGTATATAGTAAGGCAAATGCGCTTTCTAATGAAACAATCCCAAATGGTGCTTTATCCATAGAACGCTTCTTTTCTTCAGAGGTGTGTGGTGCATGGTCATTGGCAATGCAATCCAATGTTCCGTTTTCCAAGCCTTCAATCAAAGCCATACGGTCTTCATGACTTCTTAAAGGTGGATTCATTTTCCAGTTTGGTCCAGCCACATCTTTATCTTCTAATAATAAGTGGTGTACTGTAACTTCAGCACTTACATTCGAACCTGATTCTTTTGCGTTTTTTAATGCTTCTACACTTTCTTTAGCCGAAATGTGGCAAGCATGATAAGCGTTTCCTATTTCTTTTGTGATTTCTAAATCACGAATCAATTGTGCACTTTCACAAGCGCTTGGAATTCCAAGCCATCCCTTTGATGTCACAACTTCACTGTCATGTACACAAGCCCCTGGTCTACGATAACTCATATCTTCTGTGTGGGCTACGATCATGCAGTCATTTTCTTTTGCCTTTTCCATGGCTTCTTTCATGATTTCTGGTGTAGCTACCCCAACACCATCATCACTGAACCAGCGTACACCTAATTCTTTGATACCCTTCATATCCACTACTTCTTTACTTGCCTCTTCTAATGTAATGCAAGCATATGGATATGTATGTACAACAGATTCTTTTTTGATTAATTGTTGATAGTCTTTCATTGTATCTACATCATCTGGAAAAGGGATGACATTTGGCATCGCAAACACAGAAGTAAATCCTCCATGTGCTGCTGCTAAACTACCTGTATGAATGGTTTCTTTTTCACTGTGTCCTGGCTCTCTGAAATGTACGTGTACATCCACTAATCCTGGAATTACAGTTAAGCCTGAAGCATCAATCACTTCACAGTCTTTTGAGATAGAATCATCAATCTGAACGATCTTTCCTTCGTCAATTAAAATATCTTTCTTTTCGACACGATTGTCAATTAAAACTTGACCATTTTTGATTAAACGCATACTTATTTTTCCTCCTTAAATGGAGCAAAGCCAAATCCACGTTTAATAACGGCCTTTCTAACCAACATACCATTGTGCATTTGTTCAAAAATTCTTGATTTTTCAGCTTCTACCAAATCCGTATCAATTTCAACTCCACGGTTAACAGGAGCTGGATGCATCACGATAGCTTTGTCTTTCATTCTTGCGTAACGCTCTTTTGTAAGACCATATTTTTCTAAGTATTCACTATTTGTCATGCCAGCCATTCCAGAACCTCTTTCTTTCTGGATACGAAGCATCATGACAACGTCTGCCCATTCAATCGCTTCATCAAAGTCAATTGTTGGATAGCCTGGTCTTTCCCATTCTTTTGGTCCGGCAAAACGAACAGTCGATCCTAATTTTTCTAAAGCTTCTTTATCGCTGGCAGCCACTCTTGAATGTAAGATATCTCCACAGATTACAACATTTAAGCCTTCTAGTGTACCAAACTCATTTTGCATAGTTAGTAAGTCTAACAAGCATTGTGTTGGATGGTTTCCTGCACCATCTCCAGCGTTTAAAATAGGAATATTGATATTTTCTAATTCTTTGAAATATTCATCTTGAGAATGACGGATCACCACCATGTCATACCCAATAGATTCAAATGTTTTTACTGTATCATAAAGTGTTTCTCCCTTTGTGACACTGGATGCTCCTGCTGCAAAATCAGCGACTTGGCATCCTAATTGGTGCTGTGCACTTTCGAATGAGAAATGTGTTCGAGTTGAAGCCTCAAAAAAAAGATTAGCAACCAATGCTTTCTGCATTGGTAATTGCCAATCTTTAAAGGAACTATTAAAAAGTCTAGCATCATCAAGAATGCTATAGATGTCTTCAACTGACAGATCTCTCATGGATAATAACGAATTTTTGTTCATATAATCCTCCTTGTGATCTTAAAAAAATGGATTTAAAAAGTCCCTTTTCAAATCCAATTTCTCTTTAATATATACTACCATAAATCATGGAATTTTCAATAATAAAATTTCACATCATACGGCTATTTTTTGACAGCAATACACTCAATTTCTATCTTGGCATTCTTAGGTAATGCAGCTACTTCAAAGCAGCTTCGAGCAGGATATATACCATCAAAGTATTTCGCATATTCTTCATTCACTTTCGCAAAATCATTCATGTCATCCAACAATACGGTTGTCTTGACAATATCATCATATGTTAAGTCAGAAGCCTCTAATAATACGCCAATATTTTCAAATGCTTTCCTAGTTTGTTCTACGACATCTTCACTGACTAAATTTCCATTGGTATCTGCACCTAATTGTCCAGATAAGAACACTAGTCCTTCTGTGGCAACACCTGCTGAATAAGGTCCTAATGCCTTTGGCGCTTTTGTACTACTAATTTGTTGTTTCATATACACTTCCTCCTAATCTAATAATTCTTTATCGATGATTTGGAAATTGGCTCGATGAATATACAAAGCCTTTCCATCAATCATAAGCTTTGTCATCTTTGGCAAATTATCTGGAATCTTCCAATACACCTTATCTCCAGAATAAGCAGCAATTGGCTGTCCTAATTGAGATTTAATGACTACAATTCTTCCTTTACCAAACATATTCTTATACTTGTTGATAAAACGAGCAACAGACGTGTTGTCCGACATTTGTCCATGTGTATTTGAATCAATATCTTCTTGCGTAAAATCCACATCTGGTGTTAAACCTTTTTGTTCAAAAATACAAGTATCTCCACAAGACTCAATCTCTTTTCCATCGACTGTAATCGTAATTACACTCGATAATTCAAAGCCAGAAACAACATGACCATTTTCATCATAAGAAGTCGTCTCTACAGCATTACCTGTAATACTAATTTTATCTCCACTCGTCTCCATGACCTCACTACCATAATTATCATACGTATATATCGTATATCCGTTACCTACTAAACTACCTTTTATATCATTAAGAGCAGATTGAAACATACTACAACCACTCAATAATATACATAGACAAATAACACTTATTCTTTTAATATTCTTACTCATATATTCTCCTGATTTATAATGAAGCCATTCAAAATGAACGACTTATTCTAAGCTTTTCAATCGATTCCTCACTTACTGAGAAGATGGATGCGATTGTTTTAATACTGAAACCTTTGTCCAACATAGTTTGATATACTTGCAACTCTTTTTGTACAATGCCTTGTTCAAAGCCTTGCTTGATACCCATTTGGATTCCTCTGTTTATGGATTCCTCAAACATTTCATCTAATGCTCTACACACTTTTACATCACCCTTTTCACTTTTTAGTAAAGAATGGATGCGATATATGCATCCATTCAATCAAATACTCTTTTTCAGTTCTCTTAATGCATCTAAGTCTAGTCCAACAATCTCAGAGATTTCTTCAAGTGTTTGATTATTTCTTACAAGCATTTTGATTGCGATTTTGATTTTTGTGTTTTTTTCGCCACGCTCAACACCTTGCTCAATTCCTTGTTCAAAACCCTGCTTGATACCCATCTGGATTCCTCTGTTTATGGATTCCTCAAACATTTCATCTAATGCTCTACACACTTTTACATCACCCTTTTCACTTTTTAGTAAAGAATGGATGCGATATATGCATCCATTCAATCAAATACTCTTTTTCAGTTCTCTTAATGCATCTAAGTCTAGTCCAACAATCTCAGAGATTTCTTCAAGTGTTTGATTATTTCTTACAAGCATTTTGATTGCGATTTTGATTTTTGTGTTTTTTGCGCCACGCTCAACACCTTGCTCAATCCCTTGTTCAATCCCTTGTTCAAAACCCTGCTTGATACCCATTTGGATTCCTTTGTTTGTGGATTCTTCAAACATTTCATCTAATGCTCTGCACACTTTTACATCTCCCTTCTCGCTTTTGTTGTAGATACTCAATAACTCTTTGTTCTTTGTCACTACATACGCAAAATACAATGCATCACGATTAAACTCTCGATCTAGATCTTCTTTTAAAATCTGTTTTCTATAGATCATACGCAATAGATCAAAAAAGTCCTGTGTTGCCTTTTCACCTGTATTATACTTGTGATTTGTATTTAGCTCAATCAGATTCAGTTTAAACTCATTGAACATATCTTCAAATCCAGGATGTATGATTTCTAGTTCACTTAGCTTTTTAGCGGCACTCCACTTGGATTCACCCACATATAAGACAACTGTTAAAATCATGGGAAGTCGAGTGCTTTTCGGAACATGCTTCTTAAAGTTTTGACGAATATAACGCATACGAGCAACACTTTCATATTCCATGACTCTTGCGACCATACACTGATCGACATAGCTTTGACTTTCAATCACGAACAAATCCAAATATGTACCATCCTCATACCGCTTGATGATATCCACATGCTTACTAGAAACATTCATGACAAGTTCACTATTTTCATCCTTAAGATATTCAGGCTTTAACACTTGCTTCCCATCAAATAAAAGTGCATTGAAGATCGAGACAAAGTTTTTGGGTTGTCCTAAAAACTTCTTAGACTCAATATCAATCGAATTCAAGATAATTCCTCCTTTCTTATCTCTAGTACGAAATAAATGGAGGTTTTTTCAGAAAAGATGCATATTTTGA
>ERZ1026880.1384-NODE-1384-length-10442-cov-11.182536_pt1 | contig 10442 bp, 6 predicted proteins | sample MGYA00380170_ERZ1026880 | MGnify/ENA primary metagenome ERZ1026880 (study PRJEB33269, sample SAMEA4719806) | human gut metagenome | biome: human-associated habitat; feature: organic feature; material: feces | place: Cameroon | collected 2013-10 ...
GCGGTTACTGGTCGCTGTACCACTACGACCCGCGCAAGGAGAACCCCATGACGCTTGACTCCAAGGAGCCCACCATGGACTACCTGGACTTCGTCGCCGGCGAGAACCGCTTCGCCTCGCTGACCAAGAGCTTCCCCGAAGAGGCCGAAAGGCTGTTCGAGCAGGGCAAAGAGGACGCCATGCGCCGCTTCGACCACTACCGCCGCATGGCGCAGGAGCAGTAGTCGGACGGAGTTTTTTCACGTAAGGAAAGCGCCAGAGCTTCCCCGGCGCTTTGCGGCAGCCGAAACTGTCAACACAGTTTAGTTACCGGATTCGCGTTGGATTTCGGAAGCCGCTTGGAAGATGGAGCGGTGCGCCCACGCTGCGCAATCTCTTATACAAGGAAGGCCCGCGAGCGCTCGGGAAACCGAGCAGGCTCGCGGGCCTTTTTACGGCTATCGCTTGTTTCGACGCCAAACGGCTATTGCTATGCCGATTGCAGCAACTGCCAGCACGGCAACCAGTGCGCCCAAGGCAATGGAATCGCCTGTTTGCGTCAGCTGCGAGAAGATGCTCTTCCAAGCCGCTTCAGGGCGTGCGGGAATGGCGTCCAGCTCACCCGAATCGTCTTCGGCGGTGATCTCCCAGCGTACCGTCTTGCTGGCATCGGCCAGCTCGTTGCCCACCGACGTCGGAACGCTCAGGCGCAGGTCGAGCGTCGCGCTTCCGTCAGCCGCGAACGTGGCAACCTTTGCGGTTTCTGCGAACACGCCGCCAGGTGTTCCCGCTTCCAGCGAACCCGAGGAGGAGCCTGCGCCCACCGCAGCCGTCAAGGAGATCGGTTCCAGTGTACGGGCCGTGTCCTCGTCGACGACGGCGTGGACAAAGATGCTCACCTGGCCCTGAACGCCCTTCGCTTCGATCTTGATGGGCTGCTCGCGCGTATCGCCGGGCATGAGGTCCTTGAAAGCCGGGAACAGGTCTACCCCACCCGAGGGTGCTTCCACGCCGGAGACCGTCAATTGCCGCGCGTTGCCGTCGTAGGCTATGGAAGGCGCATCGACAGCATAGGCGCTACTCGGGGCTAGCAGCAAAGCCACACCGACCAGGGCTGCTACCAGGAAGCGCGCAGGACCGCCAGCGCGCTTGCGATTTGTCAAAGTCATGGCTACGCACCTCCGTTTGCATACGGCGGGATTAACACGCCATCTTGGACCGTACAGCCCCAGGCTTCATGCACGGCCTCGTCAGGCGCGGACTGGACCGCTTGGGTGGAAACATCCACGACGAGGTTGCGACCTTCGGTTTCCTTGAGCTCGGTAACGCTCGCAATGAGCACGTCGGTTTCCGTGTTGGGAGCAACGGGCGACGTCCAGTAATAGAACCCGTCGCTCGCTTTAACCCAGCTAGAAGCCGAGTTTGCGCCCGAGGCATCAGCCACGCTCCACGCAATCTCGTAATCCGTGCCAGCTTGCGGCTCTTCCCACAGGCGAGCGCCGCTCGTCGCATCCTGCCAGTAGATATCAACCGCAGCACGGATGTAGGCGGGCGCAGTGCCCGTGTTCTCCGCCTTCACGTTACTCTTCACGTTGCCGCTGAGCGTTTCCTGAACCGATGGCGTCACCGATCCGATGCCGAACTGGTTGACCAGCACACCCGTGACCGAAAGCCAGGCCAGCGTGCCTACCGTACCGGCCAGGAGGATAACTCCCACCAGCAAGGCGATGATGCGCTTGCGCTTGGACATGCTAGTCCTCCTTCTTTGCTACGTTGCCGTTGCTCCAAACGTTATGGGCACGGTCGCTGCCATCGATCCATTTGTCTTTCACGCGCGTGTTCGTGCAGGTGAACGTGGCATCGTTGGCGCTCGATGCGGCGGAAATGGTTGCCTGCGCCTTATCACCCGGCTGCTTGCCAGGGACGCCGATTTGGTTGCTGTAGCGCCATGCCCACGCCGTGTCCTCCTGGACGGTATAGACACCTGCCGGGACCGCAAGCTCGATAGCACCCGAATACCAGGCAGCACCATCCTTACGCTGCGCATCTGGCGACACCGTTACCTCAACCGTGCGCTCGTCCAAGGCGTGGCCGTTTATATCGGCCCGGGAAACCTTGAAGCGGAACGTCTTGCCCTTGGCCCAGCTATCCTGAGTTTGCTTGACAATCTTGAGCGTATGTGTAGCGGCAAAGTCGAACACCGCATTACCGGCACCCTGAGTGCCGTCGCCCGTGAGCTTGGAGTCCAAACGGTTTGTCGGGTCAAACGAGCCATCGCCCAAACCCGAGCTGTAAAGCGATACATACTTCCCGTTAACGGACTCGGAAGTCGGCTCAGAAAGACCATAGCCAACGCGGTCAACGTGCACCGTCAGTTGCGTGCCCATGAAAGGCTTCGCAAAGCAAGCCTTGAACGGCGCCTTATCGCTCTTGTCATTTACCGTGTTCGCGGCATTAGGGTCAAGCAACCACTTGAGCTGGCCGGTCACATTCTTGGTGTTTGCAGCATCCGACGTGTCGCTAGCAACAACCTGGTATGTAACCGGGTACAGATCCATGTTGGCCTTAACCGGATTACCCTTGAAATCGCTCCATGCCACAGCTGTGTCGCCATTAACCCACTGCCACTCCAAGAACAACTCCTTCAAGCTGCTATCCGCTCGCTCGCCCAGGAATGCGACGATTGCGGAGTAGGCATCGGGATCGTAGGCTACTTCCTTTGACTCCATGACGGGTTCACCCTTGTCGTCATAGACCGGGTTGCCGCTCTCATCCATCTTGGGCACTTCGACCGTCTGAACAAAGCCGGCATTGCCATCCTGACCACGCAGATCCCCCGTATCGTTCGGGTCTACCGTAGCGGTGTAGATGACCTTGCCATCGGTGTCGTGATAGCGCACTTTAAGCGGCGTGGGCTTGTAGATCGCCGTGTATGTAACCTCTCGGAACGGTTCGTTGCCATCGAGGAAATAAGTCTTGTCCCCTGTCATAAGCGTGTAGCTATCGTTGTCCACATAGTCGCGCGACCAGCCGACAAAGTCGTACTTGGTGCCGTCAATGCCCACAACCTCCTCGGCGGCCTTGACCTCAAGAGAAATCCGGTCGCCGGAGTCAGTTCGGCCGAGACCACGGACAAGAGCAGGATTCGCAAGATTGGAGTCGATGTTCGATTGAACGGCAACCAGGCTGGGACGATATACCGGATACAGCTCCATAGGAGCCTTGACCACGGTAGACGCACTCACCATATGGATGCCCTCCGACCAAGCAACATAGCCCTTGCCAGGTGCCGGCTGGGCTTCCGTCCAGCCCACGAAGACGTTGAACGCACCTGTATGCTCATCGATAGTGCTGACGTCATAAGTAGGCTTCGGGATGCCGCCATTAAGGTTGCCGAGCATATCGCCTTGCTGAGCAACTTTACCGTCCACTTCCGAGGCATTGAGATGATACACAACCGCCAACGGAGTGTAGTGCGCTACGAACGTATAGGCCCCGTTAGGCTCAACCGAATAGGAGTATGAGTTATTACCGGCAGAATCAAGCACCTTCACTTCGCCATTCGGAAGCTCGATCTCAACCTTCTGCAACTTGTACAGCTCGCCGCCTGCCTTATAAACCGGCGTCGTAACGTCAGGAGTCACCGTTGCCGTAGCAGGATCGGTGTCCGCGTTGATAACGGGAGCGATGTCGTACCTAGGCACATTGACCTTGTCCGTACCCTCAAAACCTGCGCGATGCAGGTTGGTGGTGTACCTAACATCGTACTTCGCGTACACCGGATAGGCATCCTGCCACTGCGTGACCGTAGAGGCATCGGTCGCCAGGTACGGCGCAGCCTTGCTCGGGTCGGACGTAGTGAAGGAGTCGCCATTCACGTCATAAATATAATTCCAGACCGCAGAGCCCTTCTGAACCTCAGCAGTAGAAATCCAGCCCAGGAACTTATAACCCGACACCGCCATCTCGGCATCAGTCGGCGAAGACTCAAGGGTCAAGGGGCTTTCATAGGAACCAGCTAGCCCATCCTGCGGCTTCCCTGTTGCCTCAACCGAAGTGTTCACGTGCGGGTAGTAATACGTGCACGTAGGGTCTGATCCATTCACCTTATTTTGCAGCAGGTTGCTTTCGTAACGACGCGTAGCGGCTTTCAAGATTGTGTTGTCCTTGTTGTAGAAGTTAACGTCCGTAGTAATCATTGCGCGAACGTAATACTTCGTATCGAGATGCAGCATCGTGCTTTCGATGGGATTTTTCACATACGTCCAGCAGCTATTGCCGCGCTCAAGCGTCCAGAAATTCAAATGATACCGATCGCTCGTCAAAGAGGCCTTCACCTGCAGCGAGATTGAAGTCCAAGTGTCATTCAAGGTTGCAGCACCCGGAAAATCAGTGTCGGCAAACAAATTTTTTGCAGTATCTGATCCGGTGTCGTTTTTCACATTGTGCGAATAGACATTAAGCGGCTTAACGATGGGGGTGCTTGCCGAATAGCGTGAGTCGCATGACCCATCATATTTTGCCTTTAAGCCATGATTCAAATGCTCCGGACCCCAATGAACAACGTTCTCGCGCACATAGGTGATACCGGCGTTTTCATCAAATGGCGACTGATATCGATTCCAAACAGAGCAAAGGCGCTTGCTATCCTGGAATGCATCGTTGGTGTACGCACGAACGTAATAATCCACTCGGTACTCGAAGCGAGCGGTATAGGTGTGCGGAACCGTCAGATCGACGTTTGCGGGAAGCGCGTAGCTGGGGTCGCGGCTTACGCGGACCTCAACCGTGGACCCATCGGCGGCCTGCTTGTTTTCATACCAGCCCAAGAAGCGATAGCCGTCGGGCAGTGTACTGCCTTCGGGCAGTGTACCGCCTTCGGGCAGCGGCTTGTTATCCACGTCGCGCACCTGAACTGTGTAGGAACTGGTGCCGTTTTCGCCTGCCTGCACATCCACATGGGTATTGCCCACTCCAACGCGCTGAGTTACATCATCAAGTTCGTCCTGCTCATTGCCTTCGAATACCGTCATGATGTTCGACACGTAATCGCTGTACACCGGGTAGAAGTCAGTAGGACCGACCACGGTAATCACGCTGCCAACAGGATAGAATGCTCCTTTGTTCTTGAGGTCGGCAAGCGCGGTTGAGGTGATAGCAGCATAGCCGCCGTTCATGCCCGCCTCGCTGCTGGGCTGTGTGGTCCAGCCGATAAACGTCGCGCTAGCGGAAAGCCCCTCGCGGTCTGCAGGAGCCGTAGGCGTCAAACCCACGCCGTAGCGATACCAATCAACTGACTTGTCGTGCTTAGCGCCGTTATGCCAATCAAGCGTCTCGCCCTTAACGTTATAGAACAGCACCTGCGCCTCGTATGAAGCGGTGAACAAGTCGTTGCCCTCGAAACCATGCTTCTTGTCGATGCCCGTAGCGTTGTTGGCGGTGTAGGTCGACTCCCGATCATGCGCCGTATTTTCCTGAACCTGCTTGTCAGCCTTTATAGCAGCTTCATCGGTCTTGCCGTCAAACCAGCTGTTATCGGCATCGATTCGGTTAACATGCACCTCAGGCTCGCGGAACCAACCCATGAAACGATACCCGTCGTTTGCATCAGTCAGACTAGCAGGCTTATCGGACGTGGTCTGCTTGAACGTCACCGAAGTATCACCCGTGGCAAGGCCCTGTGCCGTTCCGGCCAGCACAGCGCTCACCGCAAAGGTGTACGGATCGCTGGTAGATTGGTCTTTGCCCAACATGGTTGCCAGAACGGTTGCCGTACCCGCGCCGGGGAAGTCGATCGTCGTCTTCACGCTTTTGCCGTGTACGGGGATATTCAGTTTGTAGTCCATCGCCCATTCGTTTGCATGCTCGCCCCCCAAGAGCAGGTCATTGGCAGTAGAGCGCATAGTGCCGGCACAGAAGTCGTAATCATGCTGCTCCCACAGCTCACGTGCGACGTAGCGTTCGTCGTCCCAGGGACCGAATCCGGCACCGGATACCGTACCATCACCCGCAAGGGCGTAAATCTTCTTCTTGGCTGCCGTACCCTGGCTAAACCCGGATAGGCTGACACTGGGCTTGAAGTAGCAATCAGTGATAGTCGCATCGCCCATATTGGCGCGCGCACCGATGCCGCCCAGGTTCACATCGTTTTGAATAATGGGAATCACGGCGATGGGGTTGTACTGGCGCGAGCTCAAATCGCCGGCGAAATGGCTGCGAGTGATCTCATTACCACTCTTAGACAAGATACGACCGGCCAAGCCACCCGTCCAAGCACGCGTGACGGAGATAACGCCCACGTAAGAAGCAGCATAGCTATAGCACTCCGCCGTTGAAAAGCAGTCGATGACTTTAGCGCCTTCTGCCATGCAGCCGACGAAGCCCGAAGCGTATACGTTGTTGCCGCCCAAAGCGCCGATGGCAACATCGTACTTATTGGTAACGTCGGTCATGTCGATCGAGGAGCCATCCTCGCTACGCGTGGGCGTGACGCGACAATACTCGATCGTAGAGTTTTTGACGTAGCCGGCAAATGCCGCCATGTACAGGCCCTCGCCGCCAATCGCCTGCACACCTGCAGTTGTGTTATGGACGGCGCGACCGCCGCGCACCTCGCAGTTGTACAGGTTACAACCATCCAGCTCACCTGCGATCATGCCACCTTCGAAGCCGGCGTTCGTAATGACGTTGAGCATGTTGTTCGCGCACGTCACGTGCAGCGTGCTTTCCATGACCATGACGTTTTCGAATGTGGTGTTCACGGCCCTGCCGGCGATGATGCCGCCGCGGAAGTCCGCCCAGATATCGGCATCCTTGACCAGGAAGTTCTTGATGGTTGCACCGCTGGTCTCGGCGAAGAAACCGGTGTCGCGTTCAGGGTCAAGGACGTTGTTGGCATATTTCAAGCCGGTGACGGTATGGTTCTGGCCATCGAAAGTGCCGCGAAACGGAAAGTCTTTGCTGCCGAACGATAGATGCTTTACCGTGCTGTTGACAATGTCTTGCATGTCCTTGTCGCCAAGCTGAAGGTCGCAGTCAAGATAAACCTTCCAGTTGGAAGTGTCTCGCTCACGTGAGAGGGCAGCGCAAGCAAGGAACTCGTTCGCAGAGCTGATGTGAAATTCGCTATTCGAAGTCGGCTCGATACCCTCGGTCGAATCGGACGCCTCCTCGGCATGTGCAACAGCCGGCGTTGCGAAGATTGCGCATGCCAGTGTCAGAGCCGCTGTCAACAGCAGCGCCAGGACGCCTCGTTTCGCTATGCTGGTTTCCATGTGCTACCTCGCCTCCGGCCATCCTGCGACGTCGAGCACGTCGAGGGCGGCATCATCGGTGTTCTGGTTCTTGGCCTGCACGGCCTGGGCCTCGATCTCAAGCTTGTAACGTCCGCCACGGGCAGCGTCATGGAAATCGCCGGTGAATCGCAGCGAATCCATCAGGTTCTCGGTTGCCGTGCCGGGCTCGAGCTGTCCGCCGTCCGCGGCGTTGCCGCGGTAGTAATACCATCCGTCGCCTCCATCGACCCAGGCAGCACCTGCGCCGTCGTGGACGTTAAAGACAACGTTGCCTGATGCGTCGGAAGACGACCCATCAGGCGCTACGGCTTTCATGGACAGACGTGCACGAACGTACTCGGATTGGGTTCCGGCGTTTTGCAGGCGAACGATCCGGCTGACGCCGTCCGAGGTTGCTTTGGTCTCAGGATATTCGCCGCGCGCATCGGGCTTGAAGAGCACTTCCCTGCCCTGACCGTCAAGCGTGTACTCGCAGACTCGCACCTTCACGCTGCCGAAGCTGATGACGTTGTCGGCCGGCGCCGTGCCCACAGTGTAGGCAAGCGCGCCGCAAATGCACAGCAGCGCCGCCAGCGCAAGCGCGGCGAGCGTCAAGGTACGTTTCTGGTTGTGAAGGGTTGTCTCTTGCATAGGGTTCACCGGAATCCAATGGGAAGTCTATCGAAGGCCCGGCCCGGGCACTGCGTGCCTAGGCCGGGCGTTTTTGCGGGCGGGGTTTGCGAGGGTTGGGCTAGGCTAGATTAGGCCTGAGTCTTTGCCCACTCCTTGGCCTGAGCAAGGGCGTTGGCGGCAGCGTCGGTCTCGCCACCCTTCTGATCAGCGCCGAAGATGTAGCAGGAAACCGTCATAGCAGGACTGTCAACGACATCCGTGTTGTTCATGACAGCCGGAATATGCACGGTGCTGAACAGCTCGCCGGTGTAAGCAGCCTTGCCATCAGCGGGAGCAAGCACTGCAGAAACGCCGGGGACGCCAGCGGTATACATGAACAGACCGCTCACGTACTGATTATTGTTGCCGTTGGTCTTAGCACCCACGACGTCATCTGCAACCGGACTCCAGTTAGTGTTAAGAGTGAAGTACGGGGTCTTGGCAAGCGCGTCTTCACCATCCTTCACGATCGCGTTCTTCACGTAGATGAACACATAGGAGCTATCGGAACCCGCACCGATACCAACGTTGGGGTTCTTGGCAATGTCGGTGTCGGGAATCATCTTGGAATCTTTCTTCCAATTGGTCTCGAACAGGTATCCATCCACTGAAGGATTGGTGGGATCCGTACCAGGCTTGTCCGGCTGGTCGGGGTTGGGCTTCACTTCGGGCTTGCCGATATTGCCGACCGTGAACTCATTCACCTTGGTGTCGGTTGCCGACAGCCATGCCCAGGTGCCCACGCCGGCGGCGAGTATCAGCATCAGCAGGACGGCAAGCACGCCGTAGCGCTTCTTGTTGTTCGTCTTCTCCATGATCCTCTTCCTTTCGATTATCTTCTTGGCGGCGTTGCCTTGCCGCCAGCCATCTCCCCTGCCGACGTTACCGGCCGTCGTTCACGGATCCGCGCGCCCGCCTGCCCGCACGGCAGAATCCGCTTTTGCCCAGCAAAAGCGATGCGACGGCCAGCAACGCCAGAACGGCAATGATCGCAAGCAACCCGGACGGCGTCGTGCAAAACGCCTCGACGTAGCCCAGGTAGGGGATGCAAAACACAGCGATGCCGATAACGCCGGAAAACGGCGTAGCTTGGGCATCGTGGACAAGCGACCCGTCGGCATCTTTGTTCGCGATGCCTTGGGTGCCGATGGTACGGGCGTCGGTGTCCACCTCATACACCTGATGAGTGACCACCGCGCCGTCGGAGCGGTAAAACGTGACCACGTCGCCGGGCTGCAACGCTGTAGGGTCGGTTTCATGGACGTAGACCATGGAGCCTACAGGAAGCTCTGGCTCCATGGAGCCAGAAAGCACGGCGTAGGGCGTGTAGCCGAAAAAACGCGGAAGCAAAAGGGCAACGGCAAGCGCCACCGCAGCTATAACGAAAAGCGTCTCGATAGCGTTCACAAAACTAGCTGCTATGCGTTTCGCCATATCGCGCCCCCCTTCCTCGCACAGGTTGACTACTGCCAGCCCGAAATACGCTAGAAAGGCACCACGCAATCTACGCAGTGTCTAATAATAGCTAATGAGTATTTGTACTAATTAAAAGGCATTAAGAGGGGGGGGGGTCAACCCTGAATTCGAAAGTCGGCAGATTGCTAATCTTTCGTCAAGCATGTACGGTTTAGATATTTATGGACAGCTGTAGAATATCTGAATTCTGACAGCTATTGACCTGGCGTTTTACCATGGAATGAGCTCCCTCCCTCATTCTAAACGCAGATTCTTCTACGTAGCCTTATCGATGCGGGTGTGAAGGCTATAGGTAATAATACCTGGTAGATAAGCTATAACGCTACGGTTGTATCTTCAGATAATACTGCGTTCGTTACAGCTTTTGAATCTTTAATACGATGGTAGCTGCCACCCCCCTGCAGGGAGTATCTCCCATACTGAGTTAATCGTGCATGCTAACTGCAGGCTACTTTGACTATTCGAACGCTTTGTTGCAGGAAGAAAAAGCCTGCTGACATCAAAACGGGGCTGCGGGGGAATGGTGACATCCCCCCGCAGCCCCTCAAGCCGACTTACTGTTGTTCGCTAGCCTTGCTTGCGACGACGTCTCAATGCCGTAGAGCCACGCGCCAAGAGCGCTGTAGCCAGCGAGGCTAACGCCGTTGCAGCAAGTGCCGCTGCCGCGACAATGCCGGTATCGCCGGTGCTCGTGAGAACCGAGCTGTTGCCCGTGCCATTGTTGCCCGTGTTCCCATTGCCAGCAGCGCCCGACGAAGGGCCACCAGTCTCCCCCACGTACGTGTTGGTGACGGTGAAGCCGTGCTCGGCGTCGCCGGTGATCGCGGAGCTGTAGCCCGCGACCTCGTCCTCTTTGACGGTGTAGGCGATCTCGGCGCCGGAGGCGTCGTACTTGGGCAGGCCCTCGAAGGAGGCCTTCCAGCCGTTGGACTCGTTGAGCTCGACCGACTTGCCGGCGTCCTGGCCGCCTGCGAGCAGGCGCACGGTCGCCTTGTCGGCCGCCGGGCCGACCCACTTCTTCTCGACGGGGACGTTCACGGT
>ERZ1026880.1385-NODE-1385-length-10430-cov-41.211952_pt1 | contig 10430 bp, 8 predicted proteins | sample MGYA00380170_ERZ1026880 | MGnify/ENA primary metagenome ERZ1026880 (study PRJEB33269, sample SAMEA4719806) | human gut metagenome | biome: human-associated habitat; feature: organic feature; material: feces | place: Cameroon | collected 2013-10 ...
TTGCGCCCCATGTAGCCACTCTGGTAACTGCGCTTACTATACTGTTCCAGATTTTCTGCGGCAGCTCCTTAACAATATCTATAACTTTCGTTACAAAATCTGTTATAACTGTGCCGCCTTTTTCCTGCATATTTGCGCCCCACTCTGCTATTTTCTCAACGCCCGCAGCGATTGCCTGCGGTATCAGAGTAGGTAGCTCTTTTATTTTATTTATGATTGTCGTTACCAGCTTGCCTGCCGCCGTCAAAATCTTAGGCAGCCCCGTAATCAGTCCTGTTACAATGGCTGCTATAATCTGCGGTATGGCTGCGATTAAAAGCGGTATTGCATCTATGATGCCGTCAATCAATGCAACTATAATATCGCCCGCACTTTCGATAATAAGCGGTATGCCCTCAACCAGTGCATTTATGATAGCCGTTATGATTTCCGGCAGTGCCTCAATCAGTACGGGCAGCGCCGCTACCAGTCCCTGTGCCAGCCCCGTAAGCAGCTGTAATGCTGCTGTAATCAGCAACGGTATATTTTCTATCAGCATGGTTACAATGTTCGTAACCACCGTTACGATTGTTGGCAGCAATGTAGGTAACGCTTGTGCGATACCTTGCGCCAATTCCGTAATAATCTGTACGCCTGCCTCTAAAAGCTGCGGTAATATGGTAAGCAGTGTATCTATGATTGTCGGTATAATCTGCCCGATTATGCTTATCATTTCCGGCAGCATTCCAACCAGCGTATTAAGCAAGTCCTGTACGCCGCTCATTAAAGGCGGTAATAACTCCTGTATAACCTGTGGTATATACGTTGCAAGCTGCTCTACGATTTCTCCCAGTCCGCTTACCAGCCTCGGTACTGTTTCTATTACCCTCGGTGCTATATTCCCTACCACTGTTACGATACTGTCTACCAGATTGCTTGTAAGCTGTGAGAAATTCGCCTCGCTGTCTGCCATTCCAGCTGCCCAGTTGTCCCACGCTGAACTCATGGAACTAACCGAACCCTCTATTGTTGTACTTGCCTCTTTTGCCGTTGTCCCTGTTATGTCCATTTCCGTCTGTACGACGTGAATAGCGTCTACAATGTCTGAATATGATGAAATATCATACTTAATGCCGGATAGCTTGCTTGCATCATCAAGCAGTCGCTGCATTTCCTCTTTTGTACCGCCATATCCCAGCTTTAAGTTGTCCAGCATGGTATAATTCTGCTTTGCAAAACCGTTATAGGCATTCTGTATAAGCGATATGTCAGTACCCATTTTATTTGCATTGTCTGACATATCCGTAATTGCCACGTTTGCCTTTTCTGCTGCCGCTGCCGTGTCATTATTCATGCTGGCAAGCAGCGACGCTGAAAAGCTGGTAACTGTTTCCATGTACTCATTTGCAGACATTCCGGCTGTTTTATATGCGTCGTTTGCATAACCGACAACCGTATCAGACGACGTTTTGAAAAGAGTTTCTACACCGCCTACAAGCTGTTCCTGTGCTGCGTATCCCTCTATCGCTTTTGTGGTAAGCGCTCCTATGGCTGTTGCCGCTCCCGCAACTGCTGCCGCCGTCGCCGCTGCTGCCGCTTTAAGCGCTGTACCCATTCCGCTTAGCACGCTTGTAAATCCAGAAAATTTTCCCTTTGCGTCGTCTGCCTGTTCCCCGCTGTCTTTTATTTCCTTTCCCATTTCGTCAGCGGCTTTTTCTGCTTTTTCCATTTCGTCAGTCGTTTTGCCTAATTCCTGCTCTGTCTTTACAAGCGCTGCTTTCTGATAATTTAACTGGGTTTCAAGTTTTTTACTTTCTTCGCTATTGTCTCCTGTTGCCTTGCGACATTTTTCTAAAGCCGCCTCGGTTTCTTTTACCTTTTTTGCCTGCTCGTCGTATGTTTTCTGTAGTACCGTCTGCTTCGCTTTCAGCGCATCTACGCTGCTTGCATTGTCCTTATATTCAGCCGTTACAAGTTTCATTTCAGAATTAAGCACTTTAAGGGTGCTGTTAATTTCCTTGCAGGCTGCTTTATACTTTGCCTCTCCGTCAAAACTTAACCTTGTTTTGACGTTCTGCGTCTTATCTGCCATAATTAAAAGCCCCCTAACGCTATGTCTATATCGTCCATGTTTTCTGTAGCTGCTGGTGTTCCCGCCTGTTCCTGTCGGAAAATGTGCGGGTTATATTCCTTGTGATATTTAAACAGTGTCGTTATCTGGTATGGTGTTTTTCTCCACGCCTCACGTTCCCTGTATCTCAAAAGCACTACTGCAATATACAAAAGCCGTGCAGTATCTAATTTTCCTGCACGGCTGCCCTGTTTCCCTCTTCTGTTGTTTCTTCTCCGTCGTTTTCGTTCTCTGTGTCGCTGTTGTCTCCCGCAGTTCCTCTGTAGAACGATTTAAAAATAGCGCTCTGTACTTCCTGCAAATTTCCTGCGTGTATCAGTCTGCCTACCCTCTTCTCTTCAAGCAGCTGGGCGTTTTCGTCCTCTGCTAAAAGTGCCTCGTTAATAAGCAGCGTAAGTAACCACCTTGTATCTTTAAAAAGGTTTGGGTTATCTTTATTGAATACCTCACTTAATTTGTCGTAGCCCCCAAACTTTTCCTGTACTTCGTCTAATGCGTTCAGTGAAAAAAGTAAACCATATTCTTTGCCGTTCAGCTCTACGGGAAAAGCCCCGCTCTTTAATGCTCCCATGATATAAAATTAAGGCGCAGCCCATGCTACGCCTCTCTCCTTTCCTGTTTTATACACTTTCCATTGCTGCTGCCTTTTCCGGCACTGCTGTAAACCACGTTTTAGCCGCTGCGCTTTCCTCTGTTCCCACAAAGTCTGCTTTCCACAAGTTATCTTTCTTTCTTGTTGTAAAAGATGCCTCAATGTCCGGCGTGTTAAACTTGATACTCTCGCCCTTTGTTTCGTACTTTTCAGACGGTACTTTAAATTTTGCTTTAAGCAGCCATACGTAACGGTATTTACCACCCGTTTTCTTAGCTCTGAACCCTACAGCAACATACGGCGGCTCGTCCTCTTTTCCCGCCCATACTACGCTGTTCTTATCTACTGCCTGCCCCAGCAGCTCTGCCAGCACTTCCGGCGTAAGGTCTTTAATTCCCAGCTTAAGCGTTCCGCTTGCAAACTCCGTGACGCTCTCGCTTAATGTGTCGTCTGCATACAAGCTGCCGTCTGCTGTCTTTACGGATAAATCAGCGCTCATTGCCTCTGCCATTTTCTTAGGTGTCCCGTAGCTCTCTGCTCCGTCTGCCTCTGTGCATACGGCGTAATATAAATCTTTCAGTCCCAGTGTCATTGTTTAATCACTCCTCTTTCAAAATCTCGACTGTGATAGGTACTAACCAGTACCCCGTTTCTGTTTCGTAGCTTTCTGCGTCTATGCTGTTGATATAAACGCCTGCTGCTTTCAATACCTCTTTTGTCTTATCAAGCTGCGCCTCAAAATCGCCCTTATGGAAAAGCGTAACTCTATACATTTCCCTGCGCTCTTTCTCTTCGTCGTCTGCATTTACCGCAGGCGTACCCAGCAGCCGCAGAAACGTATAATATGCGTCTGGCTTATCCCGTCCAGTGTAAACGCCTCTCTGGGCTGGCAACCCTGCGCTTTCTAAAATCTCCTGTATACTCATTCGCCTGTTTCACTCTCCCATATACTGCGCTGTGCCTCTACTACCTTTTCGTGTGCCTTTTCGTTTGCCACTGTCATATAAGGGCGTGCAGCGTGGCTACTTGTGCCGTACTCTGCCACAAAGCCGATTGTTGCATAGCGCACCTTGCTTTTATCTCCTTTTCTGTCGTTTCCATGCTTTGCCCGTCCCTGTGGGTATATCTCTACGTATTTCTCCGTATCGTCGCCCTTTACGTCCGTAGCTTTTATGGAATTGATAAAACCGCCCGTTTCATTCAGTCCCATTGCCTGTGCCTCTGCTCTCTGTGCCTCTATCAGCACATCAGCACCAGCTTTAAGCATTTTGGGGACTGCCTCAACTGTAGCCGCCTCTCTCCGGCTGAAAGCGTCTATAATATCTTCCAGCCCGACTGTGTTAAACTCTCCCATGCTTACACCTCGTTTCTGTGGCGTAAATCTGTAAGCGTAAGCTCTATGGTGTCTGTTCCTGTATCGTAGGTCTTAAGTACAAAATAGCGCCTCCCGTTTACTTCTACTACGTCCTCGCCGCCATAATCTGCCTTGTGTACCTCGTACTTTGCCTCTACCAGTTTTCCTGTCTGCTGGCTCTTAAAATATTCACTGTACCCTACTGATTTTTTGTTACAGAATACAGTGCGGGTGCTTTCTTCCGGCTTTACTGCAAAGCCGTTTTTATTTACCCTGTTTTCTGCTGTTGTTTCTGCAATAAGTGTTAATTCGTCCAGCCACTCCACCGCTTTACACCTCACTTTCTGTGCTGTTGGTGTCCGTTTCGGACACTTGCGGCGCTGTGTTGTATTCTGCTGATAAAGATAAGCGCATTTTAAGTGCATCGTATGACTTTCTGAATTGTTCCGCAGCATTGTTAAAACCAAACTCTGCCTTGCAATACAGTGTAATTGCTCTGATAATCAACCCGTCTGTCTCTTTTATCACTTTTACACCATCATTTTTCATATCAGCTTTGCAGGCGGCTATACAGTCGTTTATTTCCTCTGTGATTTTCTCACTGGTGCTGCTTATACGCAGCGCCGCCCGCATCTTCTCGGTTAATGTTGTGGTATCTGCTGCCATAGCCTGCACCCTCTTTCTTACTCTGTCATTACTACTGCTGCGCCTGCCTCTTCCAGAACTGCTGCACGTTCTCTGCTTACCGTGTAAACGTCCCCAGTATCCTTAATCTGGTTTAATTCCTTATCAAGAAAACGACGCTGTGCTTTTACTTTTACAAGCCCTGCGGCTGCCTCTTCCTCTTCGGCTTTGGCTGCTGCCTCTGCTGCTGCCTCTCCTGCTGCTCTTTTATCCTCTTCTGTAAGCTCGCTTTCGTCCGGTATGTCTACCTCAACCGCTGCGCAGCGTGTAGCAATTTCTTTCTTTGTACCCTCTGCATCTACGCCCAGTTGCTTTGCCAGCTCCTGCAAATCTTCTTTCTTGTAGCTTTCCAGTTCTTTAGCGTCTAAATACCCTTTCATGGTCTACCTCGCTTTCTGGCAGCCAGTGTTTATACACCAGCTGCCTTGTTAATTACACTGCCTCGATTTTCTTTACAACTACAAGGCTGTTTTTATCTACTACCTTGCCGTCTACAAGCATAATGCCCTTTGTAATCTGGTCGTCTGTGTCGTTGTCCTCATACTTCTTTACGCCCATAGAGTAGTTTGTATTAAGCACGTAGTCCTTAAAATTGAAAAGGAAAGCAAAAATTGTATCTTTCGTAAGTGCTGCGCTGTAGCTTGCTACGTAATCGCAAAGTACAACTGTTCTGCCTAAAAGCGTTCTCTCCGGCTTTCCAGATGTTCCATAGTTCACTTTTGCGATAGGCTGCCCGTTCTTATCAGTCATGCCTACATACTCCATAAAGGTCTTTTTACTCATGCACCACACAGCGCCATTTTCATAAGCCATAGGTAAAGCACCCTCTGCCTTAATCAAATCACTGTAAGACGGTGCGGCGCTCTCGATTGTCTGCCCGTCGGCTGGTGTCTCTGCTAAAATTCCTTTCGGCTTTCCTGTACCGTTTCCGTCAATGATTGCCTGCTCTAACGCTTTTGTCATTGCCTCAACGATATTGTTAATAAGCAGTGTCTCAAAAGCGCTGATTGCCATTGTATCTACTTCCAGTGATACAGCTACTACGCAGCGCAGCTTATGGTATGCAAAAGTAATCATGCCGTCTTTGGCAATATTCTTTTTCTGCTTGTCGCTGCCTGCTCCCTCATTTACCCATGTTGCAGTAGGCTTTACAGTGGATACGGGGATAGAAACGCCGCCCTTATATGCGGTTCTGGTTACAAGGGCTAAAATCATTCCTGTGCTTTCCAGTTTCTCTACAATCTGGTTAAGCACTGTGGTAGGAATAACTGCGCCTACGTCCGTGCTTTTGCTTACTGCATCTGCTCTGTACTCTTTCGGCAGTGCCTCGCCTCTGCACACGTATTTCATAAATGCTTTTCGGTATTCCATACTGCCGTACTTGTCGTCGTTATCGCTCTCTCCTGCTGCGCCCTTGAAATTTCTAAGCACTCTCTGCTGTCCCTCGCCGCCGTTTCCGTCGTCTACGTTCTCGCCTGCTGCAATTCTTGCAAGTAAGGCGCTGCGCTTTTCTGCTGCCGCTGTAATCGCCGCTCTTTCTTCCTGCAATGCAGTTACTTCTTTTTCAAGTGCTGTAATTTCCTCTTCTTTCAGCTCTGCCGCTCTTGCGGTAAGCTCTGCCTTAATCTGTGCTAATCTTTCCTCGATTTCTTTTAATCTCATTGTTATGTTTCCTTTCTGGTCTTGAATTTTATAAGCTCGCTCTAATCTTTAGTATTGCTGCCCGCCTCTTAAGCAACTCCTGCCTCTCCTGCTCGTAACTCCTACTCGCAAAAGCACGGGCGCTTATTTCAGTATCGCCATTTGCTGGAATGCTCACGGCTGATACATCATAAACTTTCTTGATTTTCAAAATCGTCCTTGTGTGTGTTTCTCTGTCGTAGCTTTCCTCTGCTACGCTAAAAGCCCATGACATTTTATTTATCATGCCTGCCTCTATGTCTTGGTATAGCCCACGGGCTAAATCTGTCTTGCCTAAATCAGCCGCCACCTTAAGCCCTTTATAGTCCGGCTGTAAAATCAGCGTCTTATTTGACTGTCTGGCAAATACCCTGCCCTCATGGTCGTACTGCATGATAACGTCGCTCATGTCTGCACCGTCTAAAGCGTGTGCATCTATTCTTTCGTAAATCTTTGTGCCGTCCTCAAATTCATACAGCAAATACGGCGTATCAAACGTAGTGGCGTAACCCTCTACGTAATACTCCGTCTGTATCAATTTCGTTGCACTCTGCGCTGTCAATGGCGCTGCCAGCGCCCTATATTCCCGTTCTTTTTTAATCGGCATTATTTACACCCTCTTTCTCTCCCAGCCCGCCTGCTGGTTCGTCTGCTGCCGCTGGCGGTGTCTGCTGCGGCTCTGCCTGCTGCCCTGTTGCTATGGGCGCTTGCTGTATAATTATCTGTGGCTTTCCATTGCTGTTTTGCAGTTCGCTTACCTCTGTGTACTCTTTTCGGATATAATACTTTTCCCCGTCCTCAACGTGTGCCATGTTCCATATATCCATAACACCGTTTCTGTTTAGTAATGCACGGTCAAAAAGCTGCGTGCTTACGCTTAGCTTTGTTGCGTTGCTGGCATATTGCAGGCGATTTGCTGAAAAGAAAATAGCATTACCGCAAGCTCTTTCTCTCTCGGTAAAACTCATATTTGTCATAACAAGCGATAGCTGTATTGCAAACGGTTCTATTTTCCCCTCGTAGTAAGCATTCCACGTATTTTCATCAAATTTATTTTGTAAAATATCCATGTTTGTACCAAAATGCGTGCATACATTTTCCTGTATATTCTGCATCTGCAATGCGTTTGGCGTGTATGGTTTGCTCTCTACCTGTTTCAGCTCACTAAACTTGTTATCATAAATTATCATGCCGCTATCGTTGTCGGCGCTTAAGTTATCCTCGGTAAAACGCTGTCGCTCTTTCTTTATGTCCTCTGGTTTCAATATATTTGCCACTTTTGCCAGAAAGCGGATATTTGCAGAATTTTTGACAGCGTTTATAATTCCCTCGTTTTGCGTGTGTATCAGCTGCATTGTTGGCTTAAGCGTTCTGTTATCCTCTCCAAAAAGGTCATCTGTGTATTCAAAATCTGTCATAATGCCTACACGTTCAAACTCTATAGCTCCATGCTCGCCATTCGCAAACAGATACCGTAAATATACCTGCCCTGCTGCCTCTACGACTTCGCAGCGCTGCGCCCTCAATGGATACCAGCCGCAAAGCCGCCCGTACTCGTCCTCGATAGGTATAATAAAAGCGGTGTGTTCCACCGCTACATACGTTGCCAGACGCTTAATAAATTTTGTTGTATCCATGAAATAGTTAGGCTTATGCTGTAGTGTCTTTTCCAGTGACTTAAGGGCGCTGCCCTCAATCTCCGGCTTAAGTTTACTGCAATGTGTCGCAAAGCTGTTTACTGCCGTTCTGGTTAAATCCATTTCATATACGCCGCCGTTATAACTGGTAAACGTCGGGCTGTATCCGTTCAGCATTTTAAAATAGCTGTCGATATATCGCAGCTCTTTACCATGAAAAAGATAATCTAAAAATTTCATGCCGTTTACTCTCCTTTCTATGCGGCATTTTTAAGCAGCTCGCCGCACTCTTCCCAGTATTTCTGCCGCGCGGTCATTGCATCTATGACAGATACAAAGCCGTCGATATGCGCCCGCTGCTCGATTTTTATAGGTCTGAATTTTCTTGTTTCCATGTTGTGCTTAAGCGCAACATTTAAGAAATGTGTCTTTAGTAAATTGTTGTCGGCAATCTTAAAATCGCCGTCTTTTATGATGCCCTCAAATTCCCGTATAACTGGTGTAAGGTTTTCGCCTTGGTAAACGTCGTCCATGTGAAAACCATAATTTGCCATATCGGTAATAAGGTACTGGGCGCTGTATCTGTCGTAGCCGATTTTTAAAGGTCGTATGCCGTAATCTTCCAGCAACATAGTAAACCAGCCGTAAACGTCGTGGTAGTCTACGTAATTCTCGCCGCTTAAGGTTATAAGTCCCTTTTTAACAAATATGTCATACGGCACGCCGTCCGTAGCCTGTAAGTATTCCAGCCTGCCCCGTGGCATAAAGAACTGTGTAAACGCATACAGTGTGCCGTCTTTCTGAATAACCACACTGGCTGCCGTTAAGTCCGTTGTCTGGCTTAAGTCAATACCGCCCACTGCGTAGCAGTCTCTAAAGTCCTCTAAGGTCTTTTCTACTCCGGCGTTCTCTACTGTCTGATATTCCAACCATGCAATAGAGCTGTTCTGCTTGATATTGCAATACTTTGTAAGGAACTCTGCTTTTTTACTTAAGCTGCCCTCTGCTACGGCTATCTCGTCCATAAAGAAACTTTCTTTTACGGATACGCCCATGTTAGGGTTAGCCTTTTTCAGTTCGTCTATGTCGTTCCACTTCTCCACATCATCAATCATGTAAAGGAATGGTAATAGCCTGCGCTCTTTGCTGTTTCCTTTCAAGAAACTTGTGCTACGTTTCATTAGTTCATCATAAATACTGTCGTTGATATATCCGGCAGTGCTTATGCTCAATATCATAGGTTGAGTACGTGCGCCTAAAGCGGATTTCATAACCTCATACTGCTTTAGTCCAGCGTCCCCGCTCCATGCTGCCATTTCATCACATACCACAAGCTGCGGGTTAAATCCGTCTGACTTCTTGGCATTAAAAGCAATCGGTTTTATTACCGTGTTGCTCTCCGCAATATAAATATCGCTGCGCCGTTTCTTTGCCAGCTCCGCTAACTCGTCCTCTGCCTGTACCATTTGATAAAATCCGTCATACACCAGCGCCGCTTGGTCTAATTTCGGCGCTAAGCAGTATATTTCTTGTCCATACTCCGGCTCTAAGTACGCCATATATGCAATAATCGCAGATGCAAATAAACTTTTTCCGTTTTTTCTGCCAATTACAATAAAAATTTCACGGAAAATACGTATTTTTTCTGCGTCCTGTATGCCAAAAATAACAGAAACTATGGCTTTCTGCCATAACTCCAACTTGATTAAATCATTACGTCCCTTGCTGTGGTGGCAAAAGTTCTCTATGAACCGTATAGCCTTATTCGCAGCCTTTGCATTAAAAAAATACTCCTGCTTTTGCAGCCCGTTTATAATGATTTCGTATATTTTCTTTATCCATTTTCCCGCTATGATTTCGCCGCTTGTAATCTTTGCGTGGTACTCATAGATATAATTTCGATAAGGCGGCAATATTGCTTACTCTTCCCGCAAAGCCGCCAGCCTGCTTGTCTTTCGTTTCGCAGCTGGTACTAATTCCGTAAGCTGCTTAATCACTGCTGCATAGTTCTTACTAAGCGCTATGTAGGTTTCTGCCTCTGGGCTTTTCTTTGTTCCCCACTGGTTCTGCCCGTTCTGGTACTCACTCGTCCAGCCGTCTTTTTCAAGTTTCGCCTGCAAGTCGTCCAGCTCAACGCTCATAAATGCAGCCTTTTCTATCAGCGGCGTTACTAATTTTCTTTTGTTTTCGTCTAAGTCCTTGAAAATTCCCTTAAGTCTGGTCTTTTCGGTCTTTATCCTCTGTTCTTTGGTTTTCTCTTTCTTTGTTGCCATTCCTTTACCCCGCTTTCCATTCCTGCGCCGCACCACACCCCCTACACCACCCGTGCGCTGTCTCTTATACACATCTGACGCTGCCGACGACTCCTTACGT
>ERZ1026880.1387-NODE-1387-length-10414-cov-20.385365_pt1 | contig 10414 bp, 1 predicted proteins | sample MGYA00380170_ERZ1026880 | MGnify/ENA primary metagenome ERZ1026880 (study PRJEB33269, sample SAMEA4719806) | human gut metagenome | biome: human-associated habitat; feature: organic feature; material: feces | place: Cameroon | collected 2013-10 ...
ATTTCATGTCAAGATCTTTAGTAATTAAAGTTGGCAATACTGTAATGTTGTTAGAAACCCAGCAACCTTCATATTCAGCAGTTACAATGTAGGTGCCCGGACGTAACTTAATACCTAAGCTAACGATGCCATTGTCATCAGATACTCTTTGATAGAATACTCCGTTGATGTTGAAGGTTACTTCCTGACCAGCTGCTACTTTACCGTCTTTACCAATTACTTTAAGAGTGTAACTGGATTCATTTAAGTAATATTTAACCAGATTATGGTTATCTACAAGTAACGATTTGACAGTTACTTTATTTGAGTTTTCCTCACCAGTAACAAGGTTATAGTTGGTTATAATATACTCTTTAGGAAGTAGTTGAATATTTAAAGTAGCTATACCTTTATCATTGGTAGATTTAGTATAGAAAACACCGTTAATATTAAACTTAACAGTAGCATTAACTAAAGCCTTACCGTTGCTGTCTAAAAATAGTGCAGAATACTGAGTTGCATTTCTAAACATTTTAACAATATCCTGACCAATAACAGTTGATTTGACAGTTGCAGTAGCATTAGCTACTGCTGCATCATAATCTTTGGTTCCATTAAATTTAACTGTAATGTTGTATTTACCTGGAACTAAATTAATGCTCATAAATGCACTACCATTTTCATTAGTATATTTAACATAGTCTTTACCGTTGATTGTGAAAATAACAGTTCCATTAACAATAGCTTTACCTAAACAATCTGTTAAAACAGCTTCAAGTTTTTCAGATCCGCCAAAGTATTTTTCTAAATCTTTAACATTTAAATTAGCTACAGTTGATTTAGTTACATTAAGACTATATACATTAGTCAAACTGTTATATTTATTGTCTCCAGTGTAACTAACTGTTAATTTATGATTTCCCGGAGCTACTCCACTCAATGTTGCATCAGCTTTTCCATTTACAATAACTACTGTTTTTGTAATGTTTCCAATAGTAAATGTTACATTTCCAGTTGCATCACCATTAATCTCAAATTTAACATTAATATCTTCCCCAAAGATACTTTCATTATTGAAAGTAACATTCATATTTGGAGTTGCTTTAGAAATATTAACAGTTCCATTTAAGTAATTAACAGTTATAGGTGTATTAATTGTATAAATAGCTGAAACAGCATGTTCCCCAATAACATTAGAAGAATATTGTGCAGTAAATACACCAGTCTGATTGTTTAAAGTAGCTGCAATTTCTTTACCATCCACTTTAAATGTTACATTTCCTGGAATTATGATATTTTTATTATCATCATATAAAACAGCTGTTAAATTAGTAATTTCATTTAATGCAACATTAACTGTTTGATTGTTTAAAACAACAAGATAAGTTCCAGTTAATATATAATAATTATCATTAAATATAGCTGGACCATTACAATTAAATGAATTGTTTTGTAAGCTTAATGCACCAGTATTATTAATAACAATACCTTCATGAATATTTTTAACAACATTATCTACCAAATATACATGACCACTATTTTGAATAATTAATGCAGTTTCATTAAATGTGGAATTAACAATATCCAAATAACAATGCCCTGTAGACAATTCAAATAATCTTTCACCAGTGTTATTTACAAATTTAGAGTTTGTAACAGTTAAATTAGCATAGTAATCATTCGGATAATTATAATGACCGTACATATAAATTATTGAAGCATCCCTTGCTTCATTATTTATAAATTCACAGTTATCAGCCCATATAAATCCAAAGTAATTAGTCATAACTCCACCAGTGATTAAAGCAAAGTTATCAGTAAATTTAGAATCTGTTATATTTGTGTAAGCTATATTTTGACCATTGTAAATAGCTCCACCTTCTTTACGTGCATAATTATTATCAAATATACAATTTTCAATTACTGTCCAGTCAATTTTTCTAGTTATATTTTCACCAGAGTAATATGTTGATTGAGTATTACCTAATTCTAATGCACCACCATTTAAATCAGCAGTGTTATTAATAAATTCTGTGTCAGCTATAGATAAAAATGAAGAATGATCATATATTGCTCCACCAGAAGCATCATATCCTGTATTTTTATCGATTGCTTTATTTCCAATAAATGAACAATTATCAATGTATAATGGTGCTAAAGATGTAAAAATTGCACCTCCACGATTTCCATCATTATTGATAAATTTAGTACTGATTATTGTTTTATTATAACGTGAATCACCCATAAGATATAATGCTCCAGCATAAGTATTTGCAGAGTTATTCTCAAATGTAGAATTGATGATTGTTACTCCATAATCACCGTCTTTAAAAATAGCACCAGCATAAGTATTATTAGCCACATTGTTTCTGAATATGGAATTAATTACTGTTAATCCACCCCAAGACTCAATAGCTCCAGAATAACCTGCAGTATTGTTTTCAAAAGTACAGTTAATCACAGTTAAATTAGCTTTAAATTGGACAAAAACTGCGCCTGCATAAGATACAATATCATCTAAAGTATTTCCGTTTTTAAGAATAGCATTTTTTAAAGTTAAGCTGGACCATTTATCAATACTGAATAATCTGGAATTATTTCCAATAAATACAACTGGTTTATCGTTTATAGAAGTTATTGTAATAGTTTTATTAATTGAATATGGTTCACTTGGCATATATCTGTGACCAATTTCAATTTCTCCATTAACAATATATGATCCAGGAATTCCTTTTATAATATCATTAAATCCAGCAGCAGCTATAGCCTCTTCCAGGGTTTCGTATCCTGTTTCATTAATAAACCAGTAATTTTGAACATTTACTCTTAAGAGTCCTGTGTTGGTTTTTGCTGTTGTGTCACCTGAGAAAGTACCTGAAATTACATAATCTCCTGTATCGAAGTATTTATCTAAAACAGCTTTTCCGTTTATAATATCAGCTTCACCAATGTTTTCATTGTTTGCTGTGAAATTTAATTTTCCACCATTTATTGGATTGCCCATATCATCAGTAACTGTTGCAGTTAACTTAATTGTTCCGTTTTCAACTTTAACACTTTCATTATTTAGGAAAGTGACAACAGCAGTGCTGATTGCAGTTCCTTTAAAGTTAATAACTGCATTTTTACCACCCATTGTGTTGTTGATTAAAGTAGCACTGGATGATGCGGTAATAGCTATTGCATTATCCATAAACTGATTATTTTTAATAATATTAGCTGCAATCTTACCATAAGTGACAATAGCATTTTCAGTATTGGAATTGAATATGTTATTTGAAATTACAGTTAATTTAGAAGTTCCAGCATAAATAGCTCCGCCATTATTGGAAGTGAAATTATTATTTTCAACATTTACAGTAGCAGTATTATACGCATCAATGTAAATAGCTCCACCCTGACCTGCAGAATTTTTCATAAAAGTGGAATTAGCTATCAAAGCATCAGACACCACACAAACAGCACCATAATACTCACCAGCATCATTATTTGTGAAAGTGGAATTATTAACTGTTAATTTTGCATCACTATAAATTGCTGATCCAAAATTATCAACATCCTCAATAAGTTTATTGTTTTGGAAAATAGAGTTAGTTACACTTAAAGAACCTGCAGCACCAGCTTCACAAGAAATAGCTCCACCGCAATTAGCTACACAGTCTTTAAAAATACAATTATCAACTAAAACATTACCTTTATCAATATAAATAGCTCCGCCTTTAGAATCATCTAAAACTCCATTTACAAAAGTTAAATTATATATCTCTGCATCAGCTCTAATAGTTAATATTGATTTTAAATTATCACCATCAATAATAGTACTGTCTTTTGATTCACCAATAATAGTTACAAGTTTATTTACAGTTAAATCATATTCTTTATAAATACCATTACGGACAATAATAGTTTTATTTCCACCTAAAGCTTCATTTTTAGCTAATGCTGCTCCAATAGTTTTTAAAGGAGAATCAACAGTACCTTCATTTGAATCAGAACCATTATTAGCCACATAAATTATACTAGATACATCTACATCAACATGGAATTTTAATGAAGTGATATCTTCAACATTAATAATTTCATTACCTTTAGCTGTTGCAGTGTACATAGTAGAAGCAGTATTACTGGAAATTGTAACAGTTTCAGGGTTTAAATTACCTAATGTAGATGTTAATTTAAATGTTGCATTAGGCATTGTTTTATTTAAGTTTTTAAAATTAGTTCCATCACTTGTAAGTTTGAAATCAACATTTATTTGAGCAGTATCCCCAACATTAATATTGGAATTATCAATAGCTGCATCAATTACAACCCAATTATTAATAACTGCTTTAGAATCATCATTTAATTTAGGTTTGTTATTATCTCCCCAGAAATTATAATCCAAGTTTACTTTAATAGGACCAACATAAATTAAAGGTGCAGTTTCTTTAATATGATTATTGATAAAATTATTGCAATACATATCTACCCTGCTTTCACGAAGAGACACAATTCCAGACCATGCTCCAGAAGCTCCGGTAGCAGTGTTATCTATAAAAGTACAGCCTTTAATTACAGCATTTATATAGGATGTTACAGCAGCTGTTGAACCTCTATTATTTTCAAAAGTACAATTTTCTAAAAGTAAATACCTGTTAGTATTTCCATCACCACCACTTACAGATGAAGTTGATAAAACACCATTTGTAGCACCTGTAAATGTTAATCCGATTAATTTGGTGTTATCTGCCATTATAAATAACTGACGTTGATTTTGTGGAGTAATTACAACTTTACCGTTAGCAGTTATTGTTACATTAGTTCGGATATTATAATCATTAAGAACATAATTACCTTCATTTACAATGATTTCACAACCGGAACTCTTTTCAGCTTCATTTAATGCCTTAGCAATAGTTGCATAAGGATTATTTTGGGAACCGTTTCCGGAAGCATCACTACCTTTAGTATCTACATATATTTTAACACCATTTGAAACATCCGGAATCACAATACCCGGATTTACAATAGGAGTATCTTCTGATACAACAGTTATATATACACTAGACGGTGCCAAACCATCACTATACATTTTAAATTGATCATAATCATCATCTTCAACTGCAGTAAATGTTAATACATATGGAGTTGTTCTTGGTGTTAGACCTTCAAGTTCTGAAACCTTAATTGTAGGTAATGAACCATCTTTAATAGTCTTTTCAATACTATGTTCAACACCATTTCCATCTGTGTATTTACCAATGACCGTTAATTGATCCCAACATTGAGAACCTTCAAACCAATATAAATCACCGTTGATTGATGCATCACCACCTTCTTTTACAGTAATATAATCATTTTCAAACTTAATATATCCTTCATCATCAGTATGGTCATCAACACCAATGATACCCCCATAATTTACATCTTCAACAGAAAAATCTGTTTGTGCATCATTAATAGCTACTTCATTTACCATAGTGTCATTATTAACATCTGTTGCAAAAGAAGCAGGAATTAACAGAAGCATTAACAATGCTAAAAAGATTATTAATGCCTTCTTTTCCAATTTAACATTCATTTTTTTATTCCTCTTAACTATAATAAACATATTTGACTTAATTTTAAATAAATAGCCCAATATATCAAAATGAAATGAATTTTAATTCATAACGATTTTTATTTTTGTTTAAGGAAATATATATTCATTGCTACAATTATCTAATCCCATATAAAAAATAGTTAAAAAATAATAAAAAAGTAAAAAAACTCTAAAAAAAGTAAAATAAAGTGAATATTAAATTCACTTAATTGTAATATTGTTTCCAACTTGATATTCGTTCCAGATAGAAGTAATGATATATTTACCTGGGTTTAAACGTATATTCAAGTTAGCTATACCGTTTTCATCAGTTGTTTTATGGTAGAATACACCGTTTACGTTAAATGATATGTTCTGCTTAGCTAATGCTTTGCCTTGACCGTCTAATGTTTGTGCAGTGAAGTTGCTGCCGTCTAAGTATTTCATGTCAAGATCTTTAGTAATCAATGTTGGCAATACTGTAATGTTGTTAGATACCCAACAGCCTTCGTATTCAGCTGTTACGATGTAGGTACCCGGACGTAACTTAATACCTAAACTGACAACTCCATTGTCGTCAGATACTCTTTGATAGAATACTCCGTTGATGTTGAAGGTTACTTCCTGACCCGCTGCTACTTTACCGTCTTTACCAATTACTTTAAGAGTATAGCTGGATTCATTTAAGTAATATTTAACCAAATCAGAGTTATCAACAAGTAAAGATTTGACAGTTACTTTATTTGAGTTTTCCTCACCGGTAACAAGGTTATAGTTGGTTATGATATATTCTTTAGGAAGCAGTTGGATGTTTAAAGTAGCTATACCTTTATCATTGGTAGATTTAGTATAGAAAACACCATTAATGTTAAACTTAACAGTAGTGTTTACTAAAGGATTACCATTACTGTCCATGAATAAAGCAGAGTATTGAGTTCCATTTCTAAACATTTTAACAATATCATTACCAATAACCGTTGATTTAACAGTTACAGTAGCATTAACTGCTGCCGCATCATAATCTTTGGTTCCGTTGAACTTAACTGTAATGTTGTATTTGCCTGGAACTAAATTAATGCTCATAAATGCACTACCATTCTCATTAGTATATTTAACATAATCTTTACCATTAATATTAAATATAACTGTTCCATTAACAATTGGATTACCTAAGTAATCAGTTAAAACAGCTTCAAGTTTTTCAGATCCTCCAAAGTATTTTTCCAAATCTTTAACAGTTAAATTAGCAACAGTTGATTTAACTACACTAACATTATATTCATTATTTAAACTATCATATTTATTATCTCCAGAGTAATAGACAGTTAAAGTGTGATTTCCTGGAGTTACTCCACTCAATGTTGCATCAGCTTTTCCATTTACAACAGCTGCAGTTTTTGTAATGTTTCCAATAGCAAATGTTACATTTCCAGTTGCATCACCATTAATCTCAAATTTAACATTAATATCTTCTCCAAAGACACTTTCATTATTAAAGGTAACATTTACACTTGGAGATGTTTTAACAATTATTACAGTTCCATTTAAGTAAGTAATCTTTTCAGCATATATATTTTTATAAATGGCTGAAACTATATATTCACCAATTGCATTAAGTGTACAGTTAGCACTAAATACACCATTATCATTTAAAGTAGCATTAATATCCATATTATCAACATTAAATGTTACTTTTCCAGGAATAATAATATTGTTACTGTCATCAACATGAACTGCAGTTAACTTAATCATTTTACCTGCTTCACAAGTAACTGTTTTATTATTTAAAATAATTACATAAGTTTCTGATAAAATGTATTTGGTATTTGAGATAGCCGGACCAATACAGTTAAATGAATTATTAGCTAATATTAATGTGTTTACATTTCTAACAACAAGACCCTCACGAATATTTTCAACAGTATTGTTAATTAAAACTGCATAACCTGCATTATTAACCAATAAACCAGGTTCTTTAAATGTGGAGTCAGTTATATTTAAATTACAATATTTGTTTTCTGTTTTGAATAAGTTTTTACCAATATTATTCACAAATTTAGAGTTTGCAATAGTGGTATTTGCAAGGTAAGTGTGTAAAACTGTATAATTACCAAAAATATACATAACTGAAGATTCAGTAGCTTCATTTCCTATAAATTCAGTTGTATTAATCTGCATGAATCCGTAATGATTTGAAATAGCTCCACCAGTGCTTCTAGCAAAGTTATTAATAAATTTAGAGTCACTGATATTAGTATATCCTACCCCATCACCATTGTATATTGCTCCACCTTCAGTACCTGCAAAATTATTTTCAAATGTTGAATTTTCAATTACAGTCCAGTCAATTTCAATAATATGATAGTCAGTTCCAATATATTCCCATACAGTATTGCCTAATGCTAATGCTCCACCCTTTTCATCAGCAGTATTGTTAATGAATTTGGAGTTTGTAATATTTAATGGTGCTGAATGGTCATATATTGCACCACCAATTGGTTTAAATCCTAAACCTTTATCAATAGCTTTATTTCCTATGAATAAACAGTTATCAATATTAACTTGATCATTATTTATAAAAATAGCTCCAGCACAGCTAGCATTGTTATTAATAAACTTAGTATTAATTATATTTACTCCATTACCAGAAATTAAACTGCTGTATATTGCACCTGCATAATTTGATGCAGAATTATCTTCAAAAGTAGAATTAATAATAGTTAATTTACCATAACTTCCACCTTGTTGAATAGCTCCGGCAACACCCGCAGTTGCTTTATTATTTTTAAATACAGTATTTGTAATAGTTAAATTACCCCATGACTCAATAGCTCCAGATTTAGTTGCAGTATTGTTAACAAATGTACAGTTGTCAATATTTACAAATGAATTGTATTGAACATAAATAGCACCTGCATAATATGAATTTGAATTGTTATTTGTAAGTATCAAGTTTTTCAAGGTTAAATTTGAGCCTATATCAACACTGAATATTCCAGTATATCCTCCAAGTAATGTAACTGCTTTATCATTAACTGAAGTTATTGTAATATTTTTAATAACTTCCCATGGCTCAATCGGCATATATCTGTGACCGATTTCTATTTTTTTATTAATAATATAAGTTCCAGGAATTCCTTTTATAATATCATTTACACCAGATGCGTTAATAGCTTCTTCCAGGGTTTCGTATCCTGTTTCATTAATAAACCAATAATATTTCATATTTACTCTTAAGAGTCCTGTGTTGGTTTTTGCTGTTGTGTCACCTGAGAAAGTACCTGAAATTACATAATCTCCTGTATCGAAGTATTTATCTAAAACAGCTTTTCCGTTTATAATATCAGCTTCACCAATGTTTTCATTGTTTGCTGTGAAATTTAATTTTCCACCATTTATTGGATTGCCCATATCATCAGTAACTGTTGCAGTTAACTTAATTGTTCCGTTTTCAACTTTAACACTTTCATTATTTAGGAAAGTGACAACAGCAGTGCTGATTGCAGTTCCTTTAAAGTTAATAACTGCATTTTTACCACCCATTGTGTTGTTGATTAAAGTAGCACTGGATGATGCGGTAATAGCTATTGCATTATCCATAAACTGATTATTTTTAATAATATTAGCTGCAATCTTACCATAAGTGACAATAGCATTTTCAGTATTGGAATTGAATATGTTATTTGAAATTACAGTTAATTTAGAAGTTCCAGCATAAATAGCTCCGCCATTATTGGAAGTGAAATTATTATTTTCAACATTTACAGTAGCAGTATTATACGCATCAATGTAAATAGCTCCACCCTGACCTGCAGAATTTTTCATAAAAGTGGAATTAGCTATCAAAGCATCAGACACCACACAAACAGCACCATAATACTCACCAGCATCATTATTTGTGAAAGTGGAATTATTAACTGTTAATTTTGCATCACTATAAATTGCTGATCCAAAATTATCAACATCCTCAATAAGTTTATTGTTTTGGAAAATAGAGTTAGTTACACTTAAAGAACCTGCAGCACCAGCTTCACAAGAAATAGCTCCACCGCAATTAGCTACACAGTCTTTAAAAATACAATTATCAACTAAAACATTACCTTTATCAATATAAATAGCTCCGCCTTTAGAATCATCTAAAAATCCATTCACAAAAGTTAAATTATATATATTAGAATTAGAGTTAATATTTAAGATTTGACCAGAATTAGAAGCATCAATAACAGTATTATCCTTAGATTCACCAATAATAGTTACAATTTTATTAATTGTTAAATCATACTCTTTATAAAGACCATTACGAATTATAATAGTTTTATTTCCACCTAAAGCTTCATTTTTAGCTAATGCAGCTTCAATAGTTTTTAAAGGAGAATCAGCAGTACCTTTATTTGAATCAGAACCAGTAACAGCTACATAAATTTTATCACCAGCATTTACATCAACATGGAATTTTAATGAAGTGATATTGGCAATATTTACAATTTCATCACCATTATTTATAGCTATGTATTTACCAAATCCACTATTATTGGAAACTGTAACAGTTGCAGGGTTTAAATTACCTAATAAAGTAGTTAAATCAATATTTAAATCAGGCATTCCATTATTTAAATCAGACCCATTATTAAGTTTAAAGTTTAGAGTAATTTCAGAAATGTCTCCAACTGAAATATCTTTAGAATTAATTGAAGCATCAAGTACAATCCAATTTTCAAGTTTAACTTTATATCCATTATTTAAAACAGGTTTTGTGTTATTTCCCCAAAAATTATAGTTTAAGTTTCCACTAATGCCACCAACATATAACAAAGGAGTATTATTACTGTCTCTTATACACATCTCCGAGCCCACGAGACCGTACTAGATCTC
>ERZ1026880.1402-NODE-1402-length-10337-cov-57.046975_pt1 | contig 10337 bp, 8 predicted proteins | sample MGYA00380170_ERZ1026880 | MGnify/ENA primary metagenome ERZ1026880 (study PRJEB33269, sample SAMEA4719806) | human gut metagenome | biome: human-associated habitat; feature: organic feature; material: feces | place: Cameroon | collected 2013-10 ...
GAGTAATTTCCACTTTGCTCCCCATGGAGTGGAAGTTATTTTTTCACTTCAGGAAAGCGAAGAAGGATGAGCCGGATACTGGACAATTGAAAAGAAGTTCAGTACAATAATTCGGAATATAGCCGCACGGAAACTGCGGTAAGGGGAGGCAATTATGGCTGCAAAGACAGATGCGGAAGTAATTATTGATGGAAAGGTCTATACACTTTCCGGCTACGAGAGTGAAGAATATTTACAGAAGATTGCATCGTACCTGAACGGGAAGATTGCAGAATTTCGCAAGAATGAAAGCTATGGCAAGCTGAACCCTGATTTTAAGAATATTCTGATGCAGATTAACCTTGCGGATGATTATTTCCGTGCGAAGAGAGAAATGGAAGATCTCAAGGCGGACGGGTCTTCGCGGGAGAAGGATCTGTATGATCTGAAGCATGAACTGATTGCCACGCAGATGAAGCTCGAAACCACCGAGAAGAATCTGAAGGAGGTTCGTGCGGAGAATGACGAGAATGCCAAAAAGATCATTCGGCTCGAGACCGAGCTGAAGACCAGGCAGGAGCGCTCCGGCAAGAACTGAAAGATGAATTTTTGAAAAGAAAAGCGTCGGAATACAAATCCGACGCTTTTTCCATGAAAGAAAGGATCCGGTTTTGAGGCAGAATTCAATGCGGTCTTGGAAAAACAAAGCAAAGAGAGTGGAGCTTCTTGCTCCGGCGGGCGGGATGGAGGCCTTCCGGGGAGCGCTGAATGCCGGAGCGGATGCCGTGTATCTTGCAGGACAGCAGTTCGGCGCCCGCGCTTATGCAGGAAATTTCACGGAGGAGGAGCTGGAGGAGGTGCTTGAAAAAGCTCATCTTTTCAGCGCCCGGATCTATCTTACCGTGAATACACTGACGCGTGAGAAGGAGCTTTCCGAGCTGACCTCCTTTGTGCAGCGTCTGGCAGAAAAGGGACTTGACGGCGTGATCGTCCAGGATCTTGGAGTGGCGGCTGCCATCCGACGGAGCTGTCCCGGTGTGGAGCTGCATGCCAGCACGCAGATGTCGGTGACAGGAAGAGAAGCCGTGCGTTTTCTGAAACGGCAGGGCTTTGTGCGCGTGGTTCCGGCAAGAGAGCTCTCGCTGGAGGAGATCCGCCTTCTGAAGCAGGAAGAAATTGAGGTGGAGAGCTTTATTCACGGAGCAATGTGCTACTCCTATTCCGGGAGATGTCTGATGTCCAGCTTTCTTGGCGGAAGGAGCGGGAACCGTGGGCGCTGCGCCGGGACCTGCAGGCTGCCTTATGAGATTCTGGAGGAACAGGAGCTTCCCGCCGGAAGAGACGGTGTCTGCTACCCCATTTCCATGAAGGATATGTGTGTTCTTTCGATTCTTCCGGAGCTGATTGACTGCGGAATTGATTCCTTTAAGATCGAAGGACGCATGAAAAAGCCGGAATACGTCGCCGGAACGGTGGAGATTTACCGGAAGTACATCGACCGCTTTTATGAATGGGACAGTAAGGGGCGTCCCGGGAGCTGGGCAGTGGATGAAACGGACCGGAAGATGCTGGAGAACCTGTACATTCGTTCCGACCTGTGCACCGGCTATTATCATGAGCAGAACGGCCGCAATATGGTGACCATTCATGAGCCGGGCTACCGTGGGGCGGATCCCTCTCTTCTGGAACAGATCCGGAAGAAGTATCTGGAGGAAGACCGGAAGAAGAGCATTACAGGAACCGCCTGTGTTTTTCCCGGGGAGCCTGTTCGAATGAGTGTTTCCTTTGAAGATATGGTTTATGAGGCGGATGGCGCTGTGGCAGAGGCTGCCAGAAACCGCGCATTGTCCGAGGAGGACATCCGCGGAAAGCTGGGAAAGGCAGGAGACACCCCCTTCCGGTTTGAGGAGCTGACGGTTTATACGGATGGGAAATCCTTTCTTCCGGTTTCTGCGCTCGGAGAACTGCGAAGAAAGGCACTGGATGGTCTGAAGAAAATGCTGCTTCCGAATGCTTCGGCCGGGGTGGCTCCTTTGGAGGAGCCTGCGGCGGATCCGGAAGAAATCCGGCTTCCTTCTTCGTTTCTGATGGTAAGAGATGCTGAACAGGCGGAAGCAGTGCTTCGTTTTCTGGAGGAAACCGGCCGGGATGGGCGGGCGTCTTTTTCTGACAAAGGAGTACCTGCGGCACTGGTCCTTGACGGCATGCTTCTGGATTTCGGAGCAGAAGGAGAACGTCAAAGAGAACGTATTTTCCGGGAATCGGAAGGGCTGAAACTTCCGGTATATGCGGCACTTCCTTATGTATTCCGGGAAAAGGACCGGACGTGGCTTATCCGTTTTCTTGACGAAAACCGGGAAAATATTTACGGATTTGTTACAAGAAATCTCGAAGAGGTGGAATTTCTTTACGAGAAAGAGTATGATAAAACGGTTCTTGCAGACAGCACTTTGTATGTCTGGAACCATGAGAGCGAGAGGATGCTTCGAAGCTTCTGCCAGGGAATGGTGCTTCCGCAGGAGCTGGACCGGCGTGAACTGGAAGAGACCTTTGGACAGAGTTCTTCGGATAAGATTCTGATGGTATACGGCCGGGTACCGCTTATGGTGACGGCAAACTGTGTCCGCAAGACGGAAGGAAAATGCAGAAGAACGGAAGGAAAGAACCGGAAAACCCAGTCCGGAAGCGGCTTCTGGTATCTGCAGGATCGCACGGGAGCAGAATTTCCCGTGGAGGCGCAGTGCTCTCACTGCCAGAATATTATTTACAACAGCGTGCCGACTTCGCTGCATCGTTTTGCAGAGGATCCGCTTCTTAAGAAGTGCGGCGCCGTAATGATGAGCTTTACAACTGAGAATGGAAAAGCGGTGCAGGAAGTCCTGATGCATTTTGCAAAATCAGGGATTCTGCGCGCAGTGATGCCGGAAGCTGCCTGTGAGAATCGGACAGAAGAGGAAAGGCTTTTTTCGGATTCCGGCTACACAAACGGTCACTACAGGAAGGGTGCAATTTAACTTTACATGCGGACTTATATCCTGGCTTTAACCAAATACGGCATCGTCGCCGTTATCCTTGCATATACGATTCTTTCCTTTTACCTGCTGCTGCAGAAGGATCCGAAGAAGATTCGTCTTCTTACTCTGGTTGAGAACGGATTGATTCTTCTGTTTCAGCTGGTCAGCTATTTTACCTTGTATGTGGCACTCGGCGAGAGCCGGTATATGCTGTTTGCGCTTCTGGTGATGGGAGCCTTCTTTGCCATCTTCCTCCTGTACCAGACGCTTTACTACCATGCCAATATGCTCTTGTTCAATAACATGTGTCTGCTGTTGTCGGTCGGGCTTGTCGTTCAGTCCCGGCTTTCCTTTGACAATGCGGTGCATCAGATGATGATTGCCTCGATGGGCCTTGTGATCACCTTTGTGGTCCCGCTTTTTCGCAGAAAATTCTACCTTCTGAAGACACCGCGCTATGGGTATGCCATTGCCGGTATTCTGATTCTTGCCGTCGTCATGCTGCTTGGTGCAACCACACTTGGTGCAAACATTACCTATACCATTGCGGGCGTGACCTTCCAGCCGTCGGAATTTGTAAAAATCATTTATATTCTGTTTCTTGCCAGTACGCTGAGGGACGTCCGGGATTTCCGGGATTTCCTGTTTGTTGCGGTGTTTGCAGCTGCACATGTGCTGGTTCTTGTGGGGTCCAAGGACCTGGGCTCTGCTCTGATTTTCTTTGTCGTATTCCTTTTTATGGCTTTTCTTGCAACCGGGGAGTGGATTGTCCTTGCGGGCGGCTTCGGAATGGGCTTTGTGGGTGCGTTCGCATGCTATTTTCTGTTTGCTCATATCCGTCAGCGTGTACAGGCGTTTGTGGACCCGTGGAGCCTGATTGATTCCATTGGCTATCAGATTACGCAATCGCTGTTTGCCATTGGAGCAGGAGGATTCTGGGGTGTCGGCCTTGGGCAGGGGAAGCCCTCTGATGTTCCGTTTGTTGAGTCGGATTTTGTCTTTGCCGCGGTTTGCGAAGAGCTTGGACAGATTGTCGGAGTCTGTATAATCCTGGTGGGCATCAGCTGTTTTCTTGTCATGCTGGGGCTTGCAGCCGGCTTTGCGGACCGTTTTTACCGTCTGATGGCATACGGTGCAGCCATCTGCTATGTATTTCAGATGTTTCTGACACTGGGCGGACAGACGAAGTTCATTCCGCTGACCGGCGTCACGCTGCCGTTTATCAGCTACGGCGGGAGCTCGATTCTGTCAACATTGATTATTTTCACACTCGTGGAGGTGATGTGTATTCTGCGCGGAGAGAAGATCGAGGAGGTTCAGAGGAGACGCATGCGTCTGAAGCAGAGGGATGCTGCGTATCGGAGACGTTACAGTCAGGGAGAGTACCGACAGGTTCGCCAGACCGGCTATGTGAGTTCGTCAGAGAGAAGAACGGTGAGCCGTTCCGCGGGAAATGTGTACCGTGCGCCTGCCGACGAGGAGTATTACGATGACTGATTACAGAAGAGCACAACAGAAAAAGGCGGCACTTTTGAGAGAAAAGGCCAAGGTTCGGAAGCAGGTTTTTGTGACGGGCGCTCTGGTCTGCTCTTTGTTTGCGGCGATGACGGTCTATTTTCTGATCTATACGAACAAGAATTCCAAAAAGCTCTTTGAGAACGATTACAATAAGAGAGAAGAAGCGCTGCTTGAGAAGAATGTCCGCGGAAAGATCTATGCTGCCAGCGGAGAGGTCCTTGCGGAGACCATTCAGGATCAGGACGGAAACGATGTTCGTTCTTATCCTTACAAAAACCTGTTTTCCCATATCGTCGGCTACACCTATAAGGGCGGAAGCGGTGTGGAGCAGCTTCAGAATTACAATCTGATGCATTCGGATATTTCTCTGTCGGATAAGGCATCTTATGATGCGGCGGGCGAAAGATATCCAGCGGATGATGTCTATACAACGTTGGATCTTGCGCTTCAGCAGGCTGCCTCCGACGCACTTGGCGACAATCGCGGTGCAGTCATTGTGACGGAGGTGAATACCGGAAATATCCTTTGTATGGTGTCCAAGCCGGATTTTGACCCGAATGATATTGAAGCGGAATGGGAACAGCTTGGCGCGGATACAGATTCCGGTACGCTGGTGAATCGTGTGACACAGGGACTGTATGCACCTGGTTCTACGTTTAAGATCTTCGATGCGATTGAGCTGATGGACGAGGATATGGCGGCAGCCAACGCGTTCAGCTACAACTGCATCGGATACGACAATAATTTCACTCTGGAAGACGGACAGCCGATTCATTGCTACCACTGGACGGCACATGGTACTGTCAGTCTTGAAAAGGCTTTTGCAAAATCCTGCAACTGCGCATTTGTCAATATCGGAAACAGTCTGAACCGGGATTCCTTCTGCACGCTTTTGAACAACATGATGTTCGGAGAAGCGCTTCCGTACGATCTTCCGAGCGGAACAAGCTCCTACACGCTGACAGCGGATACGACGAAGGAGGATGTGACGCAGCTTTCCATCGGTCAGGGATCCACGCTGATGACGCCGATGCACCTGAATATGATTACGGCCGCCATTGCAAACGGAGGCACCGTACATAAGGATCAGATCGTTGCCTCGGTAAAGACCGGGACAGGCTCCACTTTGTCAGAGACAAAGCCGGAGGACTACCGGACCGTGATGACGTCAGAGGTCGCTGCCAAGATGCGGGAAATGATGCGTGATGTCATTGCGGAGGGCACGGCGACCAAGCTGAGCAGCCGCCCGTACAATCCCTGCGGAAAGACGGGCTCGGCGGAGATTGTAACCGGCGAGAGCACCTCTCACGCGTGGTTTACCGGCTTTGCACCGGAAGAGAATCCGGAGATTGCAATTACGGTCATCGTGGAGGGTGCTGGCACTGGCGGTGTATCTGCCGTACCTGTGGTAAGAAGTGTTCTGGATGAGTATTTCGGTTATACACCGGCCGAGGGCGAGGATGACGATGCCAATTACATTATGGTTGGCGTAGACGGAACCCAGACGGTGTCGGATCCTTCGGAATCCACCGGAACCACCGTGACGCTGAATATGGACACCAACGGAGACGGCATCATGGATGCCATCGATACGAACGGAGACGGAATTCCGGATGCCTATGATCTTGATGGAGACGGAATTCCGGAATCTACGACCAATACCCCGAAGCCTTCTTCCACTGTGCCTGCAGGAAATGAGGGAGCGGCTGCGGGGACGACAGGCACAGTGGCAGGAACGGAAGGAAATCCTGCAGGTAATACCGATACTGCCAATTCTCCGGCAGGTACAGATCCCGGTAACGGCGGCGTGACGACGGATCCGAATGCAGGAGCCGGAGCGGGGACGGATAACACCGGAACCGGGACCTCTGCTCCGGACACCACGGGAGGACAGACGCAGGATCCTGCTGCAGTCGGTACCGCCAATGCTCCGGCAGATCCGGGCACCGGACAGGAAGGTAACCAGGCTGGGCAGCCAGCCGGCGCTTAGCAGAAAACGGCAGGGATACGATGCAGTTTTACAGAGATCTCTATGTAAGTCCGGAAATCAAGCATCCGGAACATATCAAATGGCGCCTGCGTCATAACGCAGGCAGCCTTTCGCTGTATGTGATTACGCTGTGCGATGAAAGCCTCTCCGCAAAAGAGACGTTTTCGCACGGCGTTTCTGGCTTTGAAGATCAGGCGGAATGTAAATCAAAGGAGCTCCTTTCCGGAGCAGGAAGCGGCTCCATGCAGGGCCAGCTTCTGATGTTTCACTGCGTGAATCTGCAGCAGCCCTATGAGAAAAAGCATTGTCCGATGATCATTGGAATCGCACAGGGAAGAATGGCTGCGCTGGAGCTTGTGCGGAGAATTGTGCAGGAATGCGTGGAGAAGACAGGAGAAGCGGATCTTGTTCCGTTTCTGGCAAAGCGTGATGCCAGAATTCACCGGACGGCTCCCATTGTACCGGAGAAAATAATTCCCCCTGGGCAGGGGGCGCACAGCCCGTGGAAGGGAGACGGAAAATGAGTGGTTTTACGATTTTTCTTGCCCTTTTACGGACCATTGGGATTCTGGGACTCTGGCTTCTTGCGGCGGCCTTTCTTTTTCTGCTTCTGATTCTTTTCGTTCCGGTCCGTTACCGGGCAGAGGGGAGCATCGATGACCGGGAGGGAGGAGAGTCCTTTGACCCGGAGCGGGTGAAGAAGGCTTTTCGGGGAGAGCTGCATATTTCATGGCTGCTTCACATCCTGCGTATCCGGATTTCCTTTCCGGGTGCCCCGGCAATGTCGGTGAAAATTCTGTTCTTCCGGATTCCGGTCGGGAAGAAGAGACAGGAAGAGCAGAAGGAACATGTCGGCGAAACGGAGAAGAAGGGCGGGAATACGCGTCCGGATCCGGGGAAGCTGATCGAACTTCTGGGAAACGATGAGACGAAACGGGCAATTCATGCTATTCTGAATAAATCCGGGAAGCTTCTGCGGTACCTTCTGCCGAAGAAATGGAAGGTGGAAGGCTGTGCAGGCTTTGGCGGACCGGAGGGAACCGGGAAATTCATGGAGGCCGAGGGACTTCTGTTTCCGCTTATCTGCGGGCACGTCTGGGTTACGCCGGATTTTGACAGGTACCGTGCAGAGCTTGTGTTTTCGGCAAAGGGATCGATACGCCTGATTCGTGTTCTGGTTACGGCACTTTTGCTGATAGCGGACAGAAATGTCCGCCGACTGATTCATACATGGAAGAACTTGTAAGGGAGGATATGAGATGTCGGAGAAGAATCCGGAGAAAAAGCAATGCAACGAAAACCTTCGAAGCCGCAGCAACAGCTTCGACAACGTGATTCACTCGCTTTTGCAGGAGGCGGGAGGCGTTCTGACAAGCAAAACCGTCATCGGCGAACCGATTGAGGTGGGCGATACGCTTCTGATTCCGCTTTCGGATGTCACCGTCGGAGCGGCGGCCGGCTCCAACAACGGAAAGGATAAAAATGCCGGAATGGGAGGTTTTACAGCGAAAATGTCTCCCAGTGCGGTTCTGGTAATTAAGAACGGCAATACGAAGGTGGTCAGCATTAAGGATCAGAATTCCCTTTCCAGACTGGTGGATATGGTTCCGGAGGTCGTGGACAAGTTTGTGGATGCCCACAATTCCAAAAAGATGATGAGTGATGAGGAAGCTGCCTCCCGGGCGTTTCCGGGGGAAGAAAAAGGATGATCTATGTTTGATACGACAAAGCAGCGTGTGATCCGCGTGATCGGTCACAAGAATCCGGATACGGATTCCATTTGCTCCGCCATTTCCTATGCTTATCTCAAGAATCAGATCAGCGATCAGATGCATGAGCCGAGACGTGCGGGAGAAATCAGCCGGGAAACCCAGTTCGTTCTGGACCATTTCGGCGAAAAGCTGCCGAAGCTCTCTGTGGATATGAGTCCGACCATCAGCTACATTGACATCCGTCAGGAGCCGGGAGTGGATGGCGAGATGTCCACGAGAGATGCCTGGCAGCGAATGAATGATCGCAACATCGATACGCTTTGCATTACGGACAAGGAGAACAATCTGCTTGGCCTGATTACCGTGCGTGACATCGCAAATGCCAATATGGATCTGTTTCATACGAAGGTTCTTGCAGAGTCGCATACCAGCTATCAGAACCTTCTGTCCGTTCTGAACGGCAGGCTCCTTACGGGAGATCCGGACGGGATCATTACGACCGGACAGATTCATGTGGGAACCAGTCCGGAGGCGATGGAGGAGCTGGTTCACAAGGGCGATCTTGTCATGGTGACAAATCGTTATGAGGCTCAGATGTGTGCCATCGATTACGGCGCTGCCTGCCTGGTGGTCTGCATGGATTCGGCGGTGCCGCAGAAGCTGATCGATCGTGCAGCAGATATGGATTGTGCGGTTATTCAGACACCCTATGATACCTATGCTGCGGCGAGACTTGTCAGCATGGCTGCTCCGGTAAGATTTTTTATGAAGACGAAGGAGCTTCTCAGCTTTAATGTCAACACACCGGTGGAAGAAGCCAGAAAGATTATGGCAAGTGTCCGTCACCGCTACTTCCCGATTCTGGACCAGAACGGAAAGTACTGCGGCGTGATCAGCCGCAGAAACCTGTTGAACATGCACAGGAAGAGAGTGATCCTGGTCGACCATAATGAGAAATCGCAGGCGGTGGACGGCCTGGATGAGGCGGAAATTCTGGAAATTATCGATCACCACAGAATCGGCGCGCTGGAAACCGGAGGACCGGTATATTTCCGCAATGAACCGGTTGGCTGCACCGCAACAATTCTTCACGCCATGTTCCATGAAAATCACGTGGACATCCCGAAGCACATCGCGGGACTCCTTCTTTCCGCGATCCTCTCGGATACCCTGATGTTTCATTCACCGACCTGCACGCTTGTCGATCAGGCGGCCGCAAGAGAGCTCTCGGAGATCTGCGGCGAGGATATCGATGAATACGGAAAAAAGATGTTTGAAGCGGGAGAGGATCTGTCCGGCCGGGATGCGGATGATATCCTTCACACGGATTACAAGGAATTCAACATCGGAGACAAGACGATCTCTGTCGGCCAGGGCTTCTATATGAGTGAAAAGGCATATAAGGAGGCCGGCGATCTGGTGGAGGCGTATCTTCCGATTGCCCTCGAGCATTCTGGAAATGCAATGATTTTCTATATGCTTACCTCTGTACTGAATCAGAGCACCGAGCTTTTGTACGTCGGAAAAGGTGCGGAGGACCTTGCCTGCAGTGCCTTCCATGTGCCGGCAAAGGATGGGAGAATCATGCTCAAGGGAGTGGTAAGCCGCAAGAAACAGCTGATCCCGCCGCTTCGGGAGCGTCTACTTTCCTGAATCTGATTTCAGAAAAATGAGACAGAAAAGAATGCAAAAAATTAAAATCAGGTCTTGCATTTGCAAAATGTCTCTGGTAGTATACGTATGTTGTCGCCTGAATTTTGAAACGTGAGGAGGTGTCATTATGGCAAAATGTGAAGTTTGTGGCAAGGGTGCACATTTCGGAAACAATGTCAGCCATTCACATAGAAGATCTAACAGAATCTGGAATTCCAACGTCCAGAGGGTCAAGGTTAAAGCTGACGGCGGCGTTAAGAGAATGAACGTCTGCACAAAGTGCCTTCGTGCCAATAAAGTTGAGCACGCATAAGCCTTATTTTGTTTATCTTGTATGAAGAGAGAAGATCTGTTCCGGGCACAGAACCCGGGGCAGATTTTTTTGTGCGGCGGATCTGGCGCTTCTGTCCTTTCCGGTAGGGTTGTTTCATGAACGTCCCTATACATCCAGATAAAAATTGAAAAGGCTCA
>ERZ1026880.1405-NODE-1405-length-10323-cov-6.943319_pt1 | contig 10323 bp, 8 predicted proteins | sample MGYA00380170_ERZ1026880 | MGnify/ENA primary metagenome ERZ1026880 (study PRJEB33269, sample SAMEA4719806) | human gut metagenome | biome: human-associated habitat; feature: organic feature; material: feces | place: Cameroon | collected 2013-10 ...
TTGTTATATATATTTAAAATGCCATTATTCGATGCAGTTTGCAATTCATTATCAACACTTTCAGCTGCTGGATTTTCGCCAAACCCTGAAAGCATAATGGGATATCATTCAATGGAAATCACATGGATTGTTTTGATATTTATGCTCTTTGCCGGCGTTAGTTTCAACCTTCAATACAAGGTTTTAACACAAAAAAATCCGTTATTGTTATTCAAAAACGAAGAATTTAGACTATACGGAGCCTTAGTGCTTATAATGGCAATATTAATCACAATTTCATTATGTATGAATAATCAATTCGGATTGTTCAAAAACTTTACAGATGCACTATTTCAGGTAGTCAGTATTGCGACTTCAACCGGCAGCTCTAGTACAGACTTTATTCAATGGAATTACACATCCAAAGCATTGCTATTTGTTGTAATGTTTATGGGATCTTGCGCAAGTTCAGCAGGTGGTGGCATAAAAATGGCAAGATGGCTAGTTGTTTTCAAAACAATGAAAGCAGAAATTACAAGAATTTTACACCCTAATGCAATTATAAATATTAAAATAGACGGCAAAACTGTTCAACCTGAAGTTGCTAGACAAATTATTGTATATGTGTTTTTCTATTTTCTAATTTTTGCAGGACTAGCTGTCCTTTTATCAATTTTTGAAGGGAACACTGTATTAGGACTAAGTGGAGCTATCACTTCTTTAGGAAACATTGGTCCCGGATTCGCCCCGCAAATAGGTCCTATGGGAAACTTTGCGGATTTGCAATCTTTATCAAAAATTATTATGATTGCCGGAATGTTCATCGGTCGTCTTGAATTAATACCTTTTTTGGTTATGTTCCAAAAAGATTTTTGGAAAGTTTAATTAAGGTGTAGAAAAATCTACTACTTACAAATGATTAAAATGAACAAAAATTATGTTTTAATCGTTACTATAATGTAACGAGGTTCTTAAGCTTGAATTTTAATAAAAAAATAGCAGCACTAATACTTGCATTATCCCTTACTACATCTTCTGTCCTTGCGGTAGAAGAAAAAATGAGTATTGAAAAACACGCCGTTTTAAACATTAAAGATTGTGTTGGGATTGCACTTCAAAATAGTCCTAAAATCAAAAAAGCACGTTACAATTACGGAATTGCAAAAGGAAATGTTGGGATTGCAAAATCTGGCTATTTCCCGACGTTAGGTGTTGGAACAGGTTATAATTTAACAGAAAACAGAACTAACAGAGCCAATACCAGTAGCAACATATATTCTGCAGAAGCAAGTATTAATCAGCTTTTATGGAACTTTGGCAAGACAAATGCAAATATCAGAATGTACAATTTTGATAAAGATGCCGCTCTTTATGAATTTGAAGATACAGTATTAGAAACTATTTTCGGAGTAAAAACAAACTATTATGGAGTTCTCGCAGCAAAAGCAACAATGGACGTAAATAGAGCAAATGTTCAAATTAACGAACGAAACTACCAAAGAACAAAAGCCTATTTTAATGAAGGAATTAAATCAAAAATTGATCTAGTCAACGCAGAAGTTTATCTATCGGATTCAAAAGTTACCCTTGTAGAATCAGAAAAAGCTTATCAAAATGCAATTGTAAAACTAAACAATTCTATGTATATCGCATTTGCACCTGAATATGAAATCGAAAACACAGAAACTTTCAATTTCCAAAATAATTATGCCCCTGTTAGCTTAGACAAAATTGATGAGAAAAAAGATTTGAGTACTCCACCTAAAGGTGTTAACAACGCATTTTTAACCTCTCAGGTTCAAGAAATCAATATTTTAGACAACTACAAATTTGAACCATTTCCTTACACTTTTGAAGAATCGGTAAACTTAGCATACAAAAACAGACCCGATTTAAAAGCTTATAATTCAACATTAAAAGCAATGAAAGAATCTCTAAAGTACACAAAAAGAGAATATTTACCGGAAATTTCAGCATCTGCCGGATACGGATACAGAGATAAATATAATTCAAATTCTTTTAATGTCGGAGTAAATTTATCAAGTTCTGTTAATATAAAAGGTCAAAAACACAAAATTGATAATGCAAAAATACAAGTTCAATTAGCAGAAAATGAAATAGATCAAGCCAAACAAGACATCTATTTTGAAGTTCAAAACTTGTACATAAATATGGTACAATTAGAAAAACAAATTCCGCTATTAGCAGTAAAAGTAAAACAAACGCTTGAAAACTTTGAACTTGCTGACGGCAGATATGAAGTAGGATTAGGCGATTATATTCAATTACAAGATGCAAAAGTAAATTATAACAATGCCCAAGTTTCATACGTACAAACGGTTTACAATTATAATGTTGCAAGAGCGAACCTTGAGAAAGCTATTGCACTTCCACAAAGCATAACAACAACAATTGAGGATAAAAAATGATAAGCTTTGAAAAATTTAAGAAATTACAAATAAAAAAAAGATATATAGCGACCGCACTAATTATCGCAGTCGTTGCAACAGTCGGAATTACAGGAATTTCAACCAGTAAACAAGTAAAATATGACACTAAACCGATTGAGCGTTGTACAATTACCCAAGTTGTAGAAGCATCAGGCACAATCAACCCAGTAAACACAGTCAGTGTTGGTTCTACAGTATCAGGCTTAATTAAAGAGATTTACGTTGATTACAATGACGTTGTAAAAAAAGGGCAAATTTTGGCTCAAATCGACCCAGCAAACTTTATAGCGCAAGTTCAACAAAACCAAGCGCAAATCAACAACGCAAGAGCAAATATGCAAAAACTTCAAGCCATCGCTAATTACGACCAAAAGCAATATATAAGATACAAAAACCTTTATGCAAAGAACTTCGTAGCTAAAAGTGAACTTGATGAAAAATATAGCACTTATCAATCTGATTTGGCTCAAATTAATGCTGCAAGAGCGCAAGTTAACCAATTTCAAGCATCATTAAAAACCGCACAAACAAACTTAGGATACACCAAAATTATTGCACCAGTAGATGGAACAGTTATTTCAAGAGAGATTGACTTAGGATCTCCTGTTGCTGCAAGTTTCCAAGCACCTGAATTATTCACTATTGCACAAGATTTAACAAAAATGCAAATAGAAGTAAGTGTTTCAGAAGCTGATATCGGCAAAGTAAAAGACGGGCAAGATGTAACTTACACCCTAGATGGTTACCCTGACAGTACTTTTGAAGGCAAAGTTACACAAGTCAGATTATCTCCAACAACTGTTTCAAACGTTGTAACATACACAGTAATCGTTGATGTTGACAATGAAGATTTAAAACTTAAACCTGGTATGACTGCGAATGTATCAATTATCACAAATAAGAGTGAAAATGTTTTGTGCGTACCAAATATTGCATTGAAATTCACTCCTGACATAAACGGACCAAAATACAAAAATCAAGGGCTATGGGTTTTAGAAAACGGAAAAGCAAAACGTATTGATATTGAAACTGGCGCAAGCGATGACTCTTCAACAGAAGTAATTTCAAAACTTCTAAATGAAGGTATGCAAGTCATCATGGGAATTAGAGGAAAAGAAACAGGTAAAAAAAATGAAAGTGGCGGCAGACCTCCAATGCCGTAATTTTAAATTATAAATAGCGCATATCAGAAAGGATTTCATGTCATTAATTGAAGTAAAAAATGCCATAAAAACATACCAAACAGGCGAAGATAGTTTTAACGCCCTAAATTGCGTATCTCTTTCTGTTGAAAAAGGTGAATTTGTCGCAATTATGGGAGCATCAGGTTCTGGCAAATCTACATTTATGAATATGCTCGGAACTTTAGACAAACCAAATTCCGGCAGTTATTATCTTGATGGTATTGATATGCTTTCACTTGACACAAACAGTCTTGCAATGGTTCGAAATGAAAAAATGGGCTTTGTTTTTCAAGGGTTTAACCTAATCTCAAGAACAACCGCCCTTGAAAACGTAGAACTTCCAATGATTTATAAAGGCATACCTGAAGAAGAACGTGTAATAAGAGCTAAAAAGGCACTTGAAATCGTAGGTTTGGGCAAACGAGAAGATCACATGCCAAACCAAATGTCAGGAGGACAACAACAAAGAGTGGCTATCGCAAGAGCCATAATCAATGATCCTCCGCTAATTCTTGCCGACGAACCGACAGGTAACCTTGATACAAAAACAAGCATTGAGGTTATGGAGTTTTTTGTAAAACTCAACAAGGATTTAGGCAAAACAATCGTCTTAGTAACTCATGAACCCGATATTGCAGAATATTGTAAAAGAGTAGTGAAATTTAAAGATGGGAACATAATTTCGGATGAAATTAATGAACATACGACGATACCGTATTAAGTGAATGGTGAATAGACCATTTCGTTCACGTCACTCAATATACCGAAACTTTTCCTTACCCCAACGGGGAGAGGGTATAGTGAGGGATTTAAATTTAACAAGGAAAAACTATGATTGACTTCAAATCAACAGTAAAAATGGCGATAGTATCGCTAAAAATAAACAAAATGCGCTCAATGTTAACAAGTCTTGGTATAATCATTGGAGTCAGCGCAGTTATAATAATGCTTGCAGTCGGAACAGGTGCAAGCGAAAAAGTTCAAAAAGATATGGAATCTATGGGTAGCAATATCTTAACCATACGTTCAGCATCAGCGAAATCAGGCGGTGTAAGAATGGGATTAGGAACACGCCCAACCTTAACACTAAAAGATGCCGCAGCGATTGAAAAAAATGCTCGAGGAGTTTCTGCAGTATCATCAGTTAGCTCAGAAGCAAAACAATTAACCTATGGCAACCAAAACTGGTCAACAACGGTTTATGGCACTGATCCTGAATATTTTTACATTAAAAATTACGAAGTCCAAGCCGGCAGGAGCTTTGTACCGGAAGATATTAAAAACTCCGCAAAAGTAACTGTAATTGGTTCAACTGTTGCATCAGAATTATTCGGAGATTTAGACCCAATCGGAAGAATTATGAGGGTTGGCGGAACTCCGTTTAAAGTAATTGGAACTTTAAAATCAAAAGGCAGTATGGGACCAATGGATCAAGACGATTTGATATTCATTCCAATTACAACTGCACAGAAAAAAGTTTTTGGAACTGATTTTCCGGGAACCGTTTCTATGATAGTCGTAAAAGGGTCAAATCCTGACGATGTTTCAACTGCAGAACAAGACATTGAAGAACTTTTAACCAATCGTCACAAAATCGGAAAAAATCAAACAAAAGACTTTGAAATCCGAAATTCCGCAGAATTTCAAGAAAAAATGAAATCAACAGTTAAAACATTTGCGATTTTATTAGCTTCAATCGCATCTGTATCCTTACTAGTCGGCGGTATTGGCATTATGAATATTATGTTGGTGTCAGTTACCGAAAGAACAAAAGAAATCGGAATACGTATGGCAATCGGCGCAAAACCGTCTGACATAAGGATACAATTTTTAATAGAATCCTTTTTATTATCAATAATCGGCGGATTAATCGGGGTATTCATCGGAATTGCAGGAGCAGAAATTGTCCAAATCAGTGGAATTATGACCGTTTCCATATCCTTATTCTCAATTCTTCTATCACTAGGATTTTCAGGTGCTATAGGTGTATTATTCGGATATTATCCGGCATACAAAGCTTCATTATTAAACCCGATTGATGCATTGAGGTATGAATAAAAATAATAAGGCAATAGGAACAAAACTTAACGCCCTATAGCCCTATCGCCTTATCATCTTATAGCCTTTCTTAATACGTCATTTGCCAATTGTCGTTTATAACTTTGCCTAAACAACCATGCCAATTTGTAGTGTCTGCTGCACACGTATTAGTATAATTCGTATTCCTAGCAGCTTCTGTCATTGGTGCAGTAGTATTTTCTGAAAAATTAAAGTCATCTATTATACCATTATTATAAACAAACATTGCAAAAATATCTCTACCGGCAATATTAGGACCTTTGGCACCGTTTGTATCAACATATAATTCTAACAATACATCTCCAACTGGTCTATAACTAACACCGATTGCAGTTCCACTTGCAATAATATAATTCGTTCTTGGTGTGTGCCAACCAATAGAACTTGTCCCTGCAATCTTTTTATACGAACTTGCAAAACACGGAGTTTTATTAGAACCGCATTTTTGAACAATTTTGAAATTACTTTCAATAAAATTTTCTGCCGCAGCTTGAGAAGTTAAACCTGCCTCTTTCAAATTTAGTGCGTTTCTATCGGTTTGGTATCTAAGAGTTGCTTGATTTAACTCGTTATAAACCTTATGTAATTGAGTTACATAACTCTGTCTTTGATAATTTTGCATTAATGTCGGAACAGTCATTGCTGAAACGATACCAATAATGCCGAGAGTGACGAGAACCTCTGCAAGAGTGAAAGCTGTTTTTCTTAGTGAATGGTGAGTGGTGAATAGTGAGTGGACCTTATCGGTAAAATTATTTCCTTTCATTTTACCAACCATGCGATACTTCGGACTGTTGTCCTCAGTATGACAATTTTTATTTCCGTAACAGACTACACCTCCATGCGTCTTATCATCTAGGCATCTTAAAAACAGATGTAGACCATGATTATAAGAGGGTTTTAGACTATTGCCCCCCCCCGATGAGCATTAATTTTTTCATATTACCTCCTTATTTTTTGTTAAAACGGTTTTGTTTGGTTTAATTTTAATCTCAAATCTCTAAATCTTGAAATATCTTCCTGAGTTCTGCCAGATTCTTGGAAAACTGCCTGAGTTGACGGGTGAACCATCAAAACATAATCCATGTGAATTTCTAGGAAATTGTATTTTCTCGGAGATTGATTTGTATTTCTTGGATAAATTTCGGCATTTGTTACCGCCAAAAATCTACGTTCTCTGTCATTCAATAAATCTGTAAGTTCTCGGTTTGTGTTTGTATATTTTGAAACATGCACAATCCCTTTAATGTCATGATCTGCGGTTAAAATACTTACTTCTATTGGTACTGTATCAATGTTTTTTGCCATTTTTTTATCCTCTTGTCAATATTATTATCTCTATATAATACTATATTTTGTCAAAATTGTCTATTTGTTAAATTTTGTCAATGCTACCTTTAGTTCTTCCGCCATATGCTTCGTGAACATCAACAACAGAGATAAAAGCTGACGGATCGATTTTCTTTATAACTTCCTTCATTTTTGCCATTTCTAACCTTGAAACAACGCAATAAATAATAGTCTTTTGTGCGCCGGAATAAGCACCTACACCATTTATATAAGTAACTCCCAAATCCAATTTTTCCAGCAATTCATCACCGATTTCATATGCCTTATCACTAATTACTCTAATTGATTTTGCAGAATTTAACCCTTCTAAAACAACATCAATAACTCTAAATGCAATAAAATATGTCAAAACCGCATACATTGCCCTGTTCCAACCAAAAACAAGTCCTGACGCTCCATAAATAAATACATTAAATGTCATTATCCACTCGCCAACCGAAAATCCGAATTTCTTTGACAAAACCAAAGACATAATTTCTGTACCGTCAAGCGAACCTTCGTTTTTCAAAACAAGTCCAACACCTGTACCAAGAATAATTCCGCCAAACACAGTTGACAATAACAAATCATGACTTGTCGGATGATTATACATTCCAAAAAGGTTCAAGAACAAAGATAACATTCCGATTGCATAGAATGTTTGAATTACAAACTTTTTACCAATTTTATTAAACGCAAGTAAGAAAAACGGAATGTTAATCAAGAAAATCAACAAACCTAAATTAATTTTTGTCAAATAGCTTATAATAATTGAAATACCAACTATTCCACCATCAATAATATTGTTCGGAACGAGAAAAACCTCTAACGCAAAAGCCGCAACAAGAGGTCCTAAAGTAAGAAAAAACATCTTATTTAGAATTGATAACAATAACTCTTTTTTCCCAACTTTTTCTGCCATTATTCATCCTTACCGGTTCTTTTAATTGTCATAAAATTATTTATCTTGAAAATAGTTTTCTTATCTTCTTCAACTTCTTCTTTATATCCAAGAATTTTTTCCAAATCAGCTTTCAAAGTAATCAAATCTTCATATTTTTTTAAAGCACCATCAACCGCAATTGAAACATCTCCTGTTTCCTCAGAAACAACCAAGCAAGCAGCATCACTAACTTCTGTCATTCCAATAGCGGCTCTATGACGAGTTCCATACTTCCAACTAAGTTTTGGATCTTCAGTTAACGGTAACAAAACCCCTGCAGAAATTATTTTATCACCGTTAATAACAACCGCACCATCATGCAATGGAGTATTTGGATGAAAAATAGTCAACAAAAGCTCTGTTGACAAGTCTGCATTCAATTTTGTTCCGACATCACTGTATGTGTTTCTCAAATCACTCTGAAACACAATTAATGCACCTGTATGTGACTTAGACAAATATTTTGCACTTTCAACTAATTCTTTTACAACATCAATTTTTTGTTCTGTCTTGTTATTTTGGTTAAATATTTTTGTCACAAAATCAACTTGACCTAAAAAGCCCAAAAAGCGTCTTAATTCCGGTTGAAATATAACAATTAAACTCAATGAAACAAGAGTTACGATAGATTTCAAAAACATACCTATGATTTTCAAATCAACTCTCATCATAATTTCGCTCACTGCCCAAGCGCAAACCAAGATTAACAAACCCTTTACAAACTTTTCAGAAGACGTGTTTTTGATAAATTTTCTATACAAAAACAATAAAAGACCTGCCAAAAAAACAATCTGAATAAAATCAGACCAATTAAAAGTCATTTCTAATGTTGAAATATATTTGAGTATGTATGTAAAAATATCGTTAATCATTTTTCAACCTATCAGGGATTATATCGTGAGCAATCAAATCTTCTAAGCTCTCTCTCTTTATTATAATATCAGATTGAGAATTATTTACAAGTACCATAGCCGGTTTTTGAACTCTATTATAGTTTGAAGCCATAGAATAGTTGTATGCTCCTGTATTGTAGACACATAAGATATCACCTTCTTCTATTTCAGGGAGCTTAATATTTTTTATCAAAATATCACCGGACTCGCAAAATCTACCAGCAACCGTAACCGTTTGAGCAAGCTCATAATCCGGTTTGTTTGCGATTTGCGCATCATATTCAGCCTGATACATAGAAGGTCTGGCGTTATCAGCCATTCCGCCATCTACTGCAAAATATGTTTTACCTTTCGGCACTTGCTTTGAACTACCTAGTGTGTACAACGTTACACCAGATGTAGAAATTATACTTCTTCCGGGTTCAATGAATAGAGCCGGTGCATCAATTTTGTATTTTTCAATACATTCATACAATCTTTTTATGACAATTTCAGCAACTTCATAAGTTGAAGGTGGATAATCTGCTTCCACATATTTTACTCCTAAACCTCCACCAATATTGATTTCATCAAGTTTCAACCCAAATTTTTCATCTAATCTTGCAATTTCTTTTACCAAAATTTCAATTTCATCACCATAAATAGATTTTTCGAAAATTTGGGAACCAATATGAGCGTGAAGTCCATGAAGTTTCAAATTTGTATAATCATTTACAATCAATTCAACTGCATCATCAATTTGAGTTAAATCAAACCCGAATTTTGAATCCAAATGTCCTGTTTGAATGTATTCATGTGTATGGCATTCAATTCCTGGAGTAATTCTCAGCAAAATGTTTACAATTTTTTTATGAGATTTAGCAATTTCATTTAACAAAGACAATTCAAAGAAATTATCAACAGAAATTCGCCCAACACCTAATTCAATTGCAAGAGAAAGTTCATCATAAGACTTGTTATTACCATTAAACAAAACTTTTGACATATTAGCACCGGATTTATATACAGTAAAAATTTCTCCCGAAGAAACAACATCAAACCCGAAACCTTCACTAGCAATCAACGCAGAAGTAGCACTTGAGCAAAGAGCTTTTGAGGCGTACATCATATTAACTTTCGGATAACCCTTAAACGCATCTTTATAATCTCGACAAATCTTTCTAATAGTAGCCTCATCAAGAACATACAAAGGTGTTCCGTACTTTTCGGTTAGTTTAACCAGATCACAACCACCGATTTCAAGATTTCCAGCATCATTTATTTTAGTTGTTATTGGTTTTAAAAACTGGTTTGTGCTATCCATTTGTACTCCTTCTTCTTATACGTCAAGGATAACACAATTTTATAAAAATTAAAATAGTAAGAATAATGTAATTAACAATGAATAATAAACCATCAAATCTCTTGCTTGCAATAGCCTAAAATAAAATTCATTCACATCACCACCGCAAATATAAGATTTTAAA
>ERZ1026880.1407-NODE-1407-length-10302-cov-10.515663_pt1 | contig 10302 bp, 17 predicted proteins | sample MGYA00380170_ERZ1026880 | MGnify/ENA primary metagenome ERZ1026880 (study PRJEB33269, sample SAMEA4719806) | human gut metagenome | biome: human-associated habitat; feature: organic feature; material: feces | place: Cameroon | collected 2013-10 ...
GATATAAAGTCAACATAGATTTAATTCATTTTTAATATGTCTAAATATTGCTGTAATTCGGGCGATAATAAAACGCCTTGTGTATCTAACAAATACTTAAGCTGTTTTCGAGCTTTAGTAATTAAATTGCCAACGGATTCTTTTGTTAAATTCATTTCTTCTGCAATTTCGGTATGAGATTTTTCCTCAACATAAAACAACCATAACACTTTTTCGTATCTACATTTTAAACCAACCGAAGAAATGATTAGTTTTAAGTATACTTTAGACATACGTTTTAATATACTATTAAATTCGCTTTGTGTTGTACCAGCCACATCGTAATCCTCCTTAAAATCGTACAATATGGTTAAGGATTAGATATATTGCACCTAAATTATTCTGCTTTATTATAAGTATTACTTTGTGATAATGTACTATCTGAAATGTCGTTTAGTATTACGCCATTATCTCCGGCAACCATTTCTTCTGCTGTTTGTTCGGAACATAAAGAACCGCCACTTAAAAAGTCACACAAATTTTGCTGTGCTTTACTGTATGTTATTACCAATGCTGCACTAAATATTGCTACAATCAAAACTACACAGATAAATGCTATTTTAATAATACTTACAAGTTTTTCGTTTACGTCTTTATAAACAGCCGCATCTTTAACTTTTCTGTCGAGTTTTTCTTGTAGCATTTCCATTTTGTTTAGTTCTTGTTCGATTGCATCAAAATTTTGCATTAGTTATCCCCCTTAACAGAAGATGATGCTTTAAGGTTTTCTACATCAGCGTCTTTTTTAATCTGTAAAGCTCTAACAATCATTGCAATTACTTGTTCTCTTGTGGCGAACATTTGAGGCTGTGTGCCATCAGATATACCAAGTTCCTTAGCATCTGCTATTTCGTCTTTAGCCCAATTACTGCAAGGTTTCTTGGCAAGTTCAGCTAAATTGTTATTTAGAAGTTTATCAAAATCTGTTTGTGACATTGTTTCACCTTCTCTTAGTCTGTTTTCGACCTCGGTCAAAAACCAAGTTAAATCTAAACTATCTTTTATGTAATTTTTATCTATTAATATTCTTGGACAGTTTTTACCGTTCCATTGAAAATGTGTTTTAATGCTTTTAATACCAAGCTCTTTCATTTTTAAAACTGTAAGCTGTATAGCATTTTCAAGTGTTTTTCTACGGTCACCGCTTTCGCAAATCTCAATAGACAGTGATGTGGTATTACCATAAGTATTGCCACAATGATAAGCCACTTCATTATCGGGTATAGCTTGTATGACCTCTTTTTCATCAACACAATAATGCCAAGATGCAATACGTGTATTAGACGGATTATCAAGCCAATCACGTTCATTGCGTGCAGTACTTTTTGTATTGGCTGTTGAGTGTATTGTTATTGATGTTTTACTTGCCTGTATACCCGAACGTAGTTTGGGGTTATTTAAAAATTTTTGAACTATTATCACTTACCGTCACCTTCATTAGTTGGTTTATTAAGCTGAGTACCAAAGTAAAAAGAAATTACAACTGTAAAGATTGTTAAGAACTGCTCGGGCTGTATATGTTGTGTACAAGCTAAATAAGCAAATACACCAGTTAAAACTAAAGTAACAATAGTCTTAACATTTATCAATTTGATTAACGCTTTAGACATAAAATCACCTCCTTGATAGTCTATATAATCATATTATCACTAAAATTTAACAATTACAATAGCTAAAGTTAAAAAATTTTCAACTTAACCTTCATCTCTGCCGCACTTTCTATGCGTGTATAATGCGGATATGACTTAATTGCCTTGTAAGCGGCAAGCTCTGCGGCTGTAAGCGGTGTTTCAATGGGTGTGGCGAGAACTCCACATACTTCAAATGGCAATAACGGTGTTAGATATGATTTAAGTGTATCTACTGTGTAATCAGTATTTTGGGGCGGTGATATGTATAATCCTGTGGTGTTGACTGCACCTACCCATTTTAATGGTTGTGGCTTTCCCCAAGCAAAATAAGATGCAATAGCGATTATACTTTTCACGTTTCCGGAACCATAACCAGAAAGAATAGTCCAGTCCACATATCTTCCTTTCAATTCTGTTTCCTGAAGTCTATCAAGAGTTTTAACAGTACTTTTCTTAACTCTCTGTACATATACCCCACGTTCAAAATCTACCTCGTCGCATATCCATTGCTGCCCTGTACTATCTGTGTAATTGCCGCCAGTGTTAACAGGTATGCCGCATAGTCCATTAGGTGTATTGATTGTAAGTGTTTGGCTATTGCCGTTATTGTCTGATACCACTACATCTACACTGCCGCTGTCACCTATGCTGTTGATTGGCTGGGGATAGTCGGGATTAGGTGAAGGTATGCCGCCAGTGTAAGGCTCCCACGGCAATGCTGTATCGCCATAATTAAGCATTACACCTGTATACTTAGCTGTATATGTTCCAACCGGTACGGTACTTGATGCTGTCTCGATTAAGAAAAATCTAAGGTATATATCAGTTGCATTTTCGGGAATTGTAACTGTCAGCATATTTGTTATAGTGTTATGAAAATAAGTCTTTCCGTCAACTTTATACATTAATCCCAATTTATTTTTTTCTTGCGGAACATTACTTTCCCAATTTGAACATGAAAAAGTTATGGTTTTACCTGCAAAAGTATCTGATGGTAGGTAAACCGTAACATTCATATATATTGGTGATGTTGTACTGCCCGCTGCCGTGATATTTGCTGATATTGTTATGTCATATCCATTATTTTCGATTGTTACTGTTTTGTTAGTATAATTTGTTTTTATAGTTCTCCAATCAAGCAGCTGTGCTCCCGTAGTCGTTTCTTGCCAACTCCTACCATATAGGTGCAATCCCAACTCTGCCCGATATGTATTCTCTGCTACTATGTCTGTGCCTTGATATTGGTGTTCTTTTGCATGGTAGTGATTGTCGCCATGCAGCAATAACATATTATCACTTTTCACATAATCACCACCCTTGACCAGTTGTAATAGCCGCCATCATACAAGAACGTATACTGATATATACCGCCTGTTGGCAAGTCCATATAGTCATAGTCGTAAGCTTTCTTGCTGTTTTCTGGAAGGGTTATATTTAAGTCTGTCTGTATAAGTCCGATTGCTCCGTTATACACATTACTGATACTCACAAGGTCAGCAGTAAGCTTGATTTTGTCGGCCGCTGAATAATCCCACACACCATCATCAACAGTCGCAAAACTCTCATACCGGTTGGGCTTATTGATTAAGTCTGTATAACTGCCCGTTGTTGCGACAGTGGCAAGCTGTAGGATATTAAGTAGATAATCCTTAGATGGGGCAACAAGCTGTATGTCGGTCAGCCATACCCAAGTAGGATTGCTTAATGCCGTACCGTCTATCGCTGTTGTATAGTACATATAAGCAGACTGTACATCACCCAGCACAAAACAGATGTCCTTTTCTTTCGGATTTGCGATAGCCCTCATCTCATCAATAGTCTGTGCAATGTATATTGTTGGCATTAAGCCTATAAGCTTACGTTGCTCTTCGAGGAGGGCTCGACTTTCTGTTACCATTTCCGACACTTCTGTTTTATCTTCTCCGACCTGTTCGGCGAGTTGTTTTGTAGTAGTCACATTGGTGTCGGTCTTGTCCTTATTGAGCGAGGCGGAATTGGCTTGTTCAACAGCTGTATCTTTTGCTATTACTGCGTCATTTTTAGCTGTGACAGCTTCATTTTTCGCAGTAATTGTATCTTGTTTAGCGGTTAAAACATCACTTTTAGCATTTAATATAATCTCTTTATCTGCCAAAATTTGATTAGCAGTATCAACTACTGTATTTTTTGCGTTTTCAGCTGTTGTTGCCGCCTTTATTGCTTCGTTCTGTAAATCAGTCGCAACAGAAATTTTATCTTCAACTGTCGATTTAGCATCTTCTGCTTTTTCTGCCATCTTGGTTGCGGTATCAGCAGCCTTTTGAGCAGTTTCACTATACGCTTTTACCGCCGCTTCGCTGTTGGCTGCGTTTATACTGGCCTCAACAGCTTTATCCGCATTAATTTTAGATTGTTCCACATAAGATTGTAGTTCTTCTTTGGATATATTTAAAACATATACAATATCAAAATCAGCCTCGATATAACTTTCGGTTACATCAATACTGGGAGCGTTATTTTCAATAATTTCAGTACCAATAGTTTTTTGTACCGAAAATATTTTATAATCTACTTTACTGACTGATTTATTTGTAGAGTTTATTTGTATACCAAAATAAACCATTTTTTGCCCCAAGAAAGTTAATGTATCTTCTTGTGTAAACGGTACATAAAAATACCCATTATTAAGCCGCACACTGTCTGAACCATCTTTTTTATATGTTTTTGTAATAGTAGGGTTATTGTCCTTTGTACGTGACAAATAAAACTGTATACTATCCACAGTATCTATTAAGATATTATTCAGACTTACTTTTAACATTAACGTACTACCGGGATTAATCACATTCACATTATCACCTCTTTACATTAAAAAACGGTGGTAAATTAATACCACCGCATATGAATTTATCAAATGAGCATTTTGTAAAAACTATGAAGAAGTGTATAAGCTGCAACATCATCTTTGTTTGTGTAAACAATCTTCTTTGTGTCGGTATCAGCAATATAGAATTTATCCCCTCTTGCTGAAATTACTACAAAGTTTTCACCGATGTCCCATATATCGTACACCTTACCGTTTACACAGGGTTTACCGTCTTTAGCTGTAACTTCATCAGTCTTAATGAATTTACCTTCAACGCTACCCGCTCTATCCTCATATTCAGTAGCTTTAAGCATACCTTTTTCAGAGAGATAAAGATAACATACACCATCATCAGGAATAGGTGTTTTACCATCTTTTGTATAGATGTAGTCGTGGTGAGCATCAGCTACTACTGTTCTCTTTTCAATAAGTTCTCGCATAATTATAGACCTCCTTAAGCAACTGTTGTAACAGGGTTACCATCAGCATCTAAACCAAGTGCTTCAAGTTCTGTTATAACTGCTTTTCTGTATCTTGTAGGAACAAGCGGCACAGATTTATTTTCGGGGTTGCAAGTTCTTCTACCTGCGATTACAAGTGCTACATACATATCTACCATTTGGACATTACCTCCTATTAAAATTATTGAGTATATTGAATATATTAACTGCCTTAATTTAGATAATATTGCCATCAGCATCATACCCACCTGCCCTAAGCATAGCCTTAACTGCTTCTCTATATGTTGCGGGTACAAGGGGTACGTCAAGGTTGTCTAAATTACAAGTTCTTTTGTGTGCCAATACTAACTGATAATACATTTCTTTCATTCAGTTACGCTCCCTTCACTTAATGCTAATACAGTTTCATAGATAGTTGCCTGTACTTCCATATCATTAATTCTATTATCAAGACCCTGTTCGTACTGTTCGGCCATTGCCTCCATAATAGTTAATTGCGTTTCGCTTATTTTATCTGTATCAGATAATTCAAACTTTTGTGTGTTCCAGTTATATTTTTTACCAATGAGATTATCTGTGTTTTCTATTGTATCTACATTGATGTAAAACCCACTGGATAAATTGTAGTCATAGTAAAAAATATCAGTACAAATATTTTCTAAATTTATCTTAGCAAATTTCATAGATTATCGCAACCTTTCTACTTTATACCAATCTAACGATACGTCCCTATTGGCTTGAGCTGTCAGCTTAAATCGAATACGTGCAATGTTTACTGCTGTTACATAGCAAGATACCTGTTGTTGCCCCCTCTCGTCTAATGCAGTTTTATTGCCAAAGGGCATAATAATTACTGAGCCACTTGAATCAATTTCACCGGCAGAATCGGTAGTTTTAACCGCTAAATCAATAGAAGCTGATACATTTGCTTGATACAATGATGTGCCTTGAAAGCTTATTTTATATACAGCTCTATCAGTTTGATTAATTAGCACATCATTAATATCGTGAGTAATAGTCGAGCTTTGGGTATTTTCAATAATTGCCACATTAGTTAGGACGGTTGTTGGTACAACCAATTCAGTTGTATTACCCTTAATATCTTCTTCAATTAAAGGCTTTAGTGTCGATATAACCTCATTGGTCTGTTGGGCGGCACTGGCTAACTCAGTTAATACTTTATTCAATTTAGCCATTAGGGTACCAGTCGTTACTGATGCACTCTCACCATCATCAGAGGTTACACCAATTCTGTTTTTAACAGCATCTAAAGTTGGTTTATCTGCTATTTGCACTCTGTCTCCTGTTGCCATATTATACCTCCTCCAAATAAACTATGCCATTAGCTGCTACGCCCCATTTATATTTGGTGCTGCCATCTTCTGAATACACATATTGGGCATCAAATATACCCTTCTCAATTCTATTCATATCTTCGGGCATAACGGTGTCATTTGTTTGCCAGTTTGTTTTTGCGTTAAATGCCATTATAAGCCCTCCTTTATACGTATAGTATGTTTCATTATAACTGACTGCTCAACGGGTACATATAAATTACTTACAAACATATTAGTACTCGCTTTATCTAATATATTAATAGTATGTATTGTATCAATGCCGGAATCAGGTGTAACTTGATAGCTTAATGTGACTACACCCTCATTATTTACAACGGTAGCCCCTACTGATATAAAATCTGTTATAGTTGCTTGTCCACCATTAATTAACACTGTTTTTATATTATCTGCTATACCTTTAGCAGCATTTAATAGTCCTGCATTTGCTATGGAGGGTACACTTGCCATTTTTTTAATCACCTCGTCTGAGTAGGACAAAAATGGTTTCTGTCCCAAGTTCCATGTTACACCAAGTCTATAATTGTACACAAGATTAGCTGTTGATACTTCTTCATTAACCAACATTAAATCACTCACTGTCGGTAAGTTTACATATACCATATTAGCTGGTTTAATTCTTGTTAATGTAACAGCTACTTCATGTGCATATACTTGATTTTTCGCAACTGATTCTATATATATTGTATAATTATCATAATCTATTGTCAATGTGTATTTGCCGACACCGATTAATTCATCAAGTCTTTCCCGTAAAAATTTAGTGGTAAATGGCGGCTGCATTGAAATTCTATTCATCAAACGAATACGTCTAAAATCAAGTGTTTCAACAGCTGGATTTGCCATTATACCAAGTTCATTTTCTCGATAACTTATAGCATGTTCATTTGAGGTCATTATAAACTGATTATCAAGTAGTGTGTTTAATTCACCTTCTGCAACATTAAAATTTTTATTTTCGGTATTAACAATCTGTTGTATTTCTTCAACTTCTTTGTACACTAAGGGGAAATATTTACTAATATCAACTGACATTTACACTACCCCCTTACGATTGTTGAGTTAGTGTTACAGTACCGAGTTTAGGCAACTGCTGTGTTGCAGCTGTTTCAAGTAACCCCATATCATTTGTACTATCATTTAGTGTGACGTTAGTTACATTGGCCACACCACTAATTCTTAGTATATTTGCAATTATACGTGCAATATAAACAGTCACATGGTAATTATTTAATTCATCAGCTATACCCCAATTAACTCTTAATTCATTAAAATAATACTGAATAGCCTCTTGTACAGATGATTGAACTTGGCCCAAAGTTACGCTGCCCGTTAAAGCTATTGTAGCTTTAACATTTATTGTAACCTCTGTCGGTGTTGTTACCGTTACTACATGACCTATTGGAGCCATGCCTAAACCAGTACCCTTATCACCGTTTGCGTTTTCGGGGTCAATTAATTTCTCCAAGTTCGCTATAAATTCCGTTGAAATTGGGTTATATTCAGCATCAACAACGCTTAATTTAACAGTGCCACCACCATTCCAAACGGGATAAACTTGTACCTCACCAACACCATCGAGTGCCCTAATTTCTTCGTCATACTGGGCAATATTACCGCCAAACGGTTTCTGACTTAATCTTAAATAGTATCGGGTACGTAATTCATCGTCAGTCTCTTGGTTTTGGGCGGGTTCAAGAAGTGTACTCATTGTAGCTGTTGCAATACCTGAGATAAATGTAATATTAATTAACTCACCAGTATAATCATTACCTGTTGTACCAGCTAATTCACATCGTAAAGCGTATGCACCAGATACTGTTTCGCCATCTTCATCAGTATACACTGATTCTACATAATAATTTACAGGTACCGATGCTGATACTGTTGTAAATCGTGTACCAACGGGTACTGAAATAGGGGAACCAGCTTCATCTGCAAAATCAGCTCTCTTTAAAGCATATGTAGCTTTGTATCTTGCCATGCCCTGTTCCTTAACACGTAAATCAAGGTATTCACCTGTGGCACTATCTGCATATGTATTACGATATACTTCTTTTAACTGTAAATAAAATTCAGCTAATTGATAGGCATGGGGTGCAATGGCGTCCCACATTATAGCGCCTTGTCGTTTATCGTAATCGTCTGATATTCTTACAAGACTTTTTGATAATAGATATTCGTATGTAAATTCTTGTAAGTAATCACCTATCATAGAGCCACCTCCGTCCCATAGTTTAAATCACCGAAAATAGTCTTAACTAAAAAAGTAACGTACAAAGAATTGTAATCAGTTTTTTCAAATGTAAAGTCTGTAACGTCCCTTACTCTGTTATCCTGTTTTAACGCATCGTTAATTATACGGGGTATTTCAGCTATTACATAATCAAAGTCTTTGCCGAGTAATTTAAGTAATTGCTGACCGTAATTCCAGTCGTAAATCTCATATGCGTATTTATCTGTGTTTAGTATTTTCTTTATTGCCTGCATTACTGAATCAGCACCATCAATTTTACCCATAATTCTATGATTTTCCATATCTAAACGATATGTTAAAGACGGTTGTATATCAGCTTCAACAATTTTAGGAGTTATAGTATTCGGTATCATCCCTGTATCATTACTCCTTCCTTACGTTGTAATACGTAATAGAGTTGTCCCCCATTACATTTTATCATATATACAGTATCACCTTTTTTTAAACCTCGCCACAGTAATACTTTTTTTTGTTCAACAGATGTATTTCGTGTTGCACCATCATCTGTATACTTATGACTATGGTGTATATCGACTGATGTTTGTATACAAAACGGTGAAAGAATTAAAAACGTCTTACTATATTCAACACTACCAACTTTTATTTTTAGTGGTGATGCACTTGTAACACTACCCACAACTAAATCGGATGAATCGTTGGGTGTATATGTTACTTTTTTAATTGTTTTTGTCATGCTTGCAGCCATATTAAATCACCAACCTAACTGTTAAATCCATAAGATGTTCATTGTTTTTTAGTTTATGTGTACACTCGGTAACCAATAGTTTTTTGTATACAGATAAATCACCTATATCGGCTATATCCACTGTAATAAAACTACCTGCACAAACATCAAAATTACCTAAACAATTAGAGAACTTAAGCTCTCTGCTTTTGTTATCATAGAGTTTGAGCATATTTGTTGCCTGTTGTTCTATCTGAGCTAAATTTAAGTTTTCATCAACTTTTTTATAAAGCTGCAATAAACCCCATTCTTTTATATCAGCACTGTTTTTTACAATGTATACAGTATGTTTACCTGTTTCTGAATCATCACGATACAGTTTAACTTGATTATACACCTTTTTATCAATAGATGTTTCGTAGCTTAAATTAGTAACACCACTTTTATCACCTAATACAACACCAGTATCAAGTGATTTTGTGTTTATGTGTTCAAGTGTACCAAAATTATCTCTGATTATAAACCACTCGGATGTATTAATTAAAGTATCATCAAGAGCGTTTTTAATCATTTCATACAAATATTTGTCCGATTCACTTCTCGGTGCACAAATATAACTACTGCTATCAACAATTTTATAATTTAAACCGTATTCATTACAAAGCTGTGCAAATATTTGTGAGGAAGTCATATTTTCAAATGCTTTTGAATCTTTATTTTTTAAATAACGTATTTGGTCAAAGGCGGTACAAGATATTTGTTCAACATCTTCATCCCTTGACTTAGTAAATATATAACCTTTAAATATACCTTTACCATCAATGCTGATAGATATTGTTGCCCCTTCCCAAAAGGCTAAACCATCTAAACGTATTACTTTAAAAGTACATTTACCGGCGTTATCTTCAATGTAAGAGGTTATAGATATGTCGTATATAGCCTCTGATATATCATATAAGATATTATGTCTATTATCAAATATAGTTGCCTCTATATTCATTCTATAACCTCCGTATTATTTAATCTGTA
>ERZ1026880.1412-NODE-1412-length-10280-cov-2.892421_pt1 | contig 10280 bp, 9 predicted proteins | sample MGYA00380170_ERZ1026880 | MGnify/ENA primary metagenome ERZ1026880 (study PRJEB33269, sample SAMEA4719806) | human gut metagenome | biome: human-associated habitat; feature: organic feature; material: feces | place: Cameroon | collected 2013-10 ...
CCCGATGCCCGCGCGCTACGCGATCAACGCCCTGCTTGTCCTCGTTTTCCTCGTCATCGGGGAGTCGCTTATCTCCGGGGGAGTCGTTAACCGTTACCAGTCCGGCGTTCTCGAGCAGGTCGGCATTTACGTCATCATGGCCGTCTCGCTCAACATCGCGACCGGCTACTTGGGTCAGCTGCCGCTCGGCCATGCCGGGTTCATGAGCGTCGGCGGTTACTCCTGCGCGCTCTTCATCATCAAGCTGATGCCTGTGCTCGGCCTCAACGCAAAGGCGATGGCCACCATGGCAAGCCCTGCGGCCATCCTGCTGTTCGTCGGCGGCGTCGTCTTCGGCGGCATCTGCGCGGCTATCTGCGGCCTGATCATCGGCATTCCCGCCTTGAGGCTCAAGGGCGACTACCTCGCCATCATCACGCTTGGTTTCGCCGAGATCATCCGCGTCGTCATCAACAACATCGACGGTGTGCTCGGCTTCGACTTCACGGGCGGCGCCAAGGGCCTCTCGGGCATCCCGGGGTACACGAACTTCCTCAATGTGTTCCTTACCGTCGCGGTCGTCATCTTCCTCATCCACACCCTCATGAAGTCGCGCCACGGCCGCGCGATCCTCGCCATCCGCGACAACGAGATCGCGGCCGAGGCCTCCGGCGTGAGCCCCACCTACTACAAGACGCTTGCCTTCGTGGTCTCCGCGTTCTTCGCGGGCGTCGGCGGCGCCCTGTACGCCGGTTGCATCGGCGTCATGGACCCCTCCAAGTTCGGTTTCATGAAGTCGGTCGAGATCCTCGTCATGGTCGTCCTCGGCGGCATGGGCTCGATGCTCGGTTCCGTCGTCTCGGCGAGTGTCCTTACGATCCTGCCCGAGGCGCTGCGCGCATTCTCCGAGTTCCGCATGGTCGCCTACGCCGTCGTCCTCATCCTCGTGATGATCTTCCGCCCGCAGGGACTCTTTGGCAGCTATGACTTCTCGCTCTCCCGTGTGATCGAGCGCTGCCTGAACAAGGACTTCCCTTGGAAGAAGAAGCCCTCAGATTCCAGCGAGTCTGCCCAGGAGGTGATCGCCCATGAGTAAGGTCATCCGCGGCGACGTCAAGCTCGTCGAGCCAAAGAGCCCTAACCTCATTCCCGAGCGCGACGCAGACAAGCGCCCGGTGCTCGAGGCGACGAACCTCGGCATCGATTTCGGCGGACTCACCGCCGTGGACGATTTCAACATCGCCCTTGGACGCACCGAGATCTCCGGCCTCATCGGCCCCAACGGTGCTGGAAAGACGACCGTCTTCAATCTTCTTACTAATGTGTACAAGCCCACGCGCGGCTCTATCCTTCTTGATGGCATGGCCACTGCCGGCAAGTCTGTGTATGAGGTCAACCGCATGGGCATCGCCCGCACCTTCCAGAACATCCGCCTCTTCTCCAAGATGACGGTTGAGGAGAACGTGCTCGTCGGCTTCGGCACCTCGATGAAGTCGAGCCTCGTTACTGACTTGCTGCGCCTTCCGGGCCACTGGAAGCAGGAGGCCGAATACCACGACAAGGCGCTCGAACTTCTTGATATCTTCGGCATGCGCAGGTTCGCCGACACTCAGGCGGGCAACTTGCCTTATGGCGCCCAGCGCCGACTCGAGATCCTCCGTGCCCTCGCGACGAATCCCAAGGTCCTGCTCCTTGATGAGCCGGCGGCGGGCATGAACCCCGCTGAGACCGAGGAGCTCATGGAGAACATCCAGAAGATTCGCGACGAGTTCGGCATCGCGATCCTGCTCATCGAGCACGACATGAGCCTCGTCATGGGAGTGTGCGAGGTCGTCGGCGTCCTCGACTACGGCCGCATCATCGCCAAGGGGACGCCCGAGCAGATCCAGAACAACCCCAAGGTCATCGAGGCATACCTTGGCAAGCAGGGGGTGAACTAGCATGGCTGACACGCTGCTTACCGTAGACGATCTGCACGTGAGCTATGGCGCCATCAAAGCGGTCCGAGGCATCTCGTTCGAGATCAAGAAGGGCGAGATCGTCACGCTCATCGGCGCAAACGGCGCCGGCAAGTCCACAACGCTCAGCACCGTGGCCGGTTTGATTAAGCCCGATGAGGGCTCCGTTGAGTTCAAGGGCGAGTCCATCGTCGGCGTGAAGGCACACAAGATCGTCGAGCGCGGGCTTGCCCTGTGTCCCGAGGGCCGTCGCGTGTTCTCGCAGATGAGCGTCGCCGAGAACCTCGACATGGGCGGCTATACCCGCTCCGATGCCGAGAACCGCGAGACCATCGAGCACGTCTACGAGCGCTTCCCACGCCTTCGCGAGCGCATGGAGCAGTCCGCGGGCACGCTTTCGGGCGGCGAGCAGCAGATGCTCGCCATGGGCCGCGCGCTTATGAGCAAGCCCGACCTGCTCATGCTCGACGAGCCCTCCATGGGCCTTGCCCCTATCCTCGTCCAAGAGATCTTCGACATCATCAAGGAGCTCAACGAGGCTGGCACTACCATCCTGCTTGTCGAGCAGAACGCGAACATGGCGCTCTCCATTGCCGACCGCGCCTATGTGCTTGAGATCGGCACCATAAAGAAGACCGGCACCGGCGCCGAGCTCCTTGTTGACGATGATGTCCGCAAGGCGTATCTCGGAGGCTAGCGCACGAATCCCCGACGGCTCGTTGGGGTAAAGCAAGAAGCCCACTCCTTCATGGGGTGGGCTTCTATGTTCTCTATATGGTCTGGGCCGCTATCAGCTTTGAGTTAGTTCAGGTCAACGGTGGTGCCGAGGGAGTTCGCCTTGAGCGTGCGCAGCCAGAAACCGGGGCGGGCCTCTGCCAGCGCCCTGTGGACGGCGGCCGCGCGCTCGTCGCCGTCTGCAACCGCGAGCATCGTTGAGCCAGAGCCGCTAATCATGAAGGCGCAGGCCCCTGACTCGAGCGCCACCTGCTTGAGCGGCTCGAAGTCGCGAATTAGCTTGCTGCGATACGGTTCATGGAGCTTGTCGTGGTTTGCCTTGGAAAGAAGCTCGGCGTCGCCCGTCTCGAGCGCCCTAACCACGGCTACGCAGCGGCCCATCTGCCAGACCGCGGTCGAGGCGGGCACCTCTTTGGGGAGCACCCTGCGGGCGTCGGCAGTGCGCACCTCGTAGGGAGGGGCGATGGCGACGAAGCGAAGGTTCTCGGCGATGTCCATGCGCGTGGAGGTCGTGTCGTCACCCTCGACAAACGAGCTCACGAGACCGCCCATGATGGCGGGCGCCACGTTGTCGGGATGGCCTTCGATGCGGGTTGCCATCTCGAGGCACTCGTCGCGGTCGAAGGAGCCGCGGCAGAGCACCTGCGCAGCGGCGACTCCGGCAATGACGCAGGTCGAGCTCGAGCCAAGTCCTCCCGACAGCGGGATGGGGGAGAGAATCGAGATTTTCAGGGGCGTGGGGTCGTGTCCCAACTCGGCACATCCCTTGAGGTAGCTCTGCCACACGAGGTTGTCCTCGCCACGGAAACGCTCCTCGCAGCCGTCGATCTCAAGCGCCTCGGAAGGCGACATGAGGAAGGTGGCCGTCAGGTCGAGCGCGATTCCGAGGCAATCGAAGCCGACGCCCACGTTGGCGGACGTGGCAGGGACACGGACGATGACGACCGGCTTGCTCTGGCCGTCGGCGGCGATCACTTGAACATCCTTGCGCAGGAGGACTCCACGAAATCGCCCATCTTGTCGCGGTCGCAGACGGTCATGTGGAGGACCTCGGCGTCACGAAGGGCGGAAAGGCGCGCCGGCGGAACGGTACCGGTCTTTGCGGCGAGGGCGTCCATGCACTCGAATCCGCTCATTTGATCGGTGTTCTCCCCAAGCGCCGCAAGAACGTCGGCGCCGAACTTGTACGGGGAGGCGGTGGAAAGGCAGACGCGCGTGGAGCCGTCGCGCTCGACGGCGTCGAGGACGGTCTTTGCGACAGCGGTGTGGGGGTCGATGAGGACGCCGAGGCCCTCCCAGGTGGAGCGGATCTCCGTGCGAGTCTGGGCATCGTCGGCTCGGCCGCAGGCGAAGACCTCCTGGATGCGGGCAAGCACTTCTGCCGGGACGGTGTAGGAGCCCTTCTCTGCGAGGTCGGACATGAGGGACGCGACGAGCTCGCAATCTCCCTCGCAGAAGTAATAGAGCATGCGCTCGAGGTTCGAGGAGACGAGGATGTCCATGGAGGGGCTGATCGTCTTGTTGAAGGGGCGCAGGCGGTTATAGGTTCCCGTGGTAAGGAAGTCGGTGAGGACGTCGTTCTCGTTTGAGGCAACCACGAGCTTTTTCACGGGCAGGCCGAGGCGCTTTGCGTAGTAGCCTGCGAGAACGTCGCCGAAGTTGCCGGTGGGGACGCAGAAGGTCACCTCATCGCCGAGCTTGATCGCACCGGCTCTCACGAGCTGGGCGTAGGAGTCGAAGTAGTACGTGACCTGGGGCGCGAGGCGGCCGACGTTGATGGAGTTCGCGCTCGAGCGCCGTCCGCGGCGAGCCTCTTGGCCAGAGCGGTGTCGGCGAAGATGTGCTTGACCTCGGTCTGGCAGTCGTCGAAGTTGCCTCGTACCGCGCACACCGCAACGTTGTCGCCGGTCTGCGTTGCCATCTGAAGGTGCTGGATGTCTGAGACCTTGCCTTCGGGGTAGAAGACGGTGACGCCGCAGCCCTTGACGCCGGCGAAGCCATCGAGGGCGGCCTTGCCGGTGTCGCCGGAGGTGGCGGTGACGATCATGATCTTCTTGCCCTCGCCCTCGGCGCCCTTGCGGGCGACGCCCATGAGCTGGGGCAGCATTTGGAGCGCGACATCTTTGAAGGCGCTCGTAGGACCGTGGTAGAGCTCGAGCAGCCAGTCGTCGCCGAGCGCAGATACCGGGCAGCACGAGGGGGTGTCCCACTGCTCGCCGTAGGCAGCGCCCACGCACTGCGCGATCTCGACTTCGGTGTAGTCGGGAAGAAGGGCACCGAGCACCAGGCGCGCGTTTTCCTGGAAGGTCTGGTTGCAGACCTGGGTGAGGTCGAGCTTTTCCTCGCCGATCCAGTCCGCTACGTAGAGACCACCGTCAGGGGCGATTCCGCGCAAGATAGCTTGCTTGCTTGTTACGTTATCAGTTTTACCGCGCGTGCTGTGGTAGAACGAATTCACTGTCGGCTCCTTGCGTCCGGTTGTTACCGCGGATACTCCGAGTAATCATACCTGCAGCGCACGAGCCCACGGGCTATGGACACAGATTCGAAAGATTGGACTCGCCGCTCATGAAAATCGCCCTTCTCGGCTACGGCACGGTCGGCCGTGGCGTCGACCAGATCATCCGCGACCGCGTGGGCTCCGTCGAGGTCGCTCGCATCCTTGAGCTGCCCGACCGCCTGAGTGATCCTCGCATGACCTCCGATTACAACGAGATCGTGTCGGACCCGGACATTGACCTCGTGGTCGAGTGCATGGGCGGAGTCGAGCCGGCACACACCTTCATCATGCGCGCCCTTGCCTCCGGCAAGCACGTCGTCACCTCCAACAAGGCCGTCGTCGCCGCGCACTTCGCCGAGTTCGCCGAGGCTGCGCTCTATAATCGCGTGAGCCTCTTCATCGAGGCCTCGGTCGGCGGCGGCATCCCCTGGATCGCAGGCATCGAGAAGGCCCGCCGCATCGACGAGATCTCCTCCTTCAAGGGCATCATGAACGGCACCACAAACTACATCGTCTACCAGATGCTCAAGGACGGCGCCGAGTTCTCCGATGTCCTGGCAGAGGCCCAGGAGCTTGGTTACGCCGAGCGCGACCCCTCGGCCGACATCGACGGCATCGACGTCATGAACAAGACCATCATCACCGCCTCCGCGGCGTTCGACGTGGCCTGCACCCACGACCTGCCCGTCTCCGGCATCCGTAACCTCACCAAGGCCGACCTCGAGCTCTTCGGCGAGCGTGGCCTCACGGTCAAGCTCCTCGGCCGCGGACTCCAGAAGGACGGCGCCTACGCGGGCGCCGTCGAGCCCGTCGCCCTTCCCGTCGACTCGCTCGAGGCGCACGTGCCGTCCAATTTCAACCTCGTGACCCTCGACGGCCAGACCGTCGGTGAGCTCAAGTTCTACGGCCAGGGCGCGGGCAGCCTCCCCACCGGAAACGCCATCGTCCAGGATGTCCTTGACTGCGCGGCGGGCCGTCGCCCCGTCTACGACTTCTCCCGCGGGCTCGAGTACGCGCCTGAGCTGCTTCGCGGCGACTACGTGCTGCGTGCCTCCGCTCAGCCGGCGGGTTCCGAGGCCTTCGCGCCCGGCGCCTGGCTTCTTCGCGACATCACGGCAGTCGAGGCCCGAGCCGCCCTCGACGCCGCGCTCGAGTCCGACCCTAGCTCTTTTATGGCAGCCCTCGTGTAAGCAGAACGGATACCTTTACAGATGATCAAGATCGCAAAGTTCGGCGGCTCCTCCGTCGCTTCCGCCGAGCAGTTCAAGAAGGTCAAGGGCATCGTCGAGTCCGATCCTGACCGCAAGTTCGTCGTCGTCTCCGCCTCCGGCAAGCGTTTCTCCGGGGACAACAAGATCACGGACCTTCTCTTGCTCGTGAACGCCCACATCCAGTACGGCGTCGACTGCACCTCCCTTCTTGGCGACATTCAGCGCCGCTACCAGGACATCGTTGACGAGCTTGGCCTTAAGTGGCCGCTCGCCGACAAGTTCCAGGCCTTCGCGAACAACATCAAGAAGCACTCGCCCGAGTACGTCGTCTCCCGCGGCGAGTGGTTCACGGCCAACCTCATGGCCGAGTACCTCGGCATGCCCTTTGTCGATGCCGCCGACGTCGTCGTGTTCCACCACGACGGCTCGGTCGACATGGAGCGCACCGCCGCGCGCCTCAAGGACGTCATGGTCCGCAAGGGCTCTTTTGTGCTTCCCGGTTTCTATGGCGCCACGGTCGACGGCCAGATCAAGCTATTCCAGCGTGGCGGCGGCGACATCACCGGCGCCATTCTCGCCCGCTGCGTCGACGCGAACCTCTATGAGAACTGGACCGACGTTTCGGGCTTCCTTTCTGCAGACCCGCGCATCGTCGATCACCCGCGTTCCATCCGCCGCATCACCTTCGACGAGATGCGCGAGCTCTCTTACATGGGCGCCTCGGTTCTTCAGGAGGAGGCCATCTTCCCAGTTCGCGAGGTCAACATCCCCATCCAGATCAAGAACACCAACCGTCCCGCAGATGAGGGCACCATCATCCGCGAGAACGCGGAGGCGGGCGAGGACGAGCACCTGATCACCGGCATCGCCGGCAAGAAGGACTTCATCAGCGTCCACATAAAGAAGGCGCACATGTCCAACGAGGTCGGACTCGTGCGCAAGACGCTTGCCATCTTCGAGCGTTATAACGTCTCGGTCGAGCACATCCCTACGGGCGTCGACTCCTTCGGCGTTGTCGTCAACGGCGCCGATGTCCGCGACTCCATCTACTCCATCATCTCGGACATTCGCAAGGAGATCCGCCCCGACGACATCAGCATGGTCGATAAGCTTGCGCTTATCTCTGTCGTCGGCCGCAACATGTCGAAGCGCTCCGGCACCTCCGGCAAGATCTTCGAAGCTCTCGGCGAGGCCGGCATCAACATCCGCATGATCACGCAGAGCTCCCAGGAGATCAGCATCATCATGGGCGTGAACAACGAGGACTTCGATCGCGCCATCAAGGTCATCTACGAGCGCTTTGTTCGTGACGAGGTCATTCGGCTCTCCGAGAAGTAACCCAAGCTATCCAATTTATCCGAAAGGACAACACCATGGCAGGCAAGGTAGTCGCAATCCTCGGCGCGACAGGCGTCGTCGGAACCCAGATGCTCGAGTGTCTCGAGGAGCGTGATTTTCCCGTCGAGAGGCTCGTCCCGCTCGCCTCTGCGCGCTCGGTGGGCAAGACCGTGAGGTTCCGCGGCGAGGACGTTCCCGTGCAGCTTGCCTGCGCGGACGCCTTCGAGGGCATCGACATCGTCCTCGGCGCCGCCGGCGACGAGACCGCCAAGGAACTTCTTCCCGAGGCCGCCAAGCGCGGCGCTGTGTGCGTGGACAACTCGCACGCGTTCCGCCTCGACGAGGACGTGCCCCTTGTTGTTCCCGAGATCAACGCCGCCGACATCGCCAACCACCCGCGCAACATCATCGCCAACCCCAACTGCGCGACCATCATCGGCCTCGTGCCGACGTTCCCGCTTCACCAGGCCGCCGGCCTGAAGCGCCTGATCGTCTCCACCTATCAGGCCGCCTCCGGGGCGGGTCTTCCGGGCCTCACGGAGCTTGAGCGCGAGAGCCGCGTGCTCGCCGAGGGCGGCGAGGTGGGGGAGACCAAGCCCTTCGCCTATCAGCTCGCCTACAACCTCATCCCGCAGATCGGCGGCTTCAAGGACGAGGCGTACACGTCCGAGGAGCTGAAGATGCAGAACGAGGGCCGCAAGATCATGCACCTGCCCGAGGTTCGCGTTAGCTGCACCTGTGTCCGCGTGCCCGTCATGCGCTCGCACTCCGAGAGCATCACCGCAGAGTTCGAGCGTCCGATCTCGCCCGATGAGGCGCGCGAGATCCTCGCGTCTGCCCCCGGCGTCAAGGTCGTCGACGACCCCGCGAAGCTCGAGTACCCGATGCCGCTCGACACCTCCGACCAGGACCTGGTGTACGTCGGACGCATTCGCCGCGACCTCTCGGCCCCTGACGGCGTGAACTCGCTCACCTTCTGGTGCTGCGGCGATCAGATCCGCAAGGGCGCCGCCACGAACGCTGTCCAGATCGCCGAGTACCTGGTGTAATCGCGCTGCTTGATCTGAGCAATTTGGGCCCTTTAGGCGATAGACGCCCAAAGGGCCCTTTGTTGCCTAAAGCCGCTGTAGCCATTCCGACATGAGGGCGCAAAACAGCCCGGGCTGCTCGAACTGAAGGTTGTGCCCCGCGATATCGAGAACCGCCATGGTCCCTCTCGTGAGCTTGGGAAGAAGCCTCGATTGGTCGAGATAGCCCACCATCGAGTCCTGGCGTCCGCAGACCACAAGGCTTGGCTTATCGAAGTCTGGGCCTTCCAGGAACTCCGACGCGCCATGAGTGAGCGGGAAGCTTCTGTCCACGGCATCTAGAAACGATGGATTTGCGTTGGCAAAGCCGGGCGCCTCCTCGTCACGGAACCGCACCCAGGTCTCGCGGTCGGCTCGCACAGCATTCTGCAGGAAGCTCTCACGCTCGGCGTCGGTGAGCGTCGAGAGAAACGCCTCGTCCTTTTGGATCGCCCTGCCTTCCTCTGTGCGGCTCTCTTCCAGGTTGTCGACTGTCAACGGGCAGATGAGCGCGGACCCTAGGAGTCTCTCGGGGCAGGCTGTCATCATACCCAGGGCGATGTAGCCGCCGTAGGATTGCCCCACGACGGCGAATTCTTTGTCCGGGGCGATCTTGTCCATGACCGCGAGTGATTCGTTGAGGATGGCGTCGCTTGACGCGAGCGAGAGCGGCGCATCGTTTGAGCGACCGTGCCCGGGCAGGTCGACGTATACGCGAAGCACCATTTCCTTCATGCCGGCCGTCTCTATCGTCGGCTCCATGCAGCCTCGCATGAGCTCGAGCTGGCACCCGAACCCGTGAAGCATGAGCATGGGGGTACCGTTCTGCGGACCTTCTACCTCGTAGTGCATCTCCGCCTCCTGCCTGTCAATTCAGCCTGTCTGGCTCCGTGCTGTGCGATACTGCACAACAGTCTAATAAGAAAGGAAGGCGTCATGGCTCTTCTCTCCTCGTATTACCTCCCCGGCCTGTATGTCGAGGATCACGCCGTCGATGTACCGCTCGACTGGAGGGGCACGAGCCCCGCCCTTCTTGCCGGAGCCGATGATCCCGAGCCCTCGAGGCTTTGCTCTGAATCCGCGGTCCTCAATCCGGACCCTGCGTTTGCCGGCAAGAAGATCCGCCTCTTTTACCGCACGGTTTGTCTTCCCCAGAACGTCGGCAGGGACCTTCCTGCGATCGTCTACCTGCAGGGCGGCCCCGGCGGCGCGGGTCCTCGCGTGCTCGACGCCCAGAGCGACGGCTGGCTCGCCGAGGCGGTCAAGCATTTCCGCGTCGTCCTTCCCGACCAGCGCGGCACGGGGCGTTCGTCCGCAGTTGACGGCCATCGCATGGATCAACTGCGCGAAGAGGCGCTCGCCCGCGGAGCCGACCCTGCCCGCCTTCAAGCGAATTACCTCAAGCGTTTTCTTGCCGACTCTATTGTTCGTGATTTCGAGTACCTCCGTCTGACCGAGTTTGGTGGGGCCCGTTGGGTCACGCTGGGTCAAA
>ERZ1026880.1419-NODE-1419-length-10252-cov-244.193782_pt1 | contig 10252 bp, 8 predicted proteins | sample MGYA00380170_ERZ1026880 | MGnify/ENA primary metagenome ERZ1026880 (study PRJEB33269, sample SAMEA4719806) | human gut metagenome | biome: human-associated habitat; feature: organic feature; material: feces | place: Cameroon | collected 2013-10 ...
ATGCCTTCCCACTCCATCATGCAGGCTGTCTCGGCCTCGGGATGCTGTTCGCGCAGAATGGAATAGATGGTGGGGAAGATGCCGTGACTGTTGAGCGCAGCCGATGGAATCTCGGGTGTGCGTGAGCCCCATTGCGTATAGCCGTGCTGTTCGGTGCAGGCTCCATTGAACATCGATGCCCAGTTGATGGCCGAGCTGGACTCCAGCACGCTGCGTTTCTTGAGCGTCCATGCGCCATTGTCCATCATTTGCCTGATGTTGGGGATGTCGTGCGCTTTGGGTACGCTGTAGGCTCCCCAGCCGTCGAGACCGATGAGGATGACGTGCTTGTTCTTGATGGATTTGGCCCAGGAGCCGCCACAGGCAGCCAGCAAGAGGGCGAGTGTGAGGAACAGATGCTTCATGTTGTGAGTCGTTAATAGTTGTTCTTGTATAAAGTTGTCATTCTTTATGGCAAATTTAGTGATATAATTGCGTGCAGACAACCGTTTTCGCCTCTTTTCTTGCCGTTCTGCTCGATAAGAGTCATCCTTTGTGTATCCATGAGGCAATTTTTTCCGTACCTTTGTGCGCCGCCGATGCACAGCACCAGCATAAATGCAATGATGCGCGCCCGACGGGCTAAGTATAAAACAGACGCATTATTCGAACCAAGAAGTAAAATGAAGAAGAATCTCAAGACAGCCACTCTGTGCGTGCAGGGAGGCTACGAGCCCAAGAATGGTGAGCCTATAGAGTTGCCCATCATACAGAGCACCACTTTCAAGTATGACTCATCCGACGAGATGGCCATGCTGTTTGACCTCAAGAAGGAGGGCTACTTCTACACCCGCCTGCAGAACCCCACCAATGATGCCGTGGCCAAGAAGATAGCCCAGCTCGAGGGTGGAGTGGGTGCCGTGCTCACCTGCAGCGGCCAGGCAGCCAATTTCTATGCTCTTTTCAATATCTGTGAGGCGGGCAGCCACATCGTGGCAAGCAATGAGATTTACGGCGGCACCTTCAATCTGCTGGGCGTTACCATGAAGAAGCTGGGCATCGACTGCACCTTCGTCTCACCCGATGCCAGTGACGAGGAGATAAAGGCGGCTTTCCGTCCCAACACACGTGCACTCTTCGGCGAGACCATCAGCAATCCCGGTTGTGCCGTTCTCGATATTGAGCGCTTCGCCCGTATAGCCCACAGCATGGGAGTTCCCCTAGTGGTAGATAACACGTTTGCCACTCCTGTCAACTGCCGCCCGTTTGAGTGGGGAGCCGACATAGTGACACACAGTACCACGAAGTATATGGACGGAACAGCCTCACAGGTGGGTGGCGCAGTGGTGGATAGCGGCAAGTTTGACTGGATGGCCCATGCCGACAAGTTCCCTGGTCTGTGCACTCCCGACGAGAGCTATCACGGACTCACCTATGTGAAGGCTTTCGGCGAGATGGGTTATTGCACCAAGCTGGTGGCACAACTCATGCGTGATTTGGGTTCCATCCCCGCTCCCATGAACTCTTTCATCCTCAATCTGGGCCTTCAGACTCTGCATCTGCGCATGGCTCAGCATTGCAGCAACGCCCAGCGGGTGGCTGAGTTTCTGCAGCAGGACAGCCGGGTGGCCTGGGTACACTATAGCGGACTGCCCGGTGACAAGTTCCACGCTCTGGCCGAGAAGTATCTGCCCAATGGCTCATGCGGCGTGATAGCCTTCGGTCTGAAGGGTGACAGAGAGACTGCCGTGCGCTTTATGGACTCGCTCGACATGATAAACATCGTCACCCACGTGGCCGATGCCCGCACCTGCGTGCTTCATCCGGCCAGCCATACCCACCGCCAGTTGAGTGACGAGCAGCTGCGCGAGGCTGGTGTGGCTCCCGACCTCATCCGCCTCTCGGTGGGTATCGAGGATGTGGAGGATATCCTCGACGATATCCGCCAGGCTCTGGACAAGATTTGACCTCATCCACACAGCGCACTCTCGCGCGTATATATAATAAGGTAAGGAGAAATGGAAAAGGAACTGATAGAGGTGGCCATACGGGCACTCACGGCAGAGATAGAGCAGAATCCCCAGGATGCACACCTGCTCAAGGAGCGCGGACGACTGCACATGATGGCAGGCGAAAAAGACCTGGCGATGCGCGATCTGATGGCTGCTGCGGCTATCGATCCGCACCTGTTGGATGACATGAACGGACATTTTCATGCAGAAAAGCAATAAAAAAGGCTATTTCGTTTGCAGTATGCAAGGAAATAGCTAACTTTGCCGTGCAATTGAAAGCAAACAAAGAGTGAACGCATGACACAGACAGGCAAGTTTTATTACGGATTCTACTTTTACTTTTACTTTAGCAAGCTGAAGTGAACGGGACTCTGTATGAATATGCCAAGTAGGTGAACGCAGAACTTAGACGATATCAAATAGACAGAAATCCCGCTCCGTAATGAAGCGGGATTTTCTTTTATAAGGCTCATGAAGGGAAATGGAATGAGAAAAGTAGCTATACAGGGCATCAAGGGCAGTTTTCATGATATTGCCGCCCACAGGTATTTCGAGGGCGAGGATATAGAATTGCTCTGCTGCGACACCTTCGAGGAGGTGTTTGCACATCTTCACGACGAGGATGATGTGGTTGCCCTGGTGGCCATCGAGAACACCATAGCAGGCAGTCTGCTGCACAACTACGAGTTGCTCCGGGAGAGCGGAGCCACTATCGTAGGCGAACATAAGTTGCGCATCTGCCACAGCATCATGTGCCTGCCAGAGGATGACTGGAGCGACATCACCGAGGTGAATTCCCATCCTGTGGCGCTGATGCAGTGCAGGGACTTCCTGGCACGCCACTGCGAGATGAAGGTGGTGGAGGTGGCCGACACGGCGGGAGCGGCGGCACACATCAGCATGTTCCATATGCGTGGGCATGCAGCCATCTGCCACAAGGATGCTGCCGCCATCTATGGGATGAAGGTGCTGGAGACAGGCATAGAGACCAACAAGCACAACTTCACGCGCTTCATGGTTCTGGCCCGTCCCGAGAAAGCCGGACAGATGCGCAATACGAAGGATGCCAACAAGGCCAGTCTGGCCTTCACCCTGCCTCATGAGGAGGGTTCGCTCAGCGCCATCCTTTCTGTGCTGTCGTTCTACAAGCTCAATCTGACCAAGATACAGTCTCTGCCCATCATCGGCAAGGAGTGGCAGTATATGTTTTACGTTGACCTCTCATTCGACCAGGACCGCAGGTTTCACCAGGCTGTGAACGCCATCAGTCCGCTGGTAAGTGAGTTGAAAATACTGGGAGAATATCAAGATGGAAAGCAAAGTATATGATGTGAAGCCCGCCGATAGGCTGGCCACAGTGAACGAGTATTACTTCAGCCGCAAGGGTAAGGAAGTGGCGCGGCTCAATGCCGAGGGCAAGGATATCATCAGTCTGGCCATCGGCAGCCCCGACATGCCGCCCTCCAAGGAGACTATCGATGTGCTCTGTGAGCAGGCACGCAGGCCCGACACCCACGGCTATCAGCCCACGGTGGGCACCAAGGAGCTGCGCGAAGCCATGTCGCGTTTCTACCGTCGCTGGTATGGAGTGGAGTTGGATGCCAATACAGAAATCCAGCCACTGATAGGCAGCAAGGAAGGTATCCTGCATGTGACGCTTGCCTTCGTCAATCCGGGCGAGCAGGTGCTGGTTCCCAATCCCGGTTATCCCACCTACACCAGCCTGAGCAAGCTGCTGGGAGCACAGGTGGTCAACTATGACCTGTTGCCCGAGAACGGTTGGCAGCCCGACTTCGACGAGCTGGAGCGTATGGACCTGAGCCGTGTGAAGCTCATGTGGACCAATTATCCCAACATGCCCACCGGTGCTCCGGCACGCAAGCAGACCTATGAGCGGCTCGTGGCATTTGCCCGCAGGCACAACATAGTGGTGGTCAATGACAATCCCTACAGCTTTATCCTCAATCAGGGCGAGAAGCTGTCCATCCTGCAGGTGCCCGGTGCCAAGGACTGCTGCATAGAGTTCAACTCCATGTCCAAGAGCCACAATATGCCGGGCTGGCGTGTGGGCATGCTGGCCACAAACGCACAGTTCGTGCAGTGGATACTGAAGGTGAAGAGCAATATCGACTCCGGCACGTTCCGCGCATTGCAGTTGGCAGCCGCACAGGCCTATGACAACACCGACTCCTGGCACACTCAGGCCAACGTGGGAACCTACAGCAAGCGTCGTGCTATGGCCGAGGAGATCATGAAGGTGCTGGGCTGTGAGTTCGATGCAGAGCAGACGGGCATGTTCCTGTGGGGCAGAATACCCGACTCATATACCGATGCAGAGCAGCTCACAGAGCGCGTGCTGCACGAAGCCCGCGTGTTCATCACCCCGGGATTTATCTTTGGCAGCAACGGCAAACGCTACATCCGCATCAGCCTCTGTGCCAAGGACGACAAGTTCCAGGAGGCTGTACGCCGCGTGAAAGCGGTCTTCGGCAACAACTGAACGGCACTACATATATATAATAAGGAAGCAACAACAGACAAGAAATACAAATCCGGCGGAAGTGGATGTGCGCTTCGGGCGACTACTTTTCCTCCCGCACAAAACAACAATAGACTATGGAATTGGACATTCAGCCATTGAACTTGCCAGGTATAGAGGCCAAGCGCCCCCTGGTGATTGCAGGCCCCTGCAGCGCAGAGACCGAGGAGCAGGTGATGACTACAGCCGTTGGCTTGGCGTCAAAGGGTGTGAAAATCTTCAGAGCGGGAATATGGAAGCCCCGCACAAAGCCCGGAGGCTTTGAGGGCAACGGCGAGAAGGCACTCCCATGGATGCAGAGGGTGAAGGAAGAGACAGGCATGCTGACTGCCACCGAGGTGGCTACTCCCAAGCATGTGGAGGCTGCCCTGAAGGCCGGCATCGATGTGCTGTGGGTGGGTGCACGCACGACCACCAATCCCTTTGCCATGCAGGAACTGGCCGACAGCCTGCGCGGAGTGGATGTACCCGTGCTGGTGAAGAACCCCGTGAGCCCTGATCTGGAACTGTGGATAGGCGCACTGCTTCGCATCAACGGTGCCGGTATCAAGCGTCTGGGAGCCATTCACCGTGGTTTCAGCAGCACCGACCAGAAGCTCTACCGCAACACTCCTCTGTGGCACATTCCCATTGAACTGCACCGCCGCTTCCCCTCTCTGCCCATCGTCTGCGACCCCAGCCACATCGGCGGACGACGTGACCTCATCGCCCCTCTCTGCCAGCAGGCTATGGATATGGGCTTTTCGGGACTCATCGTAGAGAGCCACTGCTCGCCCGATGAGGCATGGAGCGATGCCAAGCAGCAGGTTACACCCGAGGTGCTCGACTTCATTCTCGACCGCCTGGTCATCCGTGACAATGTGGAGCTTACAGAGTCACTCGCCAGCCTGAGGAAGCAGATAGACGAGATGGACGACAATCTGATGGACCTCCTGACCAAGAGGATGCGCGTGAGCCGCGAGATAGCACAGTACAAGAAGGAGCACAACATGGCCGTGGTACAGACCGGGCGCTATGCCGAGATACTGGACAAGCGTGGTGCCCAAGGTGGCATGTGCGGTATGGACCCCACATTCGTCAAGAAGGTATATGAGGCTATCCACGAGGAGAGTGTGCGCCAGCAGATGGAGATTATCAACCAATAAGAGGCTGCGTAGATGAGAATACTGATACTGGGAGCAGGCAAGATGGGCTCCTTCTTCACCGATGTGCTCTCCTTCGACCACGATTGTGCCGTGTATGAGATAGATGCCCGCCGCATGCGGTTCCTCTATCACACCCAGCGCTTCACGTCAATGGAGGAGATAGAGGAGTTCAAGCCCGAACTGGTAATCAACTGTGTGACGCTGAAATACACGTTGCAGGTCTTTGAGCAGGTGATTCCCCACCTGCCCAAGGACTGCATCATCAGCGACATCAGCAGCGTGAAGACCGACTTCCTGGCCTTCTATGAGAGCACAGGAATGCGCTTCGTGAGCACCCATCCCATGTTTGGTCCCACCTTTGCCAACCTTGGAGCGCTCTCCACCGAGAATGCCATTGTCATCAAGGAGGGCGACTACATGGGTCGCATCTTCTTCCTCGACCTCTATCGCCGCCTTGGACTCCACGTGCATGAATACACGTTCGAGGAGCACGATGAGGCTATGGCCTACAGCCTTTCGGTTCCCTTCGTGAGCACCTTCGTGTTCAGTGCGGTCATGAAGCACCAGGATGCGCCCGGCACCACCTTCAAGCGCCACCTGGCCATTGCCCGCGGTGTGCTCTCCGAGGACGATACCCTGCTCCGGGAAATCCTCTTCAACCCGCGCACCAAGAGCCATGTGGAGCAGATACGTGCCGAGCTGAAGGACCTGATACACATCATAGACGAGCGCGACGAGGAGGCACTCAATGCCTACCTCACCCGCATCCGCGGCAATATCCGCTAAGCTCCCCGTGCGGGTTTTCTCCTGTTGTCCCCCTCGCTCCTATGGGGTGGATTGTCCGGGAGCACAAGTTTACTCTTCTTCCGAATGAACGATGGAGGACGAATGAAATGAGAAACGACCGACTGATCTTAGGCTTGCGCTTAAAATCAGTCGGTTGTTGATTTTCTTACCAATCTTGCTTAGATGTTTCTTTATGTTTGATGGTGTCAAGAAAATACTTGCCATCTTCCGTTTTAATGAACTCTCTTAACAAATCCATTGTTACTTCATGGTATCTCTGTTTGTTTGTGTGAGGTTTCGCAGGGTGTTCGCAATACAGAATAATTTGGTTCTTAGACTTACAGTATTTCAAGTTACCATTGTAGCCATAATCACGCAAATTTTCTATTCCAAATAGATTTATGCAAAAATCAAAAATTGGTCCACCGCAGCAAACTATAATGTTTGGGTTTAAGATTTCGATTTCTTTTGACAAGAAGGTCGAATGTGGTTTTGTTGTCAGGTATTGTCTAAGTGTTAGATCATCCAGCCTAGCACCACCAGGCTCTTTCTTGCATTCGATGAAAGCAAATGGATAATGATTGAAATGTTCAATAACCTTATTCGGGTCTAATTCGCCATACCAAAACTGATTATAGTCTTCAATATCAATATGACTTAATCCATAGAAAGTATTTGCAATGATATGAAACATTTGACCTCTTGGCCATCCTTCGTATAGCGGCCATAATCGAGCATCGTCATCCCAATGCTCACCAATACCTTGGTTCTGGTCTTTTAGAAGAAATGCAATTCTCCTTTCTGAATGAAGCCATGCCACCTCTACGTCTATACTCGTATCAGGCTTCAACATAATGCCATCTTTGACAAAATGGCTGCAAGACAATTGCCATTCCGCAAACAATTCATCTAATTTAGTTGTTATGGAACTATTCATCTTACCACTTATGTTGAAAGTATGAAACGTTTTATAAGCATATCAAGAATAGGTCGTGCTGGGTGGTTATCCCACTTCGACACCGTGGTTTGATTACATCCAATTGGTTCTGCAAACCACTTGTTTCGACGGTTTCTTTCAGCAAGAACAACCTTAATACGATTGAGATTTTGTTGTCAGTTGCCACTTTCTGATATTTTTGCTTTGCAAAGGTAACAAATTCTATTGTAAAACGTTTTATTGCTGTCCGGCAAAATGACTGTCTTAGCTCATGGTTATGTTTCATTTTCGTAAAACAAAGAAAACAAAAGGGCTTGCTGTCCGCTCATGGTGCTGTCCCCGTGAGCTGGCTCAGGCCGGGAGTGCTGATCGCGCATGGTGGTCAGGGGCTTTTGCCCTGTAGGGGGAAGGTGCGATTTCATGGTGAACGGGGCGGGACACTGGTCATTGTGTGTCACTGCCCACTATGATTATTTTTGCAAAACGGCTATAATTGGGAAAAGTCTGTCTTAGGACATCAAAAACGGGGCTATAAGCCAAGAAAAATTGTCTTATAAGACAATTTAAATTCTCTTATAAGACATTTTGAATTGTCTTATAAGACAATTTTTTCAGGGTCTGCAGGGCCTTTTTCGGGGATTTTGCGGCCTTGCGTCGCGGGACTCGTGACTTTGCGTTTTTTTGCAAAACGGCTTTTTTCGCGTGGCTCGTGGCTCGGCCTTTATTCTGTCGGCTTCCGTGTCGCGTGACTTGGGGATCGGGCTTTATCCTGTCGGCTTCCGTGTCGCGTGACTTGGGGCTCGGGCCTTTATCCTGTCGGCTTCCGTGTCGCGCGACTTGTGGTCCGGGCTTTATTCTGTCGGCTTTCGTGTCGCGCGACTTGTGGTCCGGCCTTTATGTCATTGGGCTGTTGTCATCGCCGGTGCCACCGCCTTCGCTACCGCCGCCCTCGTCGCGCTCTTTATCGCCGGAGCCGCCCTATGGATCTACAATCCCATTCTTACCCGGCTAATAGGCCGGAAACAGCTACCCCCTGAATGCGCGCAGGGTGCCGGAATTTGTTCCGGCACCCCACGATTATTTATCAGCAATCAACGGCCGAGAAGCTCCCGGGCCACAGCGTTGGTCAGATCGAACGAATCAGTGTCGAGTTCCGTACGCCAGTACATGCCGCCCTTTAAACCCTTCTCTTTGATATAATCACATTTGATCTTCAGCGAGCGGGGATTTTCATAGCCGACAATCAGTGTGCCGAGGCTGTCGACAATATATGGCACACAAGCGACAGAGTCCCAGCGTTCGTCCATGCCTTCGGCAGCAAGATCGCGGTTGACGATGTCGCGATAGTCGGTCCAGTCCTTGAAATTAGTGCCGTCTCCCCGCCCATAGAATGCGAGCCCCACAACAATATCCTTATAGTCGAGGCCTTTGTTGAGACAAGAATCGATCGCTTCCTCAAGTGTGCACACACCCGATAGCTCGGAACGGCGCAGAGAAGTGTGATGATAGGGAGCCTGCCAACCCATGTCGTACGACATCAGATTGACATAGTCAAGATACTTTATCGCCTCCTTTAAGTCAAAGCCATTGCCGAAAAATCCCACAGCAGCCGTGACACGTTTGTCGGGGCCTAACGCCTCGCGCACGTCCTTGAAAAGTTTCACATAATTGTCTTGTTGATCACCCTGGGGAAACTCCCAGTCGAAATCAAGACCATCGAGACCGTATTTATCGACCACCCGCTTGCAATCGGCGGCAAACGCCGCCCTCAGCGAATCGCAGCCCGTCATTTCGCCCCAGCCCGCTTCCTCGCCGGCACCACCCATCGACAACAGGACCTTTAAATCAGGGTTTGTTTTCTTAAGATCGAGAATCTGCAACAGCCGAGGCTCATTGTGGATACTGATGCCGTCGTGAGTATCGTTGGGATTAGCGGCGAGATAGTTTATCGCAGTGACCTTGTCGGCCGGGGGCAACTGACCGTCGGCTTTCCACACGTAAGCTATACATTCGTACTCAGGTTCGTTATGCTTATCCGAAGTCTTATTTCCACAGGCAACAGCGCATGACAGCAACAGGGCTACTGCCCCTAAAACAGATAATGTAGTTTTTTTCATTCTGAATTTATGTGTATTTATTTTAATATTTATTTGCAAAAATACAAAAACCATCACATCTACGCAAGTTAAGTTATGTCTATTCTTAAAAATCATAAGAAATACCCTCCACTCTCCTTCTTATTCCTAACTTTGTCACTCAAAAAACATGTATTTTATAACTGGTCGATAAACAATGTTCTGTTTTTTCGTGTCACCTGATATTGGGTGACACGAAAGGTGTTTTAACCCCAATCGGTCGTACATTAGAACGGCCATTTGTGTAGTTTGTCTTGTAACTGTTGATTTGGGATTAAGCTACCCCTGAACAAGGATGTTTACGCCCAAACAATGTTGATGGCAAGGCATCAGAGAATTGCTAAACTCTTTGATGGGGAATTTGGGGTGACACGATGACGAAGTCTGGAGAAACAAGAATGCGACCGACAGATGTCAGGATCAGGCTGGCCTCTGTCGGTCGCTTTTTGTTTTGGGCTAATCGGAGCCGGATGCGGGCTGGGAACTTACATTGTCAATGGCAGGAAGGTAAGGAAGGGATGACTCATGGCTCCTGACTTCGTCACTTTGAAAGTATACAAGGAATTGGAGCGCATGCTGAAAGTCTCAGGGATTAAAATGAGCGTAGACAAGCTGCTTGCATTGGCTAAGACAATCACAACCATACAAATTAAGCTATCTTTGAACAAGGATGTATACACTCAGACAATGTTGATGGCAAGGCATCAGAAAATCGCCAA
>ERZ1026880.1422-NODE-1422-length-10244-cov-4.606340_pt1 | contig 10244 bp, 18 predicted proteins | sample MGYA00380170_ERZ1026880 | MGnify/ENA primary metagenome ERZ1026880 (study PRJEB33269, sample SAMEA4719806) | human gut metagenome | biome: human-associated habitat; feature: organic feature; material: feces | place: Cameroon | collected 2013-10 ...
GAAGATCTTAAATGCAAAGACCAGACCCTGTATAAATTGTTCGATTCCAAGAAGAGTAAATAAGGTTTGTTTCCTGAAAGAAAAAATATGAATTATAACACATATGTGAATTTTGCACAATTCTGATTGTCACTTTTTTATGCGTTCCTCAAAAAAATATCCCCAAATTCACTTGACATCTAACGTTAGATATGATATACTTATAATAGAGAGATAAAGAAAAATAAAATTTAGCAAGGAGGACTTAATATGACAATGATAAAGATTCTGGGCGGAGCGATTGTTGCAATATTATGCTTTGCAATGGCTGCTGTGTGTAAGGTGGTTGGCATTGTACTGTATGCTCTGAGCATTATTACTGGGTTTGTGTCTGTATTGATAGGAGGTATAGGTAAGATAATTGGCACCTTCAATTTTATTGGAGCGATTGTGGCGTGGGCGTTTCAGGGCTTTTCTATAGAAGTGCTTGTGATGTTTGGTGCTTCAATACTTCTTATAACATCGGGTTTATGGTTAAAGAAACTATCGTATCTACTTTCAGATATCAGTGCGGCAATATAACAGGAGGGAAACTATGACAAACAACGAAGAAAAGCTCAAAGAACTTGAAGGAATGCTTCCTACAGCCAAAGCGGAAGCGGAAGAGGCTCTTGCAAGAGCAGAAGCAGCTGAGGCAAAGCTGTCAAAGGCTGAGAAGGAATATGAGTTCTCTCAGAAGTGGATAAAGACAATAGAAGAAAGCAACAAAAGAGAACAGGAACGCAAAGCAGAAGAGTATGCAAAGGCAGTTGAAGCCGCTGAGTGGCGGAGACAGCAGAACGAAGCTGCAAGAGCAGAGGAACGCAAGTGGAACAATATGACTCCGCAGGAACTGGAAGCTGAGCGTGAAAAATGCCGGAGAGGTCTGGCGGAGCTTGCAGCACAGCGTGAACAGGCTCTGCTTGAAAAGCTTGGAAGCCCCGAAGCTGTAGCAGCACACAAGAAAAAGCAGCTTGAAGAAATAGAAGTTCTAAGAGCTGAAAGAGAAGAGCGCCTTAAAAAAGAAAAGGCAGAGCATGAAGCTTATCTGCGCAGGATAGGGGTTATTAAATGATATATATAATCAAACATATCACTGTCAGAACCAAAAAAGAGGTAAATGAAATTTATCACTATCTCTTTGACAATGACTTCTATGATATCTCAGACGAAGAATATGACGGAGAGGAAATAATTTCTTCGAGAGATGAACTGGTAAAGATATATGATGATTATTTTGAACTTAACATCCATGATGGTATCAAGGGAAAAAGAGTGTTTGATATAAGCAAATATCGTGTAGAATTATGTCACAAATGCAACTTAAAAATCCTTGATATGTGCGATGAAGTGCTTGATCCGGAAAGCTATTCTGAATACTGCAAGCAGGATGGCGATGAAATAAGGATATATTATAACCGAACCGGAAGGCTTGTAGATGCTTATAGATACGAAATATCCGATATCAGAGAGGTTGCTGATAGGATTGACAACGCTTTACGAGATAATATACTCGAAAGCAATTTTGAAAGGAGAAAACATGAAAAAGATTGAAATAGCAAAAATCAATGGCAAATATGCTGAACTGCGAGTAAAGTTTCTTGAAGAACACGCACCTGATATGCTTGAGGCTATGGTTGATGATAACAGCATCTATGAACATCTTGATTTAGTCCAGAGCTTGGTAAGCGGATATGTTGACCGCTGTGTTGATATGGCAAAGCATACTGTTGAATATGTTAATGCAGAAAATGAGTGTGATCTTGCCGAAATGAACAACATAATCTGCACTGCTCAGACTACTGCTGAAACCGATGCAGGAAAAGAGTGGATATATGCTCTTCCTGATTCACCTGATGAACCTGATGAAGTAGAAGAGGATAAGGACTTTGATGATATGAGCTATGATGAAGCTGTACTGGATATATACAACGATATCATAAAAGCCAAATCAGCAATTTCAGATCTGGAAGAAGAAAGTGAGGAAGAGTAATATGAAGGTAATAACGATAGCAAACCAGAAGGGCGGCGTGGGTAAGACAACAACAGCAACAGCCCTTGCTTCGATTCTCAACGAAAATGGCTACAACACACTTCTTATCGACTGCGATACGCAGTGTAACAGCACAGATACATACGGAGCTAAGTCTGAGGGCGTTGCAACTATCTATGACGTTCTGCTTGAAGATGAAAGCATTGAAGATGCCGTACAGCATACTGAGAACGGAGATGTTTTGGCAGGGGATTATCTTCTCAGGCAAGCCGATGAAAAACTGAAAGACAACGTAAACGGATTATATCGTCTCACTGATGCCCTCGACAGCGTGGAGAATTACGACTATGTTATTCTTGACACTGCTCCCGTTCTGAACTCTGTTCTTTTCAACTGCCTTATATGCTCAGATGAAGTCATCATCCCTGTTCTTACGGACAGATACTCCATAAATGGTTTGTCGCTTCTTAATGACACAATTAAGGCTGTGAGAAAGAGGCAGAACCCAAAGCTTAGTGTGGCAGGACTTCTTCTCACAATGTACAACGGTCAAACAAGGCTTTCAAGGGAAACAAAAGCAGCTCTTGAAGATATCGCTGTTGCGATGAATACAAAGGTATTTCATACAACTATCAGAAGAAGCACCAAGTGTCAGGAAGCTCAGGCACAGAAGAAGATGCTTATAAGATATGCTCCAAGATCCACAACAGCAGAGGACTACAGAGCGTTTGTTGATGAACTTATGGGAGGAAATAATAATGGCTAAGAATGTATCAAGCAGCTTCGGAGTAGCTGAGGGCTTCGATTTTGGCAATGAAAATAACATTGAGGAACTGAACATAGATCGCCTTATGCCCTACAGAAATCACAGATTCACTCTTTATGAGGGAGACAGGCTTGAAGATATGGTTCAGAGCATAAAGAAGAATGGAGTTATCACTCCAATCATAGTCAGACCTCTCGGCGGCGGAAGATATGAAATCCTTGCAGGACACAATAGGGTAAATGCTGCGAAGCTTGCCGGAAAGAACAGTGTTCCTGCTATAGTAAAGACCGGGCTTTCCGATGCAGAAGCTGAAATGTATGTCGTTGAGACAAATCTTATTCAGAGAGGATTTAACGACCTGAAGATAACGGAGCAGGCTTTTGCAATCTCAATCAGGTATCAGGAACTGTTCGATGAAAAAAAGGTCAAGGATATCGAAAGAGAGCTGTATATCCTCGAAAACGGAAATAAGCCTGAATCTGAACCCGAAGCCGACGAGAACGCTCCAAAAAGCAAAATGGAAGCAGCCGCCAAAGAATATGGCATATCAAAAAATACGGCAGCAAGACTTTTGCGCATCAATGAACTGACAGATAATTTCAAAAAAATGGTTGATGATGGCAGAATAAAGGTTCGCCCGGCTGTTGAGCTTTCATATATTGACGGAATATATCAGAATCGCATCTTTTCTCTTGTAGTCAAAGATAAAATTGACGTTATTGATATGAGAATGGCAAAGGCGTTCCGGGAAGTGTGCAGCAACTACGCTGACCCCTCAACAGAAACCTTTGAACAGATTCTTACCGGAGAATATTTCGACGATGATGAACCAAAGGAAAAAGATGTAAAAATTACCATTCCCAGAGCCAAGTATAAAAATTACTTTGCAAAATACACAAAGCAGGAAGCAGCAGATATACTTGATAAGGCTCTTGAAATGTATTTCAGCAGCCTTGAAGAGCAGAAGCAGTAAAAGCATAAAAACCAAAGGAGAGTAAACTATGAATTTTGTAAATGATATTCACGAACAGAAGTATGAAGCTCTGGTAAAGCGTATGGGTGCAGAAAAAGACGTGTACAGAAAGGCTCTTGCCTATCTGATTACCGCTGACAAAGCGTGCAGCAAGCACATCGAACAGATTTATGATTTTGATGACCGCTGCATAAAGCTTGAGTGCCTTGCTGATGGGTGGCAGACAGACACTTCCCTCAAGACCTGCCGACTTGCCTTTAATCTTTACAATGGCGGTCTTGGTTGGTGTGATGATGAAGATAAGTGCTTGGTAACTCCTGCGGAGATTTTCAGCTGCTGCCTTGCACCTTATTACTGGGAAGCAATTAAGCTGCGTTATCCCGAATATTCAGCATCAGCTTAATAACGAAAACAATAAGTTAAAAGCCGAGAACGAATTGAATGACAAGAGCAGTAAAATAGGCTTGTGTATCGGTTCAATACACAAGCTACACCGGCGAAGTGAGGGAAAAGAATGATTGAAATTAAAATAGGGAAGCAAGGCGAAGGAATTTCCTTTTCTGGAATAGAAGCACAGTTGGCAGACTGTGCAGTGTGTATTCTTCATACATATATAGCTCACAAGGATTTCCAAAACGATTTTCTCAGACATCCGAATGAGCAAAACGAGCTGCTTGAACCATATGTTAAAGCATACCTTGACGGTCAGGATCATGAACAGAGGAATATTGGGAATAACATCCCTGACTACAATAAATTACTTGTGTCATTCTCACGTTTGATACTTATGATGTATGTGAATGAGCCAGATTTCAAAAGCGAGATGGATAATATATCAAAATACAGCGACAAGTTTGAAAAAAGCTTTCCTGATGTACAGCAGGCAAGATTGATATTTGCCCAGTACGCAAAGCTATTTTGGAAGGAGAGGAAACATAAAAGCCATGGGTAAGTTTATAGGAAGTCTTGTTTTGATAATATGTTTGCAGTTACTTAGGCATTATTTTCACTTGTTTTGTGAAGCCATGAAAAAAGTAGAAGAGAAAATACAAAATGAAGAAAATGCAAAGAACAGCGAGCTTTTAAAAGATGACAGCAAGAAGCACCATATCATTAAATAATCTTTTCGGAAGTTGACTTTTACGTTGTAAGATGGTATAATAAAATATAATAGATTTTTAATGAGGTGATATTATCAGATATCTGCTTATGAATAAAAATCATCCGATACTATCAATGAATATTGAAGATGGGGTTATTTTATCTATAGATGAACTTATAAACGAAAAGTATCTTCCTGTCGGGATCTCACGCAACAATATGAATAAAACAACTGCGGATATCATTAAATGGTGGGCAGGACGAAGAATACCTGCAAGCAGGATCAATGCGTTTGACATAGGATTTGATAATATCAGAGACATCATAGGAAGAGATGATTTCAGTTATCTTTCCGAAAAATGTTTCGGTTTATCTCTTTCCGATCAGTATTGGATAAATCCTATTAACTCCCCCCTCAAGTGGAACGACATCAATTTTTTTGAGAATGAGTTTTCCGAGGATATGGGTAAGATGATATTTGACGGCATTGTTTCTGAAAATCCCGATATGGTGTCACCTGATAATACCTCTGACGGAAACATCCGAAAGAAATGGAAGATAATTGATGGCAAACGCTGTTTGCTTAAAGGCTATTCATTGCCTTATATGCAGGAGCCGTTTAACGAAAAGATAGCTTCTGCACTTTGCAGGAGATTAAATATCAGAAATTATGCTGATTATTCATTAGCATTTGACAAAAACGGTCCTTTTTGCATATGCGAAAACTTCATCACTCCTGATACTGAATATGTCACTGCTGAATCTATTATGCGACTTCACAACCGTGATAATGTATCTTTATATTCCCATTATATCAAAATATGCGAGGAACTGGAAATAAAAGATATCCGTGACAGAATTGATGAAATGCTTGTTGTTGACTATATTATAGGCAATTATGACAGACATTTCCGCAATTTTGGACTTATCAGGAACGTGGAAACGCTTGAATTTAAAGGAACGGCACCGATATTCGATACCGGAACAAGTCTTAAGTTCAACACGGAAACATCAGCAATATTTGCAGAAAGCGAGTATTCTTTAAGATCAAAGCCTTTTAAAACCACTCATCACGAACAGATAAAGCTTGTAAATTTCCCTGAACGATTTGAGCTTTTAAACCTTAATGGCTTTGAAGAAGAAGCGAGAAATATCCTTCTTGAAGGCAATGTTATTTCTCCGCTTCGTGCAGATCATCTTGCTGCATTTATCAAGCAGAGAATAAATTTGCTCAACCTTTATTTTTCAAAACGAAAAGAAAAGGATTTTTTTTCGTTTGATAAAGCAACTACGATCGCAGACAAGATATCTGACGCAATTAACAACGGTGAACCTGATAATGCAGAACAGTCAAAAGGTCAGGAACGATAATTCATTCCCCGGTGGGAAATGAATCTTATTAAAGGAAAACGAGGTATATAATGACTGGTCATAAACTTGAGAACGCAAATGATGATTTGATAATGGAACTCGCAGTCTCTGAAATGCTTGAAATGTTTGGAAGAAAACTCGAAGAGGAATATAAGAATATGAATGATATTCCTGACAACCCGGAAGCAGAAAAGAGATTTTATAATGCTCTTGAAAAAAGCAAAAATAAGCACATCTGAAAGCATGATGAAATGTCTTGATGCTAATTTTGCGAATAAGGGGTTTCCAATACTTGAAGCTGACGGTCTGTTGTTAGATGCGATATGGTGAAGATGAAGAATTACATTGATTTCCCACCGGGGAATGAGATAGAAAAGAGGAATCATAATGAATTATCTGATTAACAATAATCGGAATCTTTCACAAGCTGAAAAAGAAAAGATTTTAAATAAAGCTGTTGCCAATGCGGAAATGGAAGGCTTTGTTTTTTCAAAAGAAGATAAAAAGACAATTATGGATTTGTTTGATAAAAAGATAACAGTAGAGCAGGTGGTTAAACAACTACAAAGAAAATCTGAGGAAAGGATTAAAAAAACAAATGGCATATAATGCTTCTTCAGAAAATTGTTATCCAAACACTACAGTTCTAATAAACAAGCTTAATATCAAAGATGAAAAGACGTTACAAGAGTCAGAAAGACTTTTGACTACCCAAAGGGAAATGGAGCTTCAAGGCAACATATCGTTTGATAATGTGGATTTTAAATTTTATTTATGGTTACACGGTTATATATTTCAAGATTTATATGATTGGGCAGGCAAAACACGAAGTGTAAATATATCCAAAAAAGGCACTTCATTTTGTCCGGCTGATAATATATGTAGCGTTGGAGAAGCTATTTTCAAAAGATTAAATGATAAAAAGCTTTATGTGGGTTTATCATTTGAGCATATGATTGATGAAGCAACAGAGCTATTTGACACGCTTAATTTGTTGCATCCTTTTAGGGATGGTAATGGAAGGACTGAACGATTGTTCTTTTCAGAACTAATGAAAAATATTGGCTATGAAATGAATTTTGATAAATGTGATCGTGATTTATTGATGATAAGTACCATCTATTCGGCTCAAGGTAATAAATCACTTTTGCGAATGTTCTTTGAAAACAATATAGTTAAGCGGGATCATATATTAAAGCTAAACGAAATCGAACAAATTGCCAATAAAATCGAGGAGGCGTTCGATAACGGAGATATTGACCTTGACAGAGAAGAAAAGTCAGTCGGCGGTCAGGAAAGATAATTCATTCCCCAGTGGGGAATAGAAAGTGAGGTGTAGTATGATAAAGATTGAAATTGAGATAGATGCTGAAAAGGCACGGAGAGAGTGTGAATACACTCCCGAAAGCATAATGAAATGCCTTGATGCTACGTTTGCAAAGGGCAATTTCCCCATACTTGAAGCTGATAAATTTATGCGTGTTTACCGTGATAGTGGCAACGTGTACGAATGTATGGAATGCAGAAAACTGGCTTGAATCAATGAGACGTGATAATTATGGCTGTATTAAAGGCGATTAACTTTGACTTTGATACCAAAGCCTTGCAAAAGTATTATCCTTATCCTAATTGGCGCAAGGCATATGAAGATATACCCAACTGAAAGATGTGATTTTATGAGTGATTCACAAAACAATATTAAATCTATATCCGATAAAGTAGCGCCAATAGCACAAAGGTTTGGCATTGAGAAGGTCACTTTATTCGGCTCTATGGCAAGAGGTGATAATGACAAAAATAGTGATTATGATTTTCTTACTTCAAAAGGAAATATTAAAACCCTGCTTCAATATATGGATTTTGTTATGCAACTTGAAGAAGTTTTTGGTGCTCACGTCGATGTAGTGTTGGAAAGTTCGCCAGATAAATATATTGTTGAAGCTGCTAAAAAGGAGGGGGTGGTAATTTATGAAAAATAAAAAAGAACGAGATGTGGTAATTGTAGAAAAAATTATAAAATATTGCGATGAAGTCTATTCGACTCATCAAATGTTTAATAACGATATAAACTTGTTCCGTAATCAAGAAGTACCGTTCTGTCGGTCAAGAGAGATAAGCAAAATAAGATTCTTATTCCCCAGTGGGGAATAACTATACTATATTAAAAAAAGGGGAAATCATATCAATGTTTGAAAACAAATATAACATGAGCGTTGAGGATAATATCCTATACGCCAAAAGAAACATCGTTGATTCAATTTATAGTGAATCACGTCTGGAAGGCATAGGTGTTACTTTCCCTGATACAAATGAGATTTATGAAGGAAGAACAGTAGCAGGAATGTCGATTGATGATACTATTAAAATCGTAAATTTAAAACACGCTTGGCAATTTATCTTCGATACTGTGAATTATCCCGTAGATTTAAGATATATAAAACAGCTTAATTTTGAGGTTGGAGATAAAACTGTTCTCAACGCAGGCATCATAAGAACCATAGACGTATCAATAGGAGGAACCAGATGGAAACCTAATATTCCCGATGAACTCAACGTAAAAGAGAATATAGCAAGCATTCTGAACTCAGATGAGCCGTCAACAAAGAAAGCTATTGATCTTATGCTGTATATTATGCGGAGTCAATTATTTATGGATGGCAACAAAAGGACTGCGCAGATTTTGGCAAACAAAATAATGATTGAAAGTGGCTGCGGCATAATTTCTATCCCCGTAGATCTGCATAAGGACTTTTTTATCAAGCTGATAGATTACTATGAAACAAATGACAGTGAAAACATCTCTGAATTTATTTACAACGAGTGTATTACAGGTGTGTGCATTGTTAAGGAACATAGCATAAATGAAAAAATTAACAGCATCGAGCATTCTGCTGATAAGATTGAAGCGGAATTTAAAAGCAATAATAGCGTTATCGACAAGAAACAGTCCCAAGGTTGGGAAAGATAAACAATCTTTAAAATAAGACAGGAGAGATTATAATGAACACCAAAAAAATGATCGCAATGATATCCGCAGTAGTAATGTTTGGTGCGGTAGCCGCAGCTTGCGGAAGCACAGAAGAAGGAAAAACTCCGCACACAACATATTCAATGGACGATATAAACAATATGTCCGATGATGAGCTTGCGCAGGCACTGGAGAACGCTGCAAGCGAAATAGAACAGAGTGAAAGTGCCGAACAGGGATCTTCCGAAGAAGCCGAAAGTATCGACCTTTGGCAGGACGTTGAGGTAACATTCAGCGGTGCAGAATATTTTATGATGATAAAGGTTGAATATGTAGGCGATAATCAGGTAATCAAGGATAATGTGGAACTTTGCGTACCCGGTAGTAAGGACAATCCAGATACTGTGTATAGTGGTTGGAATGGAGAAGATTATCTGATAGAGGCTTGGTATGATGAAGATGAACTGAAATCTGCCGGCGTAGTATTAAAGAAAAACAAAGATGTCATAGGACCATATAACACATCCTCAACAGATTATAAGTTTTACACGGCATCAAATCTTGGACCTGTTGTTGAAATAACAGATGAAACAGATACTAAGCCATTTGTGGCAGCAGTAGATGCTGCAACAGAAAGAATAAAAGCAGAAGCTCAAAATGGTGAAGAAAGATTTCAGTGGGCAAAGGATAAGGAAATATATCCTACAGAATTTTATATCAAAAAAGGAGATAGATTTTCAGGAGAGGGATATATTTCCTACTCAGACAAGGATGGTAACTTCCTTACATGGATTGATATAAATAAGGTCAATTATTTAAACGCAGATGGCTCATGGTGCAGAGATGTGTGGATGAAATATGAGCAAGGAATTGGTTATGACACTTCTAATCCACTTGATAGCGGATGGCTTGCAGATGAGCTTGTAAAAGTAGAGTTTTAAGTTTAATATACAATAATATATACACGTAAAAGAACAGCCTTTGGGCTGTTCTTTTTTTTTACCCATTTTACATTATAAAAGTTTTCAAAATATTAAGGCACATTTAATACTGT
>ERZ1026880.1423-NODE-1423-length-10242-cov-4.654167_pt1 | contig 10242 bp, 7 predicted proteins | sample MGYA00380170_ERZ1026880 | MGnify/ENA primary metagenome ERZ1026880 (study PRJEB33269, sample SAMEA4719806) | human gut metagenome | biome: human-associated habitat; feature: organic feature; material: feces | place: Cameroon | collected 2013-10 ...
ACCTGCCACCCATCCGTCTGAACACCAACGGCCACGCCAGCCTCATCTGCCACCGGGACGTGACGCCGGAGCTGCAAGGCCGGCTGGACGCCGTCTCCGTCTCCCTCAACGCCTCCAACGCGGCCGATTACCTCGCCATCACCCGCCCCGGCGCAGGCGAAGCCGCCTGGCAGGCCATGCTGGACTTCGTGCGGGACGCGCAGAACTACGTCTCCAAAGTCATGGTCTCCATCGTGGACTACGACAAAACACCCCAGGAGATCGAAGCCTGCCGCCACCTGGCCGAAAGCCTCGGCGCCATCTTCCGCGTGCGCCCCTTCGCCGGGTGACAAAAAGAAAGGTCGTGTGACAGAAAAGAAGGGTATCCGTCAAAGATACCCTTCTTTTCTATCGTTTCTTATAAATTTGCTTGAAAAATGATTGAAATTATTCATAAAATCGGTTATAATGACGATGAAAAATTCTTAAATCAAAAAAACGAATGGAAGTGCAACACAAAAGAGGCGCTTCCATAAAACGAAAACGATTAGCCATCGCCGCTGTATTTGCTTTGGAAACGATTCTCTTATGGATGGACGGTGAGTTAAAAACATGAACATAACCAGAAAACATCTCTGTGTGCTTGTGGCCTTTTTGGTTGGGGTTGCAGTGGTGTGCAGTATCATCCTCGCTGTTGCGCATCACGCGCAAGGAAAAGCAGAGGAAGAGGCCATCTTGCCGCTCAGTCTTCAATTCGACTCCAGCACAGAGGAGCTTACCTTTGTTCCGGCGGACGGCTTCTATTTCCACAGCATCACCGTCAACAACGGGAAGTTTCCCGTGCCTTCCTACGACCAAACGACCCGGTCTGTGAGCTTTTTGCTCCGCGAATTTTTCTCAGAAAATGCAGAAACGGGAAGCAGCTATCTGGGACTCTACTTCGGACTGCACAGCAACGACACCGAAGACTGTCGGTATCTCCAATACTGCATCAGCCAGAGCCGTGAGAAGCAGGCCATCGTCGTAGACATTTACCCCTCCGGGGACGTTGCAGACCCCACAGGGAGCACAACAGAAGAATTTCCGTTGGGAGAAGCATAAAGACTAGTTATTAAAAAATGATTGAAATTATTCATAAAATCAGCTATACTGAGAGCGGAAGAATTTCCCAAGTCAAATGCTCTACGGAGATACAACGAAAGGAGGGTGTCGCATGAAAAAAGCACGCGCCCTTGTGGCCCTTGCCGCTGCGCTTCTGCTGTGTTCGGTGGTTACGCTGGCCGCGTCGGGCGCTCTGGAGGGAGAGACGGCGGGGGAGCCTGCCGCGCAGCCGCCGGAGAAGGTGGACTTGGGCCTTGGCGGGCTACAAGGGGTTCCGCTCTCCGCGCAGGAGGGGGATTGGATCAGCCGGGAGGAAGCCATTGCCGCGGCCAAGCTCCAGACCTATGCCGGGGAGGACGCGGAAACGATCCAGGCTTCCTTGGTGCGGCTTTCGGACACGGAGTGCCCGGTGCTGCCGGAGTCTGACATCACCCTGACCGACCGCCCCGCCTGGGTCGTGACGTTCCACAACGTAGGGATCATGCTCCATGGGCCTGCGAAGGGGGAACCCGTGCAGGCGGACGTTTACGTCATCGTGGATGCAGAGACCGGTGCTTGGCTGGAGACGGTGAGCGCTCCCGCACAAACATAAATTTTCCCCAATCAAACCCCGAATGGAAGTGTAACACAAAGGAGGATTCCCCATGAAACGAAAAATTTTGGCCCTGGCCACGGCGTTGGCCCTGGCGCTGTCTCTCAGCGTCTGCGTTTCTGCCGCCGGGCAGCAGGCCGGCAGCTGGACCAAGCTCAGCGACGGCTACACCGCCGACACGCCGGGGACCCAGCCGACCGCCGTTCCCCTGCCGGATAAGGATACTTACGCGATCACAGACTGGGTCGATGCAGACCACGCCCTGTGCGTCAAGTCCCTGGGAGACAAGGACCGCGCCTTCGTCGTGGTCGGGCGGGACGGCAGTGAGGTCACGCTGCAATTTGCCACCCCCACTGCGCAGATCATCGCCGCCCAGGCCGGGCGCATCGCCTACACGAACCAGGCCAACGACACGGTCTATGTCGGCCGGTTTGACGGCAAGGCCGCGCTGACACCGCTGCTGGAAGAAAAGCTCAGCGGCACGCTGCGGACCCGGAGCGTCCAGGCGTTCAACGCGGACGCCAGCAAGCTGGCCCTGGTCTACGTCCCCAACGGCACCGCCAACGCGCGGAACGCAAAGCTCTTCGACCTGACCGGCGGCACCGCCAAAACGCTCTCTGCACCGCAGGCCAAGGCCGATATTCTGGAAGTCTCCTGGCTCTCCAACGGCGCACTGAAGGTCGTTGTGGAAGCGCAGGGCGACCAGCCTGTTTACACGACCTGGCAGTACAGCGAGGCCGCCCAGCCCCCCGCCGGGAGCGACCTGGCGCTGGCTCAGCAGCTCAATCAGCTCGGCCTGTTCCGGGGTGCCGGGACGAACGCCGACGGGTCCGTGAACTATGATCTGGACCGCCAGCCCAACCGGGCCGAGGCTATCACCATGCTGATCCGCGCCCTGGGCGCCGGGGACCAGGAGGGCACGACGAAGCAGCACCCCTACCAAGACGTGCCCACCTGGGCCAACGGAGCGGTAAGCTACGCCCGGAAATATGACCTGACCAGGGGTATCTCCGCCACGGAGTTTGGGGCCAAGTCCCCCGTCACGACGGCCATGTACCTGACCTTTATGCTCCGGGCTCTGGGCTATCAGGATGGCACCGACTTCGTCTGGAACAGCCCCTGGGAGACCGCCGTTCAGGCCGGCATCCTGCCCGCTCAGGCCGATTGGGCCACCCTGACCCGCGGCGAGCTGGTGGAGATCACCGCCGCCGCCCTCTTCGCCCAGCACAAGACCACCGGCCAGCCCCTGTGGGAGCGCCTGGTCAGTTCGGGTGCCTTTACCGCCGAGCAGTTCCAGGCCGCGTTCCCCGCTGACCCCTACGCCGCCCTGCACACGCAGAGCAAGTACCGCACGGCCCTGGCCGAGAAGCTCCAGGGCGTGAACAACGTGACCTGGATGGAGGAGACGAGCGCCTGCACCATCCTGGAGCGCGTCCAGAGCGGCCTGCCCCACGGCGGGTATCAGGATGAGCTGGTCCTGGTCTACAAGGCCGGTTCTCAGCCCGGCGAGGGCACCGTCGTCACCCTGCCCGGCGTGAAGACCACCGCCGTCCGCCAGGAGGCCCCCACCTCCATCCAGTGCAAGGGCACGACCCTCACCTATACCTATCGCTTCGACAAGGCCGTGCAAGACGTGCATCAGGCCGGTACCTATACCTTTACCGTAGACCTCACCACCGGCAACGTGAGCAGCACTGTGCCGAACTGACTTGATTTTTAGGAAGGCTCCAGGGAGCAGACCACGCGAGCGGTGTGGTCTGCTCCCTTTTTGTCGGGGTGCGGTTTGCTGCGCTTTTCCTTGCCTTTTTGACGTGCTCTGGTATAATAGGTCTTTACATACGCAAATTGAATGCAAGGAGATGACGGGACGATGAAACACAAGAAACTGCGGACGGTCCTCATCACGCTGGTGGTGATCGCGGCGCTGGTGGCGGCCTATATGATCGCGTTCATGCGGCCGCAGCCGTTGCTGGACTGCCTGGGCGGGACGGAAGCGCCCACCACGGGGACCCTCACGGTGTATGACCAGGCCCATCAGGAGGGGCAGAAGTGGGACGTGGCCGAAGGGTCGGAACTTGACGAAGTGTGGCAGGCCATGCAGAGCAGCCAGGTCCGCTTTTTGCGGGGCCACGGCGTGGTGACGCTGCCCGACGGAGGGGCCTATTATGAGGTAAAACTGGCCAACGCCGACGGCTCGTCCAGCTATGCCTTCGGGTGCAACTCGGAGGGGGATCTGATCATCGCCGGGTCCGATTACGTCCTGGTGGGAGACAGTTCGTTGCCCCAGGCCCTGGCAGACCTTGCCCAGGCTGCGGCGGAGTGAGCGGAGGCTCATTCAAAAAAGGAAAGAAAAATCAAAGGAAATTTCAAAAATACAGTTGATTTTTGCAGACGTGACAAGTATAATGTTGCGGTAAATGGCTGCTTTAATGCTACCCTGTTAAAATTTTTTGGAGGTACAATCTACTATGAGAGATGTTTATGTCATCAGCTCCTGCCGTACTGCCGTGGGCAAGTTCGGCGGTTCCCTGAAGGATGTTCCCGCTGCTGAGCTGGGCGCTACTGTGATCGCCGAGGCTCTGAAGCGCGGCAACGTCAAGGGCGAGTGGCTGGACGAGGTCATGTTCGGTAACGTCCTGTCTGCTGCTCAGGGCCAGAACGTGGCTCGTCAGTGCATGGTCAAGGCCGGTGTGCCCCTGAAGGTTCCCGCCTACACCGTCAGCATGGTCTGCGGCTCCGGCCTGAAGTCCGTCATCGAGGGTTCCCGCGCCATCCAGGCTGGCGATGCTGACCTGATCATGTGCGGCGGCACCGAGAACATGTCCGCTGCTCCCTACGCCATCCCCGAGGCCCGCTGGGGCGCTCGTATGGGCGAGAAGAAGCTGATCGACACCATGATCAAGGACGGCCTGTGGGACGCTTACAACAACTACCACATGGGCACCACCGCTGAGAACATCTGCGACATCTGGGGCATCACCCGCGAGGAGCTGGACGAGTTCGGCTACAACTCCCAGCAGAAGGCTGTTGCCGCTGTGAAGTCCGGCCGCTTCAAGGACGAGATCGTGCCTGTTACCGTGAAGCAGAAGAAGAAGGAGTTCGTCTTCGACACCGACGAGGATCCCCGTGACACCACCCTGGAGAAGCTCGGCTCCCTGAAGGGCGCTTTCGCTGTCTCCGACGACAACACCGTGGACAAGGTCGACATGACCTTCGAGGCCACCCACATGACCCCCTCCGCTGACAACATCGGTGTCAAGCGCGTTACCGCCGGCAACGCTTCCGGCATCAACGACGGCGCTGCTGCCATCATCCTGGCTTCCAAGGACGCTGTCGAGAAGTATGGCCTGAAGCCCCTGTTCAAGGTCATTTCCTGGGGCCAGGGCGGCGTCGACCCCAAGATCATGGGCACCGGCCCCATCCCCGCTTCCCGTCAGGCTATGGCCAAGGCTGGCCTGACCATCAAGGACATGGACCTGATCGAGGCCAACGAGGCTTTCGCTGCTCAGTCCATCGCTGTGGCTCGTGAGCTGGAGTTCGATATGTCCAAGGTCAACGTCAACGGCGGCGCCATCGCCATCGGCCACCCCGTCGGCTGCTCCGGCGCTCGTATCATCGTCACCCTGCTGCACGAGATGATGAAGCGCGACGATGCAAAGAAGGGTCTGGCTACCCTGTGCATCGGCGGCGGCCTGGGCGTTGCTGCCATCTTCGAGAAGTGCTAATTTGCGCTTGACGAACTGAATTCACGCGATTCATGGCCCCCGACAGAGGTTTTTCCTCTGCCGGGGGTTTTTTGATGCACGATGTTAGCGTAGGCTAAATCAGAATATTCCAACCTTTTTGGAGAAAAACTTCGCCGCTCTCCGCAAAAACTCCGCCAAAACCGAACAGACAGGATGCAGTTAGTTATGGTAAACTACCGACGCCCGCGAGAGACCTTTGGAAACCCGCTGCGGGCAACGATTTCTTTCCCATAGGAGGTACCCCTGATGAGAGGTAAAAAAAGCCCCATGATCATGGGGTTGATAGGAGCGATGCTCCTATCAACCAATGCCTTCGCCGCCGTCCCGTCGGATTTTTCCGACTTCCCCACGGACTGGTCGGCACCGGCCATGACGCACGCCGTCCAGAACGGCCTGCTCAACGGGTCCGACGGCAAGATCCTGCCCAAGGGCCTGCTCACCCGCGCCCAGATGGCCACCATGGTCAACCGCGCCTTTGCCAGCAGCGCCAAGGCGTCCCTGACCGGCTTCACCGACATGGTCCCCGGCGTCTGGCATTACGACGAGATGGCTAAGAGCGTGCGGATGGGCGCCTTCCAGGGCGCGGACGGCAAGCTCAGCCCCAACGACCCCATCACCCGCGAGCAGGCCTTCGCCGTGCTGGCCCGTGCCTTTGGCCTGGCCGATGGCAAGGCGTCCTCCCTGGACAAGTTCTCTGACGGCACTCAGGTCTCTTCCTGGGCCAGGGGTGCCGTGGCTGCCCTGGTGGAGCAGGGCTATGTGACCGGCGCAGACGGCGCTCTGAACCCCCAGAGCTATATCACCCGTGCCGAGTTTGCCCAGGTCATGGATGCCCTCGTGGCCGCCTACGCTGACCAGGACCTGAAGGACCAGACCGTGGAGGGCAACCTGATCCTCCGCACCAACAGCACCCTGGAGAACGTTACCGTGAAGGGTGACCTCATCCTCGCAGACGGCGTCTCCGCCGCCAGCCTCAAAAACGTCACCGTCACCGGCCGCCTGGTCGTCCGCGGCGGCACCGACGGCGTGAAGCTCATCAAGAGCACCGCCAAGGGCGGCATCCGGCTGGCCAACCCCAACGGCACGCCCAAGCTCACCATCGACGGCAAGGCCTATGACCCCAACGGCACCACGAACGGCGGCAATACCTCCGGCGGGTCCGGCGGCGGTTCTTCCGGCGGTAGCAGCTCCGGCGGTTCTTCCTCCTCCGGCGGGAACAGCAGCACCAAGACCGACCTGGTCGTGGCTGAGCAGACCAAGCTGGTCAATGTGGGTTGGGGCCAGTACGTTGCCGTTCGCTTCACCAGCGGCAACAACCTGGACAACTGCACCCTGACCGTGGACGGCACTGTGGTCAACAATGCTTGCTCCAACGTCACCACCGACGGCTCCATTGTCAAGTGGGAGTCCACCACTTACAATCCCGCCAAGCTGGTCATCACCAAGGGCAGCCAGAGCCAGACCGTGACCCTCAGCCAGACCGCAAATCCTGCAACTCCCACTGTGGGCCAGAAAGCAGACGCCTATTACTTCCTGGCCAACGGCCCCGTCTATGTCTGGGACTACCACCTGACCAATTACGATGCCGCAGGTAAGGTGCGTGTTGCTCCTGCAACCACGCAGTTCAGCCTGACCAACAAAGAGCAGGATGTGATCAAGTTCTACTCTCCCGATGCGATTCTGAAGCAGGACGAAACTGCCAGCAACCACTATAAAGTCAGCGGTACCGTGGAGCTGATGTTCAACTATGCCAACGGCACGGACGCAGAAAAGGCCTGGGTCAATGGTATCACGAATGTTGCATTGGTTGCAGCCGACGATCGCAACAATACTCTAAATGAGAGCCTGAACTGGAACCTCGATAAGAACTATAAACACGGTGACAGCACGGTTGCCTGCATCACGGTCCCCCTGGGCCAGAGCAACTTCTACTCCAATGGCCGCTACCAGCTGCGGGTCACCTCCAACGGTACCAGCAAGCTCTTCCCCATCCATGTGGTAAATGAGACTAAGCCCTATATGGAGCTGACCGATGCGGTCCATGCCAATCAGAATGTTCATTTCCGGGTCTACAATATGACCTATGCTATCATTCAGCCCATTTATCAGGTGGACTTGACCGACCCGCACAACAATACCAGAACCTTGGAGAAGTTTGAGGACTGGTACCTGATTGGAGATAGTTTTATCCTCTACAACGATACGAATGATAATCTTCCGGTAAATGGCAACTATACGCTGACAGTGTATGCGGATGGCTTCCAGAAATTTACGATGAAATTCAACGTAAATGATGCCACCGAGCAGAATGTTTCCATTCAGAAAGCTGCGCTTCCTTACGGGATCGACACCTATTCTGGTTCTAGCGTGGGCGGCGGCAGTGCCAGCTCCGGCAGCGGCTCCGAGGGCGGCAGCAACACCATGAACGCCTATATTGTTTTTAACGCTGACCTGCTGGCGAACGCAGAGATCATGACCAAGCTGAACACTGGGAATGAGTATGCAACTGCGATTGCCAACCGTTGGGCCGAGATGAGCAAGGTCTCTGTCTACGCAGAGGGCAGCAACAAGAGCTACACTTACTCCGGGTTTATTACTGCTACCAACCTCTCTCATGGACAGAACAAGGCTTTGACTTTTGCAGATTATGTAAAAAGCGGGAAAGCCACAGAAAATACCAGAGGCAACCCCTACTCCGTCAAGCAAGTCCTGGAGGACAACTTGCTGGGCGAAGCTACCTCTTTCAGTGAGACCGCCAACAAGGCTGCACCGGAAATTGCTCTGGTAAAGCTGGAGAATGACAAGTATGTCAATGCTTCCAGCGTGACCGAGGGCCAGAACGCCATGTTCCAGTGCCTGGACAAGGCTTACCTGGCAAAGCTGGCCGAAAACGGCAGCATCTACAAGGGCACCGCCAGCCATCAGCCTTTCGCCAGCACCGATTACTCCGTTGACACCAAGAAGGGGATCCTTACTATTTCCAAGGAAAAGCTGACCGTGGGTGACAACAGCATTACCATCGCCGTCGAGGGCTATCAGACCGTGAGACTGTCCGTGCCTTATCAGAAGGTGCTGGAAGAGGTCAAGCTGTCCGCTCCCACGGAGCCTGTTGCGCTTGGTAACCCTGTGACCATCACCTGCAACGCAGAGGATCACAAGGACGGCATTTGTGACTTCTTCGCCAATGTGACCAGCGTGGAGCTGACTGGCCCGGATGGACAAACAAAGACTGTTCTGCCTAAGGGTCAGGAAGGTAGTGACCTAGGCTATGAGGTCAGCAACAACACGCTGGTTCTGTGCAAGAATCAGTTTGCGGATACCTGGAAGGAAAACGCTGTTGGTAAGTATACTCTGACTCTCAAAGCGGGTTATGGTTATGAGACGCAGAAGGTAGAGTTTGAAATCAAAGCGAAGGAAGAAACGCCTGAAACTCCTCCTGTGGGTGACAAGGATGTTCCCGCCTATGAAAGCTGGACGATTACATCTGGTTATTATGGGCGTGGGGAGCTTTGCTTTGGCGCAAATGGTAAGAACGATGATATTGTGAAGCCTTATCTGACGGCCATCAAGGAAATTAAATTGAACCATACGTCTCTTGTCCCCGTCAGCAGTAGTTTTTCCCTTGGAACTGGTAAATATTATGTTAATAGCAACTCGGTCCAAACCGTTTATTTTAATGCGGCAGACTTTAGCAAGAAAGAATCTACTACTATCACCATCATTGCTGACGGCTATAAGGACTTCACTCTGGTGATTGGTGCAGATGGTAAGGTTGTGACCGGCGGTGATTCTGGCGAAACCCCCGGCGGCGATAGCGAGGTTACGGCAAAAGAGCCGCCGATGAATTGGACGGCAAGCTCTTTTATGGGTGATTATACTTTGACTTCCTCTATGGGCAATGATGACTTTATGAAGGCCATTTCTGAGGTGAGTGTAAATGGTAATCGCTACGAAAAGGGTTATGTGAGCAATAACGACGTCTATTCTACTAATGAGACAGATGGAGTCATTAAGCTAGGAAGTGGAAAGATGACCTCGACTCCCAACGTTGTTGTCATCAAAGCTACTGGTTACAAGGATTTGACTCTGACGATTGCAGCAGACAAGACTGTAACCGCTACTGTTGGTGATTCTTCTGGCTCTGGGTCCAACGGAGATACGGGAGAGGACACAGTTGCTAATGAGGCATTGCGACCGATAGACTATGAGACAAGCATATTAGGGGGAAGTTTCCTGTACTTTGATAAGAGTGGGAGCAATGCTGATGCCGCAAAAGCATACTTAAATAAAATCTCTGAAATCAAAATTGGAGACAATGTGCTGTCTGAGTCTGATTATACAGTACGAATTGGAACGGATTCATATATTTCCTTCTCTGATTCTGTCAATGTAAAGAACATTGTCATCACGATTAAAGCCACTGGTTACAAAAATCAGACTATTACTATCGATGCAAAGGGTAAGCTGGTGTAAACTCACAACTACATTCCTACTAGGGCACGGCCGAACGGTCGTGCCCTTTCTCTGTCTTGGAAGGGGAGGGGTTTTGCCGGACACCAGGAGAATCCGCCCCCGGCATCTTGCACCGCTTCCGCTGTCTATGGTATACTAAAAAAATAAGATCAAAGGGGGGGCGAACGGATGGAATTTATTATTATTTCCGGCATGTCCGGGGCGGGGAAGAGTTCCGCTGCGGCGTTTTTGGAGGACCTGGGCTTTTACTGCGTGGACAATATGCCCGTGGCCCTCATCACCAGCTTTGCCGGGCTGTGCATGGCCGGGGCCGGGACGGGGAAATACAGCCGCGTGGCGCTGGTGACGGAC
>ERZ1026880.1426-NODE-1426-length-10230-cov-9.259754_pt1 | contig 10230 bp, 7 predicted proteins | sample MGYA00380170_ERZ1026880 | MGnify/ENA primary metagenome ERZ1026880 (study PRJEB33269, sample SAMEA4719806) | human gut metagenome | biome: human-associated habitat; feature: organic feature; material: feces | place: Cameroon | collected 2013-10 ...
GCGGCCCGGCAGGTTCACCGTGATATCGGACAGCGCCGGCGGCAGCCCCTCGGCGGCCTTCAGGTCGCCTTCGCGCGTGGCGTTCACGGCCGCGCCGAGCATCTGCGCGAACAGGTCGAAGCCGACCGCCGACATGTTGCCCGACTGCTCGGCGCCCATGAGGCTGCCGGCGCCGCGGATCTCAAGGTCTCGCATGGCGATGCGCATGCCGCTTCCCAAGTCCGTGTGCTCGTCCAACGCCGTCAGGCGCGCCTGCGCCTCTTCGGTGAGGTTGACGTGCTCGGGGAACATGAAGAACGCGTACGCCTGGGTGGAGCCGCGGCCCACACGGCCTTTCAACTGGTACATCTGCGCCAGGCCCAAACGTTGCGAATCCTCGATGATGAGCGTGTTCGTGTGCGGGTTGTCGATGCCGGACTCGATGATGGTGGTTGCCACCAGCACATCGAGCTGTCCGGCGGAAAACTCCTCCATCACCTTCTCCAGCGAGTCCTTGTCCATCTGCCCGTGCGCCACGCCCACACGCGCCTCCCCGGCTGCGGCCTGTACGCGTCTCACCGCTTCCTCGATGGACCGGACGCGGTTGGAGACGTAGTACACCTGCCCGCCTCGGGCAAGCTCGCGCCTGATGGCGGCGCTGACCACGTCGGGATCCCACTCGCCGACGTGAACCTCAACGGGGCGTCGATCGTCAGGCGGCGTGAGGATGAGGCTCATGTCGCGCACGCCCGACAGCGACATCTGCATGGTGCGCGGGATCGGCGTTGCCGAAAGCGTGAGCACGTCGATGCTCTCGCGCAGGTTCTTCATCTGCTCCTTGTGGCCCACGCCGAAGCGCTGCTCCTCGTCGATGATCACCAGGCCAAGGTCGTGGGGGTTCACATCGCGCGACAGCAGCCGGTGCGTGCCCACGAGCACATCCACGCTGCCATCCGCGAAGCCCTTAAGCGCCGCGGCTTGCTGCTGGGGCGTGCGGAAGCGGCTGAGCACCTCGACGGTCACGCCGAACGGGGCGAAGCGGTCCTTGAAGTTCGTGAAATGCTGCTGCGCCAAGATGGTAGTCGGGCACAGCACCATGACCTGCTTGCGATCTTGCGTTGCGGCGAAGGCCGCGCGCAGCGCCACCTCGGTTTTCCCGAAGCCGACGTCGCCGCATACCAGGCGGTCCATGGGCTTTGCGCTGCGCATATCAGCCTTGACATCGGCGATGGCAGCCAGCTGGTCGGGCGTTTCCCTATAGGGGAACGCCTCCTCCATCTCGATCTGCGCCGGCGTGTCGGGACCGAAGGCGTAGCCTTGCGCGCTTGCGCGGCGTGCGTACACGTCCACCAGGTCGAAAGCGAGCTTTTTAGTGGCGGCGCTTGCCTTCTTCATGGCGCGCGACCAATCGGCCGTGTTCAGGCGGGTGCATCGCGGCGTGGAACCCTCGGGGCCGACATAGCGCGTGACACGGTCGAGCTGCTCGACCGGGACGAACAGCTTGTCCCCCTCGGCGTATTCCAGCAGAAGATAGTCGCGCGCCGTGCCATCGATCTCGCGGCGCACCAGCTCTTTGAAGTGCGCGATGCCGTGCTGCGCGTGCACCACGTAATCGCCCGGCTTGTACGGGAACGTGATCTCGGTGATGTCGATATGGCGGCTAGGGCGTGCGGTGGAGGCCCCTTGAGTGTCGGACACGCTGACCATGCCGAGCTTGGCCTTCGGGATGATCATGCCCAGGGGAATGTCCACGTCGACGACGTTGACCACCCCGCGGCGCAGGCGGCGCTTCTTCTGCCCGTCCAAATCTTCGGGGTTTTCCTCGGCATCGAGCCATTCCTGGATGGGAAGGCCGTGATCGACGAAGGCGAGCATCATATCGGCGCGGCTTCGACGGTTCGGGGCGCTGAACACCACCGTGTAGCCATCGTCGACGAGCGTGCGCAAACGGCCGAACAGCTTATCGGGATGCCCTGCCGCCTCGACGCGTTTCACCGGCAGCTCCACGTCAACGTTCCCGCCCACGCGCATGATGGACACGTACGTTGCACGCTGGCACTCGCCGAAGCTGACCTGCGGCGCCGGGCAGAACAGGCCCTCAAGGGCGATGTTGGTTCCCTTGGCCTTCGCTTCCAGCTCTTCACCGGCATGCATCATGTCATCGAACAGGCTTCGCGGCTCGATGAGCACCGACAGTGCATCCCGCCGCAGATACGCGCCCAACGTGACCGGCTTGTCGTAGAGATACGGCAGCAGCACATCGCTGCCTTCGAAGCGCAAACCGCCCTCGGCGTTCTCCAAATGCTCGGAAACGCTGCGCAGCGCCGGATTCGAGCCGGCCTGAGCCGCAAGCTTCTTGCGAGCACGCGCCAAGCCCGATTTGCTGCAGGAGAACTCCACGACAGGATAGATTTCCACACTTTGCAGGCTGGAGATGGTCTGACCCGTGGAGGGCACGATGCGGCGGATCTCGTCAAGCTCATCGCCGAAGAAGTCGAGGCGGACGGGAAAGCTCAGGTTTCCCGGATACACGTCCACGGTACCGCCGCGCGTGCAAAAAGTTCCTGGGCCGTCAAGCTCGCCGGTATTGGAGAACCCGCGCGACTCCAACGCATGGATAAGGTCATCGAAATCCTGAATGCCCGCCGCTTGCGCGCCTGGCATGTCAGCGAGCTCCGCTCCGCAGGCGAAGATTAACGGCGCCGATGCGTTAGCGTTGACCGGCGGCAACGTGCGCAGCAGCGCTCGCGCGCTTGCGACCACGACCACCTGACGCCCGGTCTGCAGCGCGTGCGCAGCCTCCATCCGTCGGGCGATGGTGGCAAGATCGGCAGGCTTCTTATCGAATGGCAGGTCGGCGCGCTCGGGGAAGCGCAGCACCTTGTCCTCGCCCAGATAGGCGGACAAGCTGCGAGCAAACGACACCGCCGCATCCTCGCCTGCCACCACCGCAAGCGTGGTCTGCGGCTTATGCGAGAATCGCGCGGCGACCATGAACGGGCGCGCGCTGTTCGCGATGCCCAACGTGCCATCGTCGCCGGCATCGAGATTGGACCAGAATCCATCCAAGCATTCCGAGCGCTCAAGCGCGAAGCGCAGAGAATCGATAAGCATACGTTGCATTCCCCCATCACCATCGGCCAAGCTGGATGCGGCCATACGCATACAGGCTTGCTTGCGCAGCTTTCCTTCGTGCAAGCCGCGCATGTTTTCAGGGTGAAAAGTGTATCACGCACCTTCATTGCGGCTCGATACGCCAACAGCAACCATCACGTAAACAGCAACACTTGTTCGTGTTTAACCCTGAAAGGCCTTTTGCGCAAGGAAACGTAGCCATGGCGAGCGACACCTGACACGCGCGGATGCAACGCTCGGCATCCACGCAAGCGATTCCCGATATCAGACAGGTTTCGCACTATTCTCTAGATTTATCTGGCTTAATTCGGTTTTACCTATTGGTATCGTGTTTGTTTCGGTGCTCTTTATATGTCCAGATAACATAACAATTTTGCAGCTGGAAAGCCGTGTACAACATGTTTCGATATACTGCTGTTTGAATTGAACTGAGAACTGAAAGGATCGCCCATGCCGCGCGAGTTGACGAAAGACAAAAAAGAACGCGCGATCGCCATCGCCACTAGAATGGAGGAGCACTTTCCAGCCGCAGAATGCGCGCTGCATTATTGGGGCGACCCTTTCAAATTGACTATAGCAGTGTTGCTGTCGGCGCAAACCACCGACAAAGGCGTGAACAAGGTCACGCCTGCATTATGGGAACGCTATCCAACGCCGGAAGCTCTAGCTCATGCCGACGTGAACGAAGTCGAGGAGATCATCCGCACCATCGGCTTTCACCATGCGAAAGCCGCGAACTGCATCAAATGCGCTCGGATGGTGATCAGCGATTTCGGAGGCGAAATCCCGCAAGATATAGCGTTGATTCAAAAGCTGCCCGGGGTTGGACGCAAAACCGCCAACGTGGTGCTCAATGAAGCTTTCGGCATCGTCGAAGGCATCGCAGTGGATACCCACGTGTTTCGTATCGCGCACAAGCTGAAGCTTGTGGGACCCTCCGCAGATACGCCTCAGAAGACCGAGGACGCCCTACTAAAACTATACCCGAAACAATATTGGGGGCCCATCAATCACCAGTGGGTGCTGTTCGGCCGTCAAACGTGCATCGCACGCCGGCCGAAATGCGAAGAGTGCTTTCTTTCCGACCTCTGCCCTTCCGCCGGCAAAAAATGATGCCCTGCAGCAATGTTGCGCATAAGGTGGCAGCATCAAATTTCGAAGGTCAAGCTAACATGGCTCCCGCTTCAACATGAAGCGGGAGCCATGCCCTATAAGCGGTGCAAAACAGCACATGCAAGCAATCCCTAAAACCCTGCAGCAATGCTACGTATAGCAGCACCAGATTGAAATTCGCTCACAAAAGCCAACACACCAAGAAGCGAAGCTCTACCCCAATTGGCTCTGCGAGCCGCACGAAACGCAGGCGCCGCTTTTCACGCCTAGCAGAGGATCGGACAGCTTCTCCTTGAACAGCTTCATGAACACCTTCATTGCAAGCCCATTGCCGAATGCGGCCACAATGGTGCCTTCGCGAATACCCACGATCCCACCCAAACAGGTCAGCGAGATGGCAAACGTGGCGATAACGCACAAGGGATCCCAAATGAGCTTCGCGGTGGAGTTCTTCAACCCAAACCGGTAACTTATGCCCTGCATAACCCCCTCGCTTGGCAGCGCGATGATATCGGGCGGCAGGTAGTATACATACCCGAAGCCCATGATGACCAGGCTTAGCGCCAAATAGCCCAGCTGCGCACCATAGCACGTTGGATCAGGGGCGAATGAGAACAGATAATTGGCGAAATCGACCACGATGCCGAAGGCCATGGAAACCGGAACCTGCAACAAGTTTTTCGGTTCGAACGCGCGGCCTTTCAGAAGGATCTGCAGCACCACGAATGACGTGTAAAAGATAGCGGTCCAGGTGCCCATCGACCACCCGTTCGCAAGACCAGCAACATATGCCATCGAGGAAGCCGGTGAGATTCCAAGCTCTGATTTCACCGAACAGGCAATAGCAAGCGCAACGAGAAAAAGACCGATGCAGTACGATATCCACCTACGCACAAGATAAGAAACGCCATTGCGGCTCAAACATATCATGATTGGAAGCGCCTTTCGGTTCACCAGGCCAAGCCCAAATGCCCACTGTTTGCAGAAGCGGCATTATTCTACGTTTATGGCTGCCAAATTACGCCACCCAAATAGGGTCGATTGGGCAAATTGCCGCACGATTGTCATCACGCAAATCACGCCGCGATGACAACAAAGGCCAGTCCATAGAAGCCCAATCATGTTCCGCACTACGATTCAACAAACTAAATTCCTATTGCGACCTGGTACAATGGTGTTTGTTGGTTCGCAATCAGCACCAGCCGAGCAGTCCTCCACCAGCATTTCGATGCGGCGCGCCTGCCGCCATTGCAAGCACCAAGGAGGATTCATGGCCAACGTAGGCGATATAGTCGTTTTCAAACATCACGTCTGCACTATTGCGCAGAAGCGCGAAAACTACTTCGACGGCAAAGATTACTGGGAGCTTCACGCTGTGTTCGAAAAATCGCTGAAGCTGTTCATTGCTTGCGATGCCGCAAAATCACCTGCCATGCGCCCTGTTATGCAGAAGCAAGAAGCTATCGACCTTATCGACTCGATAGCCGATGCCAAACCCGTGAACCTAGAAGACGATGCAGCTGCAACGGCGAAAACCTCTTCCCTTCAACAACGCCAAATCAAAGAGGTATACGAATCGTATCTCAAAACGTTGTCACCAAAAGACCTTGTGCCGATTATCAAAACATGCCATGAGCGCACCATCGCTCGCAAGGAATGCGGACATCAAGCCACCGCAGTCGATAAGAAATACCTCGATTTGGCCGAAGGGCTGCTATGCGACGAGTTGTCGATTTCGCTTGAGATCCCACGCGACCAAGTAAAAGATTTCCTTGTCATGCGAATCAGACAGGTGGAAGCCGCATCGAACGCTGAATAACTCCGGCATCAAGCCTACACGACAACCGACATATCATAACGAGAAACCCCGTGCAGCGCCCGTCCCGAGCGCTGCACGGGGTTTTTAAGCATCCTTCGCGGACAGCGGGCTGTCCAGTCGCGCCAATTCACCCACCACAACGTCCACCAAAAGCGGCAATGCGTCGTGCACCGGCTTGGTAAGCCCTTCGGTCGCCTCACCCGGAGATGCGTTTTCCACCTGCATTCCCAGACACAGCCCCTCAGCTTGATATCCCAGCAATGCCGCAGAATCGAAAAGGTCGATCAGCTTCAAATCATGAAGGCTCGCCGTGATGCCCACATGACGCGCCATCGCATCGGGCGCATAACGCAACACCGTGCCTGCAGGCTGACCGGAATCATCCACGGCATCCACGGTCATGATCACATCGAATTCGCGTACGCGATCGATCATGGCTAACGAAAGGCACCCCAGATCGTAAATTTCAACGTTGTCCGGGATATCGTAGGAAGCCATAAGCTCATCGAATACAGCAGGCCCGATACCATCGTCGAGCATCAATCGATTGCCCACGCAAAACACCGCAACTCGCTGTGGACGCAATTCCTTGGGAACGGCCACATTGCTGGCAACGTATTCCCGCAAACCCCAGTTATCTTGCACGTCAGCCATGTTCTACCCCTCCACGCCCGGACGAATCATCAGGTTGTACCAGGTGGCGAATCCAAGCATCGCAAGGCCGATGAGCACGCAAGCCACCGCCCAAACACGCTCACGCCGCACGTAGGTTTCCTTGGAAACGCCACGAGCAACTGCACGATGAGCCGCAAAAGGCTGGCTAAGCCGCGAAAACAAAAAGGTGACCGCAATCAGCACCGCTCCAATGACCAAAGCAAAAGCAATCGCAAGCGGTGTACGTTCCGAATATGCAGCATAGAACAAATTGTCGGCAACCAGCCATAAGGGATAGAACAGGATAGTGGCCCAAAAACCGTGAGCCGGGCCCCAAACGGGCGGCAGGAAAAGCGCGCCGATGTTCCAGCGCGGTATACCTTCAAGGAATTTCTTTTCACAAGCAATCTGCTCTTCGGTCAACTCAGCCATGAATAACCAATCTATCAGGGGATATAACAAGCAATCAGGATCTGCATAATTGTAATCTCATAGCAGTTGATCACAGTCGTTAGGGCAAAATCGCCTATAGGATTCCACGCCCGGCAACATACCCCAACACAAAAGAAGACCCGGCCACCGAAGTGGTCGAGTCTTCAAATCACATGCGATCGCGCACAGCGTGAAAACTAGTGCTGCTTGCCGTGACCCAAATCATCCTCGCCGATGATGTTGTGGATATCGGGGTCGTAGACCAGGCCGCCATGCTCCTTGTGGAAGAACATGAGCAGCGTAGGAGCGATACCCTCCACGTTGGCCAGGTAAATGTGGATGAACATGAAGCAAATGAACAGGAACATCATGAAATAGTGGATGATGCGCATGCTCATGATGCCGCCCACCAGGGACGTACCCGCTGCGAAGAACGGGATCTCAGAGGTGGGTACCCACAGAGCCAGGCCCGTGTAGAACATCAGAATGATGAGCACGGGGATGAACAGATAGCTGATCTTCTGCGGAACGCCCAGCTTAGCGGACAGCGGGTGATCCTTCTTGAAGAACAGATAGTACTTGATCCACTGCGGACCCTGATGCAGGTTATCCTTCTGCGGAAGCCACGTCTTGTAGTCGGTAACCTGTTTGCGGGTACCGCCGGTCGGCGAGGACTTCACGATGAAGGCCATGATCAAACGGCAGATGCAGTTGATGAACAGCACAAAGCCGAAGAACACGTGCAGACCGCGGGCCATGGACTCAAAACCCCAGAAGAAGGGGTAGTGAATATAAAAGCCGGTGAAAATCAGCAGAACCATGGCAACAAGGTTAATCCAGTGCGTGATCACGAACGGCATCGGATGAGCTTCACGATAGTGTGCCAGATGCGCCATGTTACTTCACCCCCCAAGGGCTCGTGACGGTTTCGAAACGCTTGCCCGTGGCAGGCTCGGAGATATGAACCGAGCAGGCCGTGCAGGGATCGAAGGAGTGTACCGTGCGCAGCGCGTTGATGGGCTTCTCGATATCGCCCACCGGCACGCCGATCAGAGCCTCCTCGAGCGGACCGTGCTGGCCCTTCTCGTTCTTCGGAGCCAGGTTCCACGTGGACGGGATGATGATCTGATAACCCTGGATCTTGCCGTCCTTGACCGACTCGCTGTGATAGAGAGCACCGCGCGGCGCCTCCCAGAAGCCGGACCCGTCGCCGGTGTTGGTCTCAGGAGCGCGGAAGTACTCGGAGTCGCCGGACTTCACGGCCTCGATCAGCTCATCGACCCACTCCTTCATGCAAGTGGCGATGTAGAGCGTTTCAATCTGGCGGATGGCGGTACGGCCGAGCGTGGACTGGGCCACGGACAGGTCGCCCTCATGGCCGAGCGCCTTGAGGAAAGCATCGACGTGCTCCTTAACGAACGGCACGTTGCGCTTGTAAGCGGCCAGGACACGGGAGAGGCTGGTGGCCTCCATGGAGTTGCCGTTGTACGTCGGGCACTTCACCCACGTGTAGCGGTCGTTCACGTTGTAGTCAGTGTACTCCGGCTCGGTCGTGAAGTTCGGAGCCTGGTAGGTCTCGGAACCCTTGTACCAGGAACGGCCAACCCACTCGGCGATGGCCTTCTCGTCAGGCTCGGAGAGGTTGAGGTTCTCGTCAAGCACGCCGGAGGGCAGGTAGCGGTTGGACATCTTGAAGTCCTCGCGCTCGAAGACACCCCAAGCGATGTAGCGACCCGGGCCCTTGCCGTACCCGAAAGCATCAGCATAGTACGGGGCGATAGCCAGCACGTCGGGGATCATGGTCGCCTCGACCCAGTTGTACAGCTCGTCGACGAGCAGCTTCAGGTCATCAAGCTTCTGGTCGGTGGGCACGAAGGCCGTGCCGCCCGGACGCAGGGTCATGACATGCGGCATCTTGCCGCCCAGCAGGGCGCTGATCTGAGAAGCCTTGGCCTGCATGCCCAGAGCCTCCAGGTAGTGGGCCGTGCAGATGAGGTCGAGCTCGGGCGGCAGCTTGAAGCCGGTGCCGTCCTCGGCATCGAACCAGTTGCCGCTGAAGATGGACAGCTGGCCGTTCTCGGCGAACTGGGACAGGTGCTCCTTCAGGGCAACGAAGTCGCTGTTCATGGAAGTGCCGGCCGCACGAGCCAGGTCCATGGCGTCGGCGGGGTTGGCCTTCAGCGCGTTCAGCGGGTTGACGTAGTCAAGGCCGGCCAGGTTGTAGAACCACAGGATGTGGCTGTGCAGGAACTGGGCGCCCTCGAGGATGTTGCGGATGATGCGGGCGTTGTTGGAGATGGTGATGCCGTAAGCCTTCTCAGCCGCGATGGAGCTGGCATGGGCGTGAGACACGGGGCAAACGCCGCAGATGCGCTGCACGATCTGGGCAGCGTCCTCGGGCGTGCGGTTCTCAACGACCAGCTCGATGCCGCGGAAGCAGCCACCAGATACCCAGGCGTCGGATACCTTGCCGTTCTCGACTTCCATCTCAACGCGCAGATGGCCCTCGATACGGGTTACGGGATCGATTACGGAACGCGTCATGGCTTACCTCCCTTCCTTGGTTGCATTGGGGTCGTCGTGACCGGTGTCTTCCTTGTACATCTTCTGGCGCTCGGCCTCGGACACCTCGTAGGTGCCCACGGACTTCTCGGGGTGCTTGGCATCCCAAGCGCGCTTCTTCTCGAAGTCCGCGCCGCCGTCCATGCGGCCGGTGGCCTTCATGCCGAAGCCGTGCACCACGAGCGCTGCAGCAAGGATGCCGGTAACGCCCACGGCGATGGTGGTGGGCTGCACATCCCAGTCGCCGATGTGCAGGCTGCGATGACGCTTCAGGAACGGGGTGTTGACCTCGACCCAGTTCTGACCCGGGTCGTTGGGGTTGGCCTCGCAGCAGCCGATGCACGGGGCGCCGGCCTGGACGCACCAGCTGCGACGGTCGTTCCACATGACCACGCCGCAGTTGGACTTGGTCTGGGGACCGCGGCAACCGAGCGGATACAGGCAGTAACCCTTCTTCTCCTCTTCGGAACCGAATTCGTATACGAACTCGCCGTTCTCGAAGTGGCCGCGACGCTCGCAGTTGTCATGGATGGTCT
>ERZ1026880.1427-NODE-1427-length-10229-cov-13.029585_pt1 | contig 10229 bp, 10 predicted proteins | sample MGYA00380170_ERZ1026880 | MGnify/ENA primary metagenome ERZ1026880 (study PRJEB33269, sample SAMEA4719806) | human gut metagenome | biome: human-associated habitat; feature: organic feature; material: feces | place: Cameroon | collected 2013-10 ...
CTGATTTCACCCCAAGCTTAAAATAAATATTTTTGTTGTCCAATTATATTATAGTCTTCAATAAATAACTGTGGCGTTATATTGCCACACCACTCATTTGCGTTACAAGTGCCAACTATATCAAAAGTATAGGTGCCAGGGTTCTGATTTTGAAGCTTGTCACATAATTTTTCAGGTGCCTTAAACATAATAAGTGAAAGTTTGTTTGGTAATGTAATTTTAAGTGTTAGGTCTTTTTTACTATATACCGTAACCATATCTTTGTTGACGCGGAGGCCGCGTATAGCGATAAATGGTTCTGGCATACCGGTCCCCCAAAGGTCATCTAAGAAAGCAATATCCAGAATATCTTGCGGTTTCACATCTCCGCCTTCATAAATATAATCAACATAATATATAGGCTCATTTGGCATATCTTTTAATACTTCATCAGTATAAGAAAGAAATGCGGGGACCGCGTCTAAAGCTACAGATAGCCCGAACGCTCCTTGGTGCCCCTGGGCATATTCTACTCCAGGCGCCGCCGCGCAAATATCTTTAAATTGAGTAACTCCTGCTAGGTCACATCCCCTCGCAGAGCCTTGGCACATAATACCCTTTTCAGTCTGACATTTAGTTAAAATACAACAGGGACGTTGATATTTAGCCATAAATTTATTTGCTACAAGGCCAGCTATATTTTTATCTACAGCACCCGGTTCAAGTGCGAATAACAAGACTTTATGCTGAAGCAAACCTTCATCCGCAATTTTCTTTTCAAGGATTTCAAGCATATTATCCTGTGCTTTTGTTTGTCTATTTTTAACATTAGTAGCTGTCCTAAGTGCCTGATCTACTATCGTTTCCATTTCTCCAAAGTCATGTCCGCGTTTAGTAGAAGGCACTTGTTGGAAAGCTAAAAATTTTATCATAGATTTAAATAAAAGTTCTTTTTCTTCCGCTTTTCCACTTCTCACCATAGCATTTACAAAAGGAGCTATATAAAAAGCAGCCCCCATAGGTGTTATTTTATTTCCAAGTGAATAAGCATTTTTCTTCGCCATACCGTGAATAAAAGGATTTTTAATATTTTCATCCTTAAACCCAATAGTAATAAGATGTTTTGTTTCGAACTGGGTCATATCAGCCATATCCGCCATATCTCCTAGTGCAACAAGGTCAAGATAATTATTAGCATAATTTTTCTCTAATAAATTATCTAAATATCGACAAAACTGCCAAGTTACTCCTACACCAGTAAGTGATTTATTTGGATAATTAGAAAGCTGATTATTTATTACTATGGCATTAGGACTAGTTATTTCTGCTTCGTGATGGTCTAATATTAATACGGGGACGCCGCGATTTGCGAGTTCAAGATGTTCAGAGTAATCATTAGACGCGGCATCCGGGCAGATAACAAGTTTATAATTAGATCCTACTACTACATCACTTAAACCATGCTGCTTACCTTCATGTAAAAACCAATGAAGCTTATTTTCAACATAATTTGGAAATAAATCATAAAGATAATTTATAAGCAGCGCGGAGCTAGTATATCCATCACAATCTGCGTCTACTACTACAAGAATCTCATCATCATTTTTAATGGCTTGGATTAAAGTAACTGCGGCCCGCCGCATTACATCTTCACCAAAATCAAGGGGAGAATTAATATCATTATCAGTTGTATTTAGATAATGCTTAATATCGCTTTGGCGGATGCCGCGATTAACTAAAACTTGTTCTGTTGCTGATAGTTTTGAATCTACTTCATTTCTTAATTTATATATCATTTTTCACCACCTTTATCTAATTTTCTAAAAATCAAATTAGATGGTAAAAAATCTTTACAAATATATATTGATGCGAAGGCGGCTCCAGACTGCTTAATTGTATGAGCCTTATCTTTATAAAAATTTATTCTTTTATCAAAAATAAGTGCTTGAGTATTAGCTAAATAATTAAATCTTTTTTCGCCTTGAAGAGTTGGAAGTGGAAGTAACATAGCAAATGGTTTGTTTAACTCTTGTAATCTTTTTAATATTTTATCTTTTAAGCTAAATGGAGGATTTGAGATAATAATATCATATTCTTTAGGCTCAAATTCAAAAAAATCAAAACCATGCTCAATATCAGTAGCAATAACTTTATATCCATTATTTTGAAGCTCTTTTACGTATTCACTAGTCTCATCATCAAACGGACACCATATAGTCTGAATTTGACTGGGTATAAGAAACTCAAGAAGTGGTTTAACGGCGTATGATGGGGTAAATTGCTCATCAGACTCTTTAGTTGTTTCTGCTGTTAGATATCCTTTATTAATCATATTTTAATTCTCTCCTTAAACAATTTTGTAAATATCTCAGGCCCCTGGTCTACTGGGGAATCCTTGTATCCCAGATTCGTGCCTTCTTTATCAAAAACAAAAGTAACTAATACTTTTGAACTATATTTTTTATTTATTTCTATAAGTTTAGCTGTCCATTTTTTAAACTCGTCATCTCCTTTCTCTTGCCACTGTTTATCAAAAGCAATGACAAGCTCAGTAACACCAAGAGACAATAACAGATTAACTTGATACTGAATTAATGAGCTGCCACATACTGCTACTGATATATCATTATCTTCTCCAAAATAAGAAGCGAATTTAAGACAACTTTTCTCACCCTCAAATATAATCGCTTTTTTCATTAAAGCAATATTATTTTTACTCCAATTCAAATTATATAAATTATATCCTAATGGGTGATTATACATCTTTCCATTTAAAACCGATGGTCTATACTTACCATAAACCTCATCTTCTTTTATTATCGTGCGGGAACGTATTCCAACCAAATTATCATTTATATCATAGTGCGGAATTAATATTGCTTCTGTAGCGGGATCAAAACGGATACCTCGTTGTTTCATTATATTTGGGTCTATTCCTTCTTGTTCCCAATTTTTATATCTCACAAATGGATAATGAGATAAAATTTGTTTATCATAAAATTTCATTTCCACTTGCTTTTTCTTATTTACTACTGTTTCTATTTTATCATAATTTTCTAAAATTTTCCAATCTTCAAGGTTTTTATCATCGTCTGAAAAATTTTGATAATCTGTTGAAAAGCCAAAATAAGAAGCGATATAAGCAACTGCTTGTGGAAGTTCGATTGAATATCCAGCTGTTTTTTGAATATTAATATAGAGCTGAAAAATGTCCATTGAGTTACAGTTAGTAAAACAGCGAAAAAGATGAGTGTTATTATAATAATAGCATTTTCGTGAACCTTCTCCAGGGTGATTATGACATATAGTTCTCATGACAAAGACATCTCCACTAGTTTCCATACGCGGCTCCCCGCCCATTTCCGCACAAAAATCAAATACTTGCTCTATTGTTAAACTTTCTTTTATTTTATCTTTGTCATATTTCATATTATTCTGTTACTCCAATTTTTAAATCTTCAATAGGAATTAATTCATAATTATAGGTAGTCGCAAATATAGGATCTATTTTACAAGTCCCACGATTACCTTTACACCACAACAGTATATCCTTATATCTTCCGCGGCGATTCTTATATACAGAAATTTTTATTTGTGGTTTATCAAAGCCATGTAACTTAATAAGCTTATCAAGTGCCTTCATATCTTCAGAACTAGTTTCAAGCATAATCATACCACAGTCTATTTTATCTGCTATTGATTTTGCACCACGAAGTAAGTTTTGATCATATTGTTGAGCGATACGATAATCAGCATTTAGCTGAGTTGCTGTCATAATAAAAACGCCATATTGATTACATAAGTCTTTTAATCGAATAGATATCATAAATAGAATATTATCTTCTCTTAAACCTTTTACTCCAGTTTTAGAAGTAACTTCACTTAAAATTTTCATTGAAGTGTGAATATAATCGAAGAATATATATCTACAGTTATAATCGCGGATGCCGCGCTTGATCGTATTTTCTATGTCTTGTAATGAGAAATCAGGGAGTTGTTGAATATATATTGGACTATGTTGAAGAAGATTTGCCGCGTATCTTACTCTATCATATTCACCAGCTAAATACTTACCTGTGATAATATGCTCTTCATCTACATCAGACAAAAATGCCAACATCATTGTCTGTATTTCATCTTTTTCTTGCTCGGTAGAAATAAAAATTGTAGGTTCTTTTGTGCCATTTTTTATCCAGTGCTGAGCCGAGCTATCATATATTTCATCACAAGCTATAGAACAAGAGTCAGCGATCATTGCTCTTGTCTTACCTACACCAGTTGCGGCGGACCGCAAATAAAACTTCTTAAGACGGGCCCCGCGCGTAACAGTATTAATAAGATGACCAAATAATGGATATCCTACCTCTGGGGTTTCTTTAAGTCTGGCTATAAGCTCTAAAACTCCTTCTCCCGCATTAGTTGCGCTTTCATTTGCGTCGTCTACATATTTTAAACGAATATCAATAATATTTTTATCAATAGCATCTGCAATCTCTTCAAGAGAAGAATTATCAAGCCAGTCTTCTTGGACTTGTTTCTTTTTTACATTTGTAATATTATCAATATCATAAAAATTTGATAAGTCCATTCCACATTTTTCATTATACATACGAAGAAGTGTAAATTTCTTCATACGAGAATAATAATAATCAAATGTTACAGGCTGAATAGATTTTGACTCTTTAAGTTCAGTTAAATATTCGGCACCTTTATTTGCTTTATACACTGCATAGGAGGACGGCCGCTGGATTAAATAATCTTCTATTGCATTTAAGGTTATTTCTTTTGCACCTAAGTCGTGAAGATTATAAATTGTACCAAATAAAATTCTATGAAAATCAAGTGGAAAATCATCTTCATTAAATTTATAATTTTCATTATCAAGTAAAGACACATCATTATAAACATTACCTAATACTTGAATAATTGCTGTAGTGTCTACATATCTACTTTTAGTCGTCATTATCAGTCTCCATCAACTTAAACTCTTTTTTCTTTCTCTTTTCTGCTCTCGGAGATTTTATTGTTATTTCTACTACTTCTGGAGTATAATCTTTTAAATCTTCGTTTGCTATGTCTGCTAAATATAAATTATAAAAATATTCACACGCTTGTTTATATACATAAGGAACGATACCTATGCCATCATTTGCATTTTCAACTGGATTCTTTTTTATATCAAACCACCACTGAAGTGTTTTTAACATTCCACTATAAGTATATCCATATGTTTTTCTATAATCTAATATTTGTTTTCTTATTTTAGCACTAATGAAGGACTCATCAAATAAAACCATAATATAGTTTTCTAATTTTTTTAAATCTTGTTCTTCATCCTTTTGCATTTTATCTTCAGGAGATAAACAGCCTACAGCTTTTTCATAACATACTTTATGCGCATAGCGGCGGGCAGACACTTCTACCCACGGCTCTTTGTCGCGATCAAATTGAATACCGCAATATTTACATTTAGCTAAATGCGCCATATTTTTTTCTCCTTTTTACATTTTCTATATAAATTATAACAAAAATTAAGAAAAAAATCAAAAAGAGGAAGATTTAACTCTTCCTCTGTTTTTTTATTCTGCTTATTTCAAATCTTTAAGTTCGTCTACTATAAGGCTTAATGCTTCAGTTTGGTCTCTACTAATATTACTTACTTTTTGTCCCTTACCCAAATATTTCTCGGTAATTTGAACAATTTTAGGTTGATAATTAGTTTCAAAATCAACTGGGTGATTTGAAATAATAGTTTCAATATAATGATTAAATTCATTCATTAATTCATCAAAATTAAGTTCAGTTGTAGTTGAATAAAGATTTGTTCTTGCATCAGTAAAATGCTCTGCACCATCTTCTGCCATCTGTTTATCAATGGCTTCTCCAATAGCGGCGACTAAGGACGCGTAATTAAAATCAATATAATCTGGAGTGTATTTAAAACGCGAACCAGCTACATAACGCGGGGTTCCGCGCATAAACAATTTAGTTACATTATTTCCTTGTTCATCCTGAACTACTCTTGAATAACCAATAATATCTACCATACGATCAACTATATTTCTTGCTTTTGCGCCGAGAGTAGGAACAATCTGATTAAATTCATTACCAGCTTCATCTTTAAATGTTTTATCTACTGCATGAGAAATAAGAACTAGTCCATATCCCATTTGAACAATAGAACGCAAACATTCATCAAACTCTTTAGCTACAAGTGTATAACCTTTACCATATGGAATATCACCTACAGTATCAACACCAGTACCCCCATCCGCTCGTTTCGCATTTTGGCAAACATATTTTTCACATAAATCATAAGCAATATCGGCGGTATCTATAATAAGTGTTTCAAAATTTTCTTTTGCCTTTGGATCTTTCAACTGACGAAGAACTTTACGAAATTCACTCCAAGAATTAATGGGCTGTGCCATTGCACCAGGAATCGCATTATAACCTTTTTCAAACGCGAGCAACAGATGCCGCGGAAATTTAGTTGCGGTTGTTGTTTTGCCTGACTTAGGTTCACCGTAAAAGAGCACGGAATATCCGCGCAAATCTCGGCTTACTTGGTGAGGCGTAATAGAAAAAATATCAATATCAGCCATTTCTTACGCCTCCTTTAATTAAAATTTGAAATCGCCCTTAGGCATAGTAGTTTTTGCTTTTGTTATTGGAGCTGCCGTTGCTGCTGGAGTAGTTTTACTTGCCACATATTCTTCAGCTCTTTTCTTAATGTCTGCAATATGAACTTCACGATCCTGCATAGCCTTAGTAAGCTCTTCAACAGTAAGAACACCTTCTTCACCAAAATTAAATGGCTCTTCTGCTGCACCAGTAATTTCCCACTCTCTAGTTCTTTTAGTTCTTGTGCTAACTACAGGCTCACCAAAAGCAGATTCGGTTTTCTCTTCATAAGTTACTGCAGAACAATTAATTCTTCCCCATACCTTAGTATAAACAGGATTAGAACTACTAGCATCGAGATTTTCAAAATACTTCATACCCTGTGCATTTTTAATTAAAAACTCTACTGGAAGAATAGCATTTTTAAAATCAAAAACACAACCACGAACAACAGCATGTTCAGTTACATTTTTTTCTTCATCTGCGTCAACATGAGTTACACCAGTAATAATCATATCCATTGTAAATCTATTATGTTCGTTTTCAGGAGACATTTGTCCATTTACAACAGTAACAAAACTACCTTCATTTCTTTTTGCGGCAACCAGTGTTCCATCTTGAGCATAGAACTCATTCAGCGCGAGAGACGCATCAATTCTTACTTTTGTTGCGTTTTCTTTTCCTACTGAAGTCCAAGTTTTTCCACTATTAAGAATTTGTTCAAGAACTCCATAAGTTCTATTTTCTTTTCCAGAAGAATAAGTTTTAGTTACATAAGTAAAATGAACTGGAATAATGTTCATTCCTTCTTCATCTGCGGCAATCAACATAGTTCCTGCTATATATTCAGTACCAGGTTTCTTTGAGTTTGCTCCAGACTGTCTTTTTGACAAAGCATCTCTGCCATTGCCATCATCAAGACCATAAACATAACCTTCAATTCTTTCTTTGTTGTCATTAGATCTCATAATTTCAATTTTTTTCTCCTATTTTTTTTAGTATATAATAATTATAACAAAATTTTTTATTTTAGTCAAATTCTTTACTTTTTCCGTTATCTGTGAGTGAATAACACACAGGATCTTTACCTTGCTTTTCTACAAAACCAAGAGTCACAAGTTTTCTAATACTGCCTGAAACAGAACGACCGCTCATAAATAGTCCATCTCCAATTTGTTTAGCGTTAAATATATTATGATATTTATTTGCATTTTCCTGCATCCACTTAAGAATATTTTTATTTTTATCAGTAAGATCTGCGGCAGTCCCGTTCTCTGCTAAAATAGACTGGATATATTCTACTTTAACCGGGTCCTCCGCATATATCTTAATCGAGTCTTCAAGAATACTTTTAAGTGTTTCTGTCATTTCAATTTTTGCCATAATTTTATTCCTCTTATTTCTTTATTTTCTATAAATATTATAACAAATTTTATTTAAAAAATCAAATTTTATCTTCTTTTTTAGGTCGCCTTCCGCAACTAAACCTTTCTGGACAATAGCCCAAGATATCGCATTTAGGTTTCATATAAACATCAATAATATATTCCCATTCTGAGTCTCTTGCCTTTAATGCTTTACACAAGTCTCTCATAAGTTGACGATATTCCCAAAATGCGCGATTACACATTCTTTGATGGCTCATTTCAATTAACATACGAAGATTACATTTAACTACAAACTTGCTTTCCATAGCAAGAGGAAATAACATAGAAGCATCTTCTTTTTCAATATTAAATTCAGTTTCTAGTCTATTTGCGGCGGCTGCTATAGCATTAAGTGTATCAGTAAATATTTTTTTTGCTTCAGGTATAGCTTCAATTTTTGGCGGAACAATACATGGCAGCCCCTTTTTCGCATAATCAATATATCTTGTTGAGGACTGAAGCCGCATAGGGCTGCCACCAATATGAGTATAAAACTCTCTAACAGTTTTAGCTGAATAACCTTCTAATATCATATATATATCAACAGACTCTAATGTTCTACCGTGATTATTTTCAAGGCAGTCAAGTCCGCGTTTATAATTTTTTGTCTCATTAGCAATATCTGAGCCGTAGCATATACCAGACATTTTTCCAATTAACTGAATAGGATGAGAGCTAGTTTCATCTAATATAATTATTTTACCCATTAAATCAACTCCTCTGCGATTTTATCACACATCTTTAAATCATAAGCATCTTTTGCTAAAAACCACCAGTCATCTTTTTTGACTTTTTCATATTCTTCTTCAGTAAGACTTGAATGAGTTAATATATTTTCTTTGCTCATTTCAAGTAATCTTTCATAAAAATGAGAATAATTTTTAAATTTATTAGCATCTCCGCCAAAACCAGTATAACCCTCATGAAACAAAAATGAAGAATAAGGATAGGCAATACGATAATGACCTACAATAAAAATCTCTAAACCAGAAGAATAGGCGCAACCAGTATTAATAGTCCAAACTGGGGTTTTAGACATTTTTATGCTATCAATAATCGAATACGCGGCAACCAGGTCTCCGCCATCAGAGTTTATATAAATTTTAATAGGCTCTCTTTCATCAACAGGTAATCTACTTTCAGTATCAAGTTTATTCCATATTCTAATATAAGTATTAAATGCATCTGCGACTTCGCGAGTTACATCATTAAGATACAGTTCACGATTTTTAAACGCCATCATTTCAGTTAGTTTATCAATACCAGTAATTAATGCTTCTGAATTTTCATATTTTGATACTAAATCTTTATTATTCATTTTTTAACTCTCCTTTTTTCTATTTCCTTGGGTGCTATTATATCCATAATCTTTTGCTTGATATAATCCAATATAAAACTTTTCTTTCTCATCTAACTGCTCAACTGGGCAAGCTTCCAATAGTTCAAATGTAAAATTTTCTGGTCCAATTTCTTTCATAGCCTGATACAATTTATTTCCTACTGGGGTGTCAATTCCAAGACCAAACTTCATATGCTCTTTCCATCGGTCATCTATATCTTTAGCCTGTCCTATATAACACATATTATTTTTAATATTTGTTATTTTGTATATACCGCATACAGGTGAATTACCAAGTATCTTTTTACATAATACAGTTAATTTTTTCTGATAAAATGTTTGCCATATCAACATACATAAAATGCGGGGCTCAGGTAAACGCGGTTTTATCTCATTTATCATTTCAATAGTAGTAAGTTCTGAAGGAGTTAAAATTACTCTATAAGAGTCTTTTTCAAGCTTCATTAATTCTTCGCGACGCTGCGCTTCTATGGCGGCCGCCCGCGTTTCTTTTAATTTAATTAGCTCTTGTTTTATATTATTTAATTCTTGCTTATATTCTGCTTCTTTTTGTTCGATATCTTTTTTTAATGAGTCTTGACAGTTATCATATAAACTTTCTAACTTTTTCGTTAATTTGTCATACTCTTGTTCTGCCATTTTGTAAGATTCTTCAAGCGAATCTTGATATCTCGTAAAGGCTGAATATGATACTTCTTGAGAATTGTTTATATCTGCCATTAAACCAGATTTAACAATCTCTAAATGTTTCATTTCTTCTTCTTGTCTAATTAGACTTTCTTTTATTTTTTTATATCTTTCTTCCTGTCTCTTATACACATCTGACGCTGCCGACGACT
>ERZ1026880.1430-NODE-1430-length-10224-cov-4.082801_pt1 | contig 10224 bp, 8 predicted proteins | sample MGYA00380170_ERZ1026880 | MGnify/ENA primary metagenome ERZ1026880 (study PRJEB33269, sample SAMEA4719806) | human gut metagenome | biome: human-associated habitat; feature: organic feature; material: feces | place: Cameroon | collected 2013-10 ...
ATTCCCACGACCCCGACCCAGCCGACCACGCCCAGCGACCCCGTGACCCCAGACGTGCCCGACACCGCCGAACCGGCCCCGACCTTCTCCCTCTACCTGGCCGTCCGCGCCCAGGCGGGGGCAGACATCACGGCCACCCTCAACGCCGTCCTGAGTACCGGGGCCATCCCCGTTGTCTTCTTCCCGGCGGACCAGGTGACCCAGTGCGCCGACCAAGTCCGGCAGGCCGCCGGGCGGGGCTGTCACGTGGGCCTCATCCCCGGCGGGGACAACGGCCAGGCCAAGCTCGCCAGCGTCCAGACCGGCAGCAAAGCCCTGGCCGCCATCCTGCGGCAGGAGACCTGGTTCGTCCTGGGCGAGGACGAGACCCTGGCCAACGCAGGCTATCTCTGCTGGAGCCCCTCCCTCTCCTTCCAGACCGTCTCCAACGCCACCACCGTCTACAACAGCCTCATCCAGTCCGGTGAGAGCGCCTCGGCGCCCCTGCGCCTCCTCTTCCGCACCCAAACCGACGCCAGCGCCCTGGCGGGGGTGCTGAACCAGCTCAAGGCCGATGGCGACACCTTCCTGGCCGTGCGGGAGACGAAGTATTGAATGACCACTTGCGTACATAAGGCGCCCCCGTACCTTCCACAGGCACGGGGGCGCTTGGTATCTCCCTGTAGACGTTCAATCCCGCAGCTTCAGCAGGTCCCATCTGGAGGACACCCCGCACTTCCGATAGAGATTCTGCAAGTGCTTGAGCAGGGTGTTCTTGCTGATGGTCAGCTTTGCCAGGATCTCCTCGTTGTTCCAATCCTGAAACACCAGGCCCAGGACCTCCCCCTCTCGCCGGGTCAGGTCATAGGTCCGGATGATCTCTTCCAGGCTTCGGGTCTTTTTCGGCTGGTTGTCCTCGTTCTGCTTGCAGGTCCAGCAGGCCAGGTCGATGTGGTTGGCCAGGGCGCGGAGATAGAAGGCCTCCTGGTCGGTGAAGAGGCCGTCTCCCCGCGTGCGGTAGAGGGCCAGGCGGCCCATGGCCTGCCCGGCGTAGGTGATGTTCATCTGCATGCAGTCGTGGACGTGGTAGGCCGTGTACAGCTCCCGGTAGCTGGCAGCGGAGAAGCGCTTGTCGCCGGACAAGATCTCGCTGTCCCGCACGACCATGGACTCCGGCGCGTGGCTGAGCCAGGCGGTGTAGGCCTTGTCGATGCGTCCCAGCCAGGCGTTCTCCACCTCCCGGAAGTTCTGTGGCTTGCAGTAGGGGTCCCGGTGGATGAGCTCCCCCGTCTCCGGGTCGGTCTGGATGGCGATGAGGCTGGCGTAGGTATAGGGGATGATGAGCTTGACCTGGGCCAGCAGGGTGGGGCGAAATTCCTCCAGCGTCCGGCAGGCGTGGATGCGGTAGATGATCTCGTTGTACAATAAAAAGTCGTTTTTTTCCATAGGGGTCCTCCAGCGGGATGCGTGTGCTTTCTGATACTTAATTTTATCCCCTTCCCCAACTAAAATCAAGCACTTTTTACCGGGGTTCAAGTAGCCCTTCTCAGCAAAAATTTCAAATTCACTAAAATTAAGCATTGCTTTTTTGTTCGTTTTCCTGTATTATAAACAAGACAAGAGGAGAAGCCAGTGAGTAGGCTGTTCCCTCTGCCCCTTTTCTAATCTTTCTCTTTGTGATTGAGATTACTTTCCTTTCTTTTCCGAAAGCGTCCTCCCGCCAGTTGGTCAGGCGGGAGGGCGTTTTTGGTTTTTCTACTCAAAAATAATTCTTTCTTCTTATGTCAAATGATTATTTTCATGGTTCTATGCCATTGTTTTTTGCCCCTCTCTGACGTAGGATAGTCCTAGAGATCCCCCCCATGATGCCACACCATGTCAGGAGGTGTTCCCCATGACGGAGAACAAAACGCCGACCCTAGGCCCTTTCTCTCGGACGCACGTCGCCGTGTGCTGCATTCTGGCAGCCGGGACGATGTGGGGCTGTCAGGGGCTGCCCAGCCGCGCCTTGGCGGGCTTAGGCATGCCCGCCCTGCCCATCATGGTCCTGCGTGATCTCGGCGGCGCGGCGCTGCTGGCGCTGCTCTTTCTTTTGACGGACCGCACGGCCTTCCGCGTCCGCCTGCGGGAGCTGCCCCTCTTGGCCCTCATGGGCATGAGCGGCGTGCTGGGCATGAACCTGCTCTATTACCGCAGCCAGCAGGTCTCCTCCCTGGCCGTGGCGGCGATTCTTCTGTATACAGCCCCAAGCATTGTCGTGCTTTTCTCCACTTTGATCTGGAAGGATCCGCTCACCAAGCGCAAGCTCTGCGCCCTGGGCCTGGCCTTTCTGGGTTGCAGCTTTGTGGCGGGCCTCTTCAACGGTTCCCTCTCCCTCTCCGTCCAAGGTCTGCTCCTCGGCCTTGGCTCGGCGCTGACCTACGCCTCCTACACGCTCTTTGGCCGAAAAGCCCTCACCTGGCACGGGGCGCTGACCGTGCTGTTTTACGCCCTGCTCTTTGCGGGCCTGGGGGCCTTGGTCCTGTGTCCGACCCAAGAGCTGGCCCTGCTCGTCACGACCTCCGGGGCCATCCCGCAGACCCTCTGCATGATGCTCTTCGCCACCGTCCTGCCCTATGTGCTGTACACCAAGGCCCTGGCCTGGCTGGACGACAGCGGCAAGGCCGCGATCCTGGCCTCGGTGGAGCCGGTGGTAGCCGCTCTGCTGGGCATCGTGGCCTTCGGCGAGCCGCTGACCCTGGGCGTTGCCCTGGGCCTGGTCTGCGTGCTGGGGGCGGTGGTGCTGCTGAAATAAGCCCATTCTTGATTCCCTCTTGTTTTACTTATCTATGATCCCATTCGTTCTTATATTTAAGTAGGAATAACAGCGCACAAGTAAAGAGTTTATCAGTTTTTGTCATTGAGTCCCGGAACCAAATGGAGTATGATACATCTCGCGCCAAGGAACGGCGGTGACCTCCCCGGTTTCCGGCGCATCTTACTCACACAGAATATACGCATCCCCTCGCACAGAACCAACGCACACGGGCGCTGCCGCACCGGCCTGACGGGACCTTCTTCCACCCCCACACGGCCCTCTCTTCTTCCTACTTTTGCGGCTCCGCCCCCGACTACGCAGCTGTGCCAAGACAGGCACCGCCGCCGTTTGGTACCATCCACCGATTTATCTCCCTTACCTCATTTTCTTCCATAGACAGCCCCCTCACTGCGCAGAAACAGTGGGGGGTGCTCTACGTTTAGCGGGAAATTTTTCCCCGCTCCGATCTACTGCAAAATGATAAGGCGTCTGACCCAGCCGACGGCCTGTGACGCCTTGCTTTCTCTGACCGGCCAAGGAGGGCCCACCGCATGAAGCACCTGTTCCCCGGCGCCACCGGGCATTTCTCCCTCATCCAGGGATGCTATTGGATGACCTATTGTATCCTCATCTCTTTCTCCAGCCTGTACCTGCTGGACCGGGGCTTCACAAACACCCAGATCGGCCTGCTCCTGGGCATAGCCGGTCTGACCGCTGCGATCCTCCAGCCCTTCGTCGGGGCCAAGGGAGACCACCTGAAGGTCCTCTCCCTGCGGCAGTTCACCTCCCTCCCCATCGCCGCCATGATCCTCTGCGGCGTAGGACTGTTCCTCGTCCCCGCCAAGCCCGTCCAGGCGGCGCTGTACATGGTCCTGCTGGTCCTGCTCCAGCTGCTCACCCCCCTCATCTACTCCCTGGGCATGGACTGCCTCAACAATCATATCGAGCTGAACTTCGGCCTGGCCCGCGGCATCGGCGGCGGGACCTATGCCCTGGCCTCTGCCGTCTGCGGCTCCCTGGCCGCTGCCCTGGGGGCCAGGGTCATCCCCCTGGTCCTGGTGGTCGCCGTGGCGCTCATGCTGGCCTTTACCTTCACCTTCCGCCAGGGCGGCCCGGTAAAGTCCACCCTGCCCAAGCCCGACGCCCTGCCCCAGTCCGACGGCACCCCTTTCCTGAAAAAGTACCCCCAGGTGCTGCCCCTGCTCATCGGCGTCATCCTGCTCTACACCAGCCACAACGTCATCATGAATTTCCCCTACCAGATCGTCCGGAGCCTGGGCTGCGGCAGCGCGGAGATGGGCCACTACCTGACCTTGCAGAGCCTCATGGACATCCCCGCCATGGTCGTCTTCTCCCTGCTGCTCAAGCGGGCCTCCAGCCGCGCCTGGGTGCGCCTGACGGGCATCTCCTTCTTCCTGCACGCCCTGCTCACCTGGCTGGCCCCCAACCTGCCCTTCCTGATGGTGGTCCAGGTCTTTGAGATGTCCGGCTACGCCCTCTACTCCGTCTCCTCCGTCTACTTTGTCAACGAGATGGTAGACCTCTGCGACCGCGTCCAGGGCCAGACCTACTTCACCATGGCCAACACCATCGGCATCGTCCTCAGCAGCGTCCTGGGCGGCCGCCTGCTGGACCTGGGCGGTGCCTCCGCGGCCCTCTGCCTGGCCACCGTCACCGGCGCCGCCGGCATGGTCATCCTCTGGTTCCTCCTCCGCCGCAAATCCCTCCGCCCCGCCACGAACGCCGCCTAAACTATCCCAAGATACAACACAGCCCAGCACGGTTTTTTGATATGCTCCCGTGCTGGGCTGTGTTTATGCTCTAATGATTCCCGTCTTTCGTGGGAAAAGCGGATCGTTCTTTGTAAGCGATAGCAAGCGGCAAGCCGCTCCTTCTGGATGATTACGCCCTGCTTCCCAGGCTTCCACCGTTTTGATGGACACCCCCATATACTCTGCAAACAACCGCTGCGTCAGTCCGGTGCTGTGGCGTATCTCTTTGATCTCCTCTGGCCGGTACCGCTCGACAGGCGAAATAGATAACGTAGTCGTGCGAGCAGACAGAGTCCCTTTTTCATAGGCAACCGCTTCTTCTAATCCCAATTTGATTTTATCAAATACGCTCATATTATGACCCCTTTCTGGCCTGATCTTCTAGCTGGCACTCCAGTATCTCAACGATTTGTCTGAACTCGTTTCTCTCTGCCTTCGACAGGTTATCCTTCTCGCTTTTAGGATATGCCGTCAGCAAGAAGATTTTCTCATAAACTTCAAAGTCAATATAAATCACACGGACACTTCCGCTCTTTCCTCTATCCTCAAACGCAAATCGCATTTTGCGAACGCCGCCTGTTTCCCGCATTACACTTCCAACCTTAGGGTTTATCAAGAGCTCTTCTTGCAGTCTGCGTAAATCAGCATCAGTTAAACCGAGACTCTTCCACTCTTTCCGAAAAGACGGAAGCTCTACAAATATCCGTGTCATATCTTCACCTCTATCTGAACTTATAATGCCCTATTTAATAGGGTATGTCAAGCTCCATGTTCTTTTATCTTTATAAATCCTCTTGACTTTTCTACGAATATTCTTCTATCCTATACTTAGGAAAGGAGTGCTGCCCATGTCCACCTCCACCAACGAACCGAACCTCACTCCCCCCAAGTCCCCCTCTGACCCGTTCTATTCGGAACGCAATCTCCAGCATCTGGAACAAATTGTACAGGACATCAAAAACGGAACGGCCCACTTTACAGAACACAACTTGATCGAAGACTAAACACAGCCCAGCACGGTCTTTTTGTTTCCGTGCTGGGCTGCTCGTATTATTTCGTATTATTTTTCAATGGATACAAACGCCTCATGGCGTCAAACTGCCCTTCCCGATCTCCCGTAGGGGCCGCAGACCCCTGCGGCCCGCTCGTGGGGGAGTGGCTGCATGTTTCATTTTGTGGTACCGCGCGGCAGGCTGCGGGCCGCAGAGGTCTGCGGCCCCTACGAAAAAATCCGCAAGAAGTTCATACAAATCACATGAAAAATCCGTGGAACAGTCGATGCGCTCAGTTTCCTTGCGCCAGGCTCTTCCTCCAAACGCCCGACCGCTCGTAAAGATACCCCAGGGGGACGGAGGAGGCCGGGGCGATGGCGCAGGCCCAGAAGATGCCGACCAGGCCGAAGAAGTGGTTCAGGATGAGCGCCAGGATCACGCGGGCCACGATGCAGTTGAGCAGGCTGGAGCCGAGGGCAAACATGGTGTTGCCCGCGCCCAGGGGCAGGGCGTTGTAGACCATGAAGCTGGCGTAGAAAATTTGGCCCACGATCTCGATCCGCAGGTTTTGCAGGGCGATGGCCTGGGTCACCGCGTCGGGGTGGAAGATGGCCAGCAGCTGCGGGGCAAACAGCTCCACAAGGACAATGAGCACCGCCGTCACCGAGAGGGAAATGCGCATGGCAACGTGGACCACCCGGCTGGCCCGGTCGAATTTCTTCGCCCCCAGGCACTGGGCGACCATGGTCGTGGCGGCGGTGTAGAGGGCCAGGGTGCAGAGCAGGGCCACGTCCTTGATCTTCGCGCAGATGCCGCTGGCGGCGGAGGCCTCGACCCCGTACTGGTTGATGAGAAAGGTCATGGCCAGCCAGGAAAGGCCCACCACGGTCATCTGCACCGCGCAGGGGATGCCCAGCTTGAGCATCTGCCCCAGCTTGTCCCGGTGCATCCTCAGGGCCTTGCGGGCCAGACCGAAGAGGTCCTTGTGCTTCAGAACATAGGCCAGGCAGACGACGAAGCTCGCCAGCTGCGCCAGCATGGTCGCCAGGGCCGCGCCCCGCACGCCCCACTGGAAGGTGCCCATGAAAAGGCAGTCCAGCACGATGTTGCACACGGCAGTGACCGCCACGCAGTAGAACGGCTGCCGGGAGTTGCCCACCGAGCGCAGCATGGCAGAGAGCGCATTGTAGCCGAAAATCGGGATGATCCCCAGGGCGCAGATCTGGAGATAGGCCGTCGCCTCGTCCAGCGTCGGGGCCTTCAGCCCCACCAGGATGGGGCGGCTCAGGAAATAAATGACCCCCGTCATGATGAGGCCCGCCAGGATCGCAAAGCCGAAAATGGTCGTGTTGGTCTTGAGGCGGTTGTCCCGGTCTTTCGCCCCGAAATACTGGCCCATGAGGATGTTGCCGCCGGTGGTGATGCCCAGGATGACTTGGGTGAGGATCTGCATGACCTGGCTGGCGTTGTTGATGGCGGAGATGCCGTCCTTCCCGATGAACCACCCGGCCACGATCAGGTCCGTGATGGCATAGGCCGACTGGAGCAGCGAGGAGAGCACCACCGGCCAGGCATAGACGAGTAATTTTTTCCAGATGACCCCTTCGGTCAGGTCCATCTGACGCATGGGCAGCACCTCCTGTTTCGGTCCCTGTTGCTTGCAATCGGAATGATCTGTCTGGTTTTATTCGCTATGATACCATAAAATCCGCCGATTTGGAAGGGAAACCCCCGGCGGCGGGGGAAGATTCGTCACTTTCCGAATTGTCTCTCTCTCGGTTCTGTGCTATGATATCATATCAGTGTCTGCTGCGCGGCAGCGCACACCCCAAAATTGACCAGAGAGACTAGAAAGAAAGAGAAAGGCGGACATGCCGTGAATATACTCATCGTAGGCGCCGGCAAGGTAGGCTCTACCCTGGCCGACTATCTCTCCCGCGAAAACCATAACGTGACCATCATCGACAACGACGACGAGGCCATCCACCGGGCCAGCGACACGCTGGACGTCATGTGCATCAAAGGCCCCGGCGCTGCCCCCTCCGTCCTCCGGGAGGGCGGCGCGGGCGAGGCCGACCTGGTCCTGGCCACCACCAACATGGACGAGGTGAACATGCTCTGCGCCCTCACCTCCAAGCGCCTGGGGGCCAAATATACCATCGCCCGCATCCGGGACGTGGCCTACACCGAGGACCTGGCCTCCCTCCAGAAGGACCTGAGCATCGACTCGGTCATCAACCCCGAATACTCCACCGCCTTAGAAATTTCCCGCCTGCTCCGCTTCCCCGCGGCGGCCAACGTGGATACCTTCTTCCGGGGCAAGGTGGAGATGCTGGGCGTCCGCGTCCGGGAGACAGACCCCATCGTGGGCCAGCCCCTGTCGAAGCTGTTCGGCCACAACAGCCCAAACATCCTCTTCTCCGCCTGCGAGCGCAAGGGGCAGGTCATCATCCCCAACGGCGACTTCGTCCCCCAGGCCGGGGACAAGCTCTATGTCACCGGCACCCCCAGGGACCTCTCCGCCTACCTGCGGACCCTGGGCCGGGACCTGCCGAAGATCCACTCGGCCTTTCTCATCGGCGGCAGCCGCATCGCCCACTATCTGTCCAAGCTCCTGCTGTCCATGGGCGTGCGCGTGACGCTCGTCGAGAACAACGAGGAGCACTGCCGCCGCCTGTCCGAGTGGCTCCCCGACGCCCTGGTCCTACACGGCGACGGCACGGACCAGGAGCTGCTGGCCTCCGAGCATTTCACCAACAACGATGCCTTCATCGCCCTGACCGGCCGGGACGAGGACAACCTCATCTCCGCCCTCTACGCCCAGCAGCAGGGCATCCGCAAGGTCGTCGCCAAGAGCAACCGGATGAACTACTCCGCCGTCGTCCAGGCCGCAGGCCTGGACTGCGTGGTGGCCCCCAAGCTCATCACCGTGGCCCGCATCCTCCGGCTGGTCCGGGGCCTGCAAGACAAGAGCGGCAGCGTCATGACCGCCCTCTACCAGATCGCCGACACCGACGCCGAGGCCGCCGAGTTCCTCCTCCGGGACAACACCCCCCACCTGGGCGTGCCTTTGAAAGACCTGCCCATCCGCAAGGGTTTCTTAATTGCCGCCCTGCTCCACGAGAAGAAGGTCATCATCCCCTCCGGCGGCACCGTCCTGTCGGCCGGGGACCGGGTCATCGTCATCTCCCACAGCACCGATATCCAGGCCTTCCGAGACATCTTTGAAAAGCTCTGAGGGGGCGGACGATGAACTATAAGCTCATGCTGCGTATGCTGGGGCGGACGCTCCAGGTGGAAGTCCTCTGCCTTCTCCTGCCCCTGCTGGTCGCCCTGTGGTACCACGAAGACCCCCGCCCCTTCCTCTATACCATCGTCCCCGTGGCCCTGCTGGGCTTCGCCCTGGCCCGGATCCCGTCCCGTGACGCCTTCTTCTCCCGCGAGGGCTTCACCGTGGTGGGCCTCATCTGGCTGGCGTTCAGTCTGTTCGGGGCCTTGCCCTTCTGGTTCTCCGGTGCGTTTCAGAGCTTTGCCGACTGTCTCTTCGAGATCGTCTCCGGCTTCACCACCTCCGGCGGCACCGTCCTGGCAGACATCGAGGCCCTGCCCCGCGGCATCCTGTTCTGGCGGTCCTTCGCCTCCTGGATCGGGGGCATGGGCGTGCTGCTCTTCACGCTGGCCTTTCTGCCCCGCGTGGGCGGCCGGACCCAGGTGCTGGTCCACGCAGAGGTCCCCGGCCCCATCTTCTCCAAGCTGGTGCCCAAGACCGTCCAGTCCTCCCAGATTTTATACATAATGTACTTCGTCCTCACCGGGGCGGAGATCCTGGCCTTTCTCCTGGCGGGCCTGCCCCTCTACGACGCCGTGGTCACCACCTTCGCCTGCGTCTGCACCGGCGGCTTCTCCGTCATGAACCTGAGCATCGGGGCATACAGCCTGCCCGCCTGCGAGATCATCGCCATCGTCTTCATGCTGCTCGGCTCGCTCAACTTCGCCCTGTTCTTTCTCGCCCTCACCGGTCGGGCTAAGCAGGTGATCAAAAGTGACGAGCTGCAATTCTTCCTCCTCATCGTGGCAGGCGCCTCCCTCCTGATCTTCTGGAACATCCTGCCCCTGTACGACACGGCGGGCCACGCCCTGCGGGACGCCGTCTTCCAGGTGACCTCCGTCATCTCCACCTCCGGCTTCTCGACCACGGACTACAACCTCTGGCCCCCCTTCGCCCAGACGATCCTCGTCCTGCTCATGTTCGTGGGCGGCTGTTCGGGCAGCACGGCGGGCAGCATCAAGTGCGGGCGGATCTTGCTGCTCCTGCGCTCCTCCACCCGCTCCCTCCTGCGTCTGTCCCACCCCCGCGCCGTGCGCGTGGTGAAGCTCGACGGGAAGGTCGTCGACGAGGAGACGCTGCGCACCGTCTCGTCCTTCTTCCTCTGCTTCTTCGCCCTGCTGGGCGTGGGGTGCCTGGTGGTGTCGCTGGATGGCTACTCCCTCACCACGTCCTTCACCGCCGCCCTGGGCTGCCTGAGCAACGTCGGCCCCGGCCTGGACCTGGTCGGCCCCATGGGGAACTTCGGGCTGCTGTCGGGCTTCAACAAGGTCTTTCTCTCCCTGCTGATGCTCATCGGGCGTCTGGCGAAGAAAATGAGGATAGAGCTTTATAGCGCACTTATCTCAGCGGTACTGC
>ERZ1026880.1431-NODE-1431-length-10215-cov-3.454134_pt1 | contig 10215 bp, 10 predicted proteins | sample MGYA00380170_ERZ1026880 | MGnify/ENA primary metagenome ERZ1026880 (study PRJEB33269, sample SAMEA4719806) | human gut metagenome | biome: human-associated habitat; feature: organic feature; material: feces | place: Cameroon | collected 2013-10 ...
CCTGGAGATCCTCTCCAAGTCCCTGCGCCCGCTGCCCGAGAAGTTCCACGGCCTGACCGATCGCGAGGTCCGTTACCGTCAGCGTTACGTCGACCTCATCATGAACGCCGACGTCCGTGACACCTTCCGTAAGCGCAGCCAGATCATCAGCCTGATCCGTCGTTACATGGAGGCCGACGGCTACATGGAGGTCGAGACCCCCATGATGCACGCCATCCTCGGCGGCGCCAACGCCAAGCCCTTCGTTACCCACTTCAACGCTCTCGATCGCGACTTCTACCTGCGCATCGCCACCGAGCTTCCGCTCAAGCGCTGCATCGTCGGCGGCCTCGAGCGCGTCTTCGAGATCGGGCGCCAGTTCCGCAACGAGGGCATGGACCTCACGCACAACCCCGAGTTCACCTCGATGGAGGCCTACTGCGCCTACTCCGACCTCGAGGGCATGAAGGAGCTGACCGAGGGCCTGTTCAAGACCATCGCGCGCGAGGTCTGCGGCTGCGAGGAGGGCCACGAGGTCATCGAGTACCAGGGCCAGACCGTCGACATGTCCGGTACCTGGGAGGCCATCCCGCTGTCCGAGGTCGCGTCGCGCGCCGTGGGCGAGCACGTGGATATGGACACCCCGATTGAGCACCTTCGCGAGCTCTGCGAGAAGCACGACATCGAGTGGCAGGAGAACTGGGGCGCTGGCAAGCTTGTCTTTGAGCTCTACGATGAGCTCGGCGAGGCCACGCTGGTCAACCCGACCTTCGTCTGCGACTACCCCGAGGAGGTCAGCCCGCTGTCCAAGCGCAAGGACGAGGACCCGCGCCTGACCGAGCGCTTTGAGCTCGTCATCTGTGGCCACGAGTACGCCAACGCCTTTACCGAGCTCAACGACCCCGTTGACCAGGCGGGCCGCTTTGCGGAGCAGGTTGCCGCCAAGGGCTTCGGCGACGACGAGGCCATGGGCTACGACTACGACTACGTGCGTGCGCTCGAGTACGGCATGCCCCCGGCGGGCGGCATCGGCTACGGCATCGACCGCATGATCATGCTGTTCTGCGATGCGCCGGCCATTCGCGACGTGCTTCTCTTCCCGCAGATGAAGCCCGAGGTCATCACCCGCGCCGACATCGCGTCGCAGCTGCCCGAGAGCACCGACAACGCCGCCGCGTCCGTTGACGCGCTCGCCGATGACGCCGAGAACGGCGCCGCCAACGAGGCAGCCGCTGCCCACGCCGAGGCACCCGCGCTCGAGACCGGCCTTACGCGCGACGCCGCGTTCGACCTGCTCAAGCAGTACAACGAGGACCCGTTCCACATCGCCCACGGCGAGACTCTCGAGGGTCTCATGCGCTACTACGCCGCCAAGTACGATCCCAAGAACGTTGAGTTCTGGGGCCAGGTCGGCCTTCTTCACGACCTCGATTGGGAGAAGTTCCAGGACGAGGTCAACCACACCGTGAAGGCGGCCGAGCTCATCGAGGAGGCCGGCGGCACCAAGGAGCTCGCCCGCGCCATCCAGACCCACAACTCCGACAACAACCCGGACCTGCCGGCGCCCAGCTCAAAGATGGAGTGCGTGCTCTTTGCGTGCGACGAGCTCTCGGGCCTGATTCAGGCAGCCGTCCTCATGCGCCCGTCCAAGTCCGTCATGGACTTCGAGGTCAAGAGCCTGAAGAAGAAGTTCAAGGACAAGAAGTTCGCCGCCGGCTGCGACCGCGACGTCATCCGCCGCGGCGCCGAGCTCAACGGCATGGAGCTCGACGAGCTCTTTACGAGCGTCATCGACGCGATGAAGGCCATCCAGCCCACCTGCGACGGCGTGAACTAGGGGAGCGGAGGGCACCGAGCCCACTTCTCCCCGCTCCGTAGTGTTTGCGCGCGCCTGCGAGCCCACATCTACCGGCGTCGCAGTGTTTCACGGATTGCGCGAGCCCACGTTGCCCCTCTCTGCAGTGTTTCTAAGCACTGCGACGAGGGGCAACGTGGGCTCTTCTTGTTACGCGGAAGCTGCAACGGGGGCCAACGTGGGCTCATGGGCCGTCGTCAACACTGCGGTAAGGGGAGAAGTGGGCCCGGTCCCGGTTTTGCCAGAGCAAAACGGCGACACGCGCGGTATTCTTGGGCGCAAGTTAGGAACGAGGCGACTCTGAAGGGGACCCGTCATGGAGTTGATCATCGACACTGCCGACATCGAGGCGATCAAGAAGCTTGATGGAATCCTCAACATTGCTGGTGTGACCACTAACCCAAGCATCATCACAAAAAGCGGCAAGGTCCCTGAGCAGGTCATAGACGAACTGGTGGCCTACCTCAAGCCCGAGCAGAAGCTCTTTGTCCAGGTCGTTGCTCGCGACTTCGACGGCATCATGGAAGAGACGCGCGCTATCTGCGCGCTTCGCCCCGCAAACACCTACGCAAAGATCCCCGTGACTCGCGAGGGCCTTCGCGCCATCAAGGCCGCCAGGGCCGAGGGTCTGAATGTGCTCGCCACCTCGATTTATACTCCCGAGCAGGGTTTTCTTGCCGCTTTGAGCGGCGCGGACTACCTGGCGCCCTACTGCAACCGCATGTGCAACTACGGCGACGGCGTCGCGCGCGTCGTCGACCTCATTAGGATGGTCGAGGTGCAGGGCCTCTCGTCAAAGGTGATCGCCGCCTCATTCCACAATGTCGAGCAGGTTCACCAGCTAATTTTGGCTGGGGTGCCCGCGGTCACCGTGCCGCCGGCAATTGCCGAGGCAATGATGAATCACCCGGGAACCGATAGTGCTGTGAACGACTTCACCGCCGATTGGCAGAAGGCCTATGGGCGGAACACGCTGTTCTCGTAGCTAATAAGGTAAGACAGCCTAGCTGACGATGGGTGCCGCCGACGGCATCGATGGGTCCACGCGCAGGATTTTCTTTACCCCGGCCATGGAAAGAAGCGCGACCTGGGTATCGGTGGCGCCGGTGTCAGTGATCAGCAAATCAATCTCGTCTGCAGAGCCGAACTGGAAGCTCGAGGTAACCCCGAGCTTCGAGGAGTCGGCTAAGATCACGTGGTACTTGGACCTCTCGAGCATCATCGCGTTGACCGCGGGCTCGGGAGACGTGGCCGACGTGAGGCCATACTCGGCCGAAAGGCCGGTGCAGCCGAGGAAGCACTTCGCGGCCGTTACCTTTTCTATGGAGCTGATAGCGCCGACACCCGTGAGCGAGGTGCGCGGCGGCCTGATCTCGCCGCCCGTGAGCATGAGCGAGACGTTGGGTCGGATGCTTTCCAAAAGTATGGCTTTGCCCATATTCGTCATACAGGTGACGTCTTGTGCCTCGATGTGGTCGAGCATGGCGATCGCTGTCGCACTGGTGTTGATGAGGATGAGGTCGCCGTCATCAACGTAACGGGCGGCAAGCCGCGAGATAGCCGTAATGGCGCGAATCTGGCGGGAGCCCGAGGGGCGACCCATGGGGTTCAGCAGCTTTGCCGTACCGTACTCGCGCGAGAGGACCTTGCGCTCCTCCAAGAAATCAAGGTCTCGGCGAATGGTGAGGGGGGATACCCCAAAGCGCTCGGCGAGATCCGCGACGCTTGCCTTGCCGTCCTTCTCGAGGATGGCGACGATCTGGTCTCGTCGGTTATTGACGTAGGCCTTGCTCCTCTTCATAAACGGCTCCCAAAATCAACAGTTTCGCTTTGTCGATTATAAATGAGCGTTCAATAATAAGCGCGTCGTGGTACGTTCATATATAAACGAACGAACAATCATTTAGGTCTGGCATGATTATTTGAATACCAATTACGTTCGACCGTTACATTAAAACGTTCATAAATATCATAACATGCTATCTACCAGCGGAAACAGAAGCGGAAACGAACATAACCGTTCCCCGCCAATATGCTGCCGCTTAGGGTTTGCACAAGATTCAGAGAAGAAAATGTGAAAAACTCGTTGTCGAAACGGTTCCGGAATGTCATAGTTATGAACGGTTCAAAGAGGAGTCCCCGCAAAAATGTGGGCGGGGCACACAAGCAAGGAAAGGACAGGTGGTTGCATGCTGAGCGATCTGCTCTCCGAGGAGCTTGTTCTTCTCGATGTGGAGGCTTCCGATTGGGAGGACGCCATCCGCAAGGGCGCCCAGCCGCTGGTCGACAACAAGAAGGTCACCCCGGCCTACGTCGACGACATCGTCAAGGGCGTCAACGAGCTTGGTCCCTACATCGTCATTACTGAGCACGTGGCCCTGCCCCACGCTCGTCCCGAGTCGGGCGCGCTGGAGTCCGCCATCGGCATCGTGACCCTGAAGGAGCCCGTTGAGTTCGGTTCTGCCGACAACGACCCCGTCAAGTTCATGTTCCCGCTTGCAGCCAAGGACAGCGACGCCCACATCGGTGCCCTTCAGTCCCTGGTTGAGCTTCTGAGCGATCCCGATTTCTTCACCCAGCTCGAGAAGTGCGCCACGCCCAAGGATGTCGTGGAACTGGTCCACGACAAGGAAAGGAGTCTCTAATGTCCAAGATGTTTCACGCTCTGATTTGCTGCCGCGCCGGCATGGGCTCTTCCATGATGCTCAAGATCAAGTGCGACCAGGTCATCAAGGAGAACAACCTCCCCATCGAGACCGAGCACGGCAACCTTGACTCGCTCATCGGCTTCAACGGCGACCTCGTCATCACCATGAGCGACCTTACCGACGAGCTCAACGCCGATCCCCGCGTTCCTTCCGCGGTGGGCATCACCAACATCGTCGACAAGGGCGAGATGAAGGAGAAGCTCGAGGCTTGGGTCGCTGAGCACTCCGAGTAGCGCTTCTTATTTGGCTTTCCTATCTGAGTAGGTTTTTAGACCGCTAGTAATCGTATTGCTGAAAGGAGAATCGCATGGTTAATGCTATTCTCATGCAGCTCAGGGACACCGCCGTCATCATGGGCATCATCGCCCTGGTCGGCCTCCTGCTGCAGAAGAAGTCCGCTGTGGACGTCTTCTCGGGTACCGTGAAGACCATCATCGGCTTCCTTATCTTCAACATTGGTTCTGACGCCATGAGCGCTCAGATCACCATCTTCTCTGACATGTTCAGCCGCGCCTTCCAGGTCTCCGGCGTCGTGACTCAGGTTGAGGTCGCTACGGCCCTCGCCCTGAACACCTACGGCACCGAGGTCGCCCTGGTCATGGTTCTCGGCTTCATCATGAACCTGGTCTTCGCCAAGATCACCCCGTTCAAGGCGGTCTTCCTTACCGGCCAGCACTTCCTGTACTTCGCCTGCGTCCTCGCCCTGGTCTTCATCGCCCTCGGCGCCCCGATGCTCGTCACCGTTGTCCTCGGCGGCGTGATTCTCGGTATCTGCGGCGCGGCCCTGCCGTCCCTGTGCCAGCCGTTCGTCAACAAGCTGACTGGCACCGACAACATCGCTATCGGCCACTTCAACTGCATCGGCTACGCTTTCTCCGGTTACGTGGGCAAGCTCTTCGCCGGCAAGCACGAGGCTGAGGGCGAGCAGGACGACAAGAAGCTCCCTGAGTTCTTCAAGCTCTTCAAGGACTTCGTCTTCTCCGTCGCTCTGTTCATGATCGTGCTCTTCTACATCGTGACCATCGCCTGCTTCGTGACCGGCCACTTCGGCGACGAGCTCGCTTCCGGCAAGGCCTTCACCTCCTACTTCGGCAACGACGTCTGGTGGATCTGGCCGTTCCTCGCTGGCCTCAAGTTCGCTGCTGGCATGTCCGTCCTGGTCTACGGCGTCCGTCAGTTCATCGCCGAGATCACCGCTGCCTTCGTCGGCATCTCCGAGAAGCTCATCCCGGATGCCAAGCCCGCAGTCGACTGCCCGGCTATCTTCCCGTTCGCTCCTAACGCGGTCATCATCGGCTTCATCGGCTCCTTCCTCGGTGGCCTCGTTGCCATGGCCCTCATGGTCGCCTTCCACTCCGAGACCATCATGATCCCGGCTGCCGGCATCTGCTTCTTCTCCGGCGGCACCTGCGGCGTCTGCGGTTACGCCTACGGCGGTTGGCGTGGCGCCCTGCTCGGTTCCTTCCTCGTCGGCATCGTTCTGTGCGCCGGTCCGCTGGTGCTCTACCCTGCCTTCGCGAACCTCGGAATCGCTGGCGCTTCCTTCCCGAACGTCGACTACAACATCGTCGGCTCCATCATCTACGGCATCGGCAGCATCTTCGCCTAAGCCCTAGGTTCGGGATTGCACTACCTACTCAGCTCTAAGGTCTAAGGCCGGGGGCGCTCGTGGAAGCAAGCCCACGGGCGCCCCCGTTCACTTTCGGTGCCAAGACTGGATTTCGAAAGGAAGCCAAATGGATTCGAGAACGATCAGCGAGCAAAGGCTCGGCGGACTGTTTGTCCAGGTTCTCGACAACGCGCCGTGCGTCTTGATGGCAAAGGCCGCCGGCTTCGACTTCCTCTTCTTTGATGGCGAACACGGGGACATTGACTACGCCCGCCTGAGCACGCTCATGCTGCTCGGCAACTCGATCGGAATTCCCTCACTCGTTCGCGCGCCGCAGCTGGCGCGGGCGGACGTTTCGAGGATCCTCGACTTGGGTGCAACCGGCGTCATGGTCCCTATGGTGGAGACCGCCTCTCAGGCTCGACAGCTCGTCGAGTGGGCCAAGTACCCGACGCTCGGGAGGCGCAGCTACTCCGGCGGCGCCCATACCGGGTACGGCCCGAGCGGCAACCACCAGCAGAACATGGAGCGCGCTAATGCTTCCGTGCTTGCCATCGCGCAGATCGAGACGATCGAGGGCGTGAGGAACTGCGACGAGATCCTGTCCGTCGAGGGCCTTGACGCTGCGATCATCGGTCCTTGCGACCTCGCCATCTCGATGGGCGAGCCCGACAACGTGGGCTGCGACGAGGAGCTCGCCCTCATCGACGAGGTCCGGGACGCCTGTAAGAAGCACGGCAAGGGCTTTGGAATCATCGGCGGGAATGCACTTCTTGCCCGCTACGCGAACGACATCAACCTCATGGTCTCGGCAATCGACACGCACATCCTGCGCGATTCGTTTGCGGCGGCTGTGGATGACTATAAGAAAATCGGGGAGTAAGCACATGGCGGACCTGAGCAAAGCGGATCTGCAGAACAAAGAAGGACAAGAGGCAAAGAAGTTCGAGCTCGAGGTCGAGGAGGACCGCAAGCGCCTGGTCCTTCAGGGCGTCGGGATGCTCGTCCTCAACGTCGCGCTCCTCTTTGTGGCGCTCGGTGCCTGGGCGGCGGCGAACATCACCGGAAACGTCCTGCTTCTGATTGTTATCCTCGCCCTCTTTACCGTCGTCTGGTTCGTGTCCAAGGGCATGGGCAAGCGTTTCAACCGTTTTGCCACGAAGGTCCACGTCGTCGATTTCGGGCCTCGCGACATCGTCATCTACGAGAAGGCCGACCCGGAGAAAGCCCTCGTTGTTCCGTACAAGAAGGTCAAGAACTACAAGTGCATTCGCCAGGGCAACTCGATTCGCCTGCTGCTCGCCGGCGATTGGGTCAAGCACCCTTCCGGCTTCCAGCTCGTGGACATCAACCGTCCCTTCATGGCGTCCACGCTCGACGGCCTTCAGGCGGATATCGCCGCGGTCATGAAGGCGCATCGCGTGAACGAGCGCAACTAGGGGCACCTGCCTGAACGCCGCGCAAGGCGTTGAAGGCACTTCTTACTCGTTTATAAACAGGGCGCTTGGCGCCCTCGATTTAAGGAGGATTGCATGGCAACCGATAAGGAACAGGTCCAGGAATTCCTGAGCATCGCCAAGGAATCGATCGAAGAGTACGTCGCGGGCATCGACTTCGAGGCGCTTTCCGCCGCGAAGCAGCTCATCCTCGACGCCGAGGCCAAGGGCGGCCGCCTGCACGTCACGGGCATCGGCAAGCCGGGCCACGTCTCGGGTTACGCCGCGTCGCTCTTCAGCTCCACGGGCACCCCGACCTACGAGCTTCACGGCACCGAGTGCGTCCACGGCTCCGCCGGCCAGACCAAGCCGGGCGACGTCGTGATCGCCATCTCCAACTCCGGCGAGACCAACGAGCTCAAGGCCACCGTCACCTGCCTCAAGGGCGTGGGCGTCCACATCATCGCGCTTACCGGTAACCCCAACAGCTGGCTTGCCAACGAGGCTGAGGTCGCGCTCATCGCCGGCGTCAAGCAGGAGGGCGACTCCATGAACAAGCCGCCCCGCGCCTCCATCCTGGCCGAGATCATGGAGCTCCAGTGCCTCTCGATCCTCCTCCAGAACGAGTTCGGTCTTGACCCGAAGCAGTACGTCAAGTGGCACCCGGGCGGCGCGCTCGGCGCTTCTTGCCGTGAGGGCAAGTAACCCACGTTGCCAATAAACCCCAGTTCAAACAGGAGTTAGCATGTCTAAGTTCCAGGGCGTCATCGTCCCCATCGTCACCCCGTTCAACCGTGACGACGCGCAGACCATCAACTACGAGGCCGGCGAGAAGCTCGTCGAGAAGGTCATCGCCGCCGGCGCCGACGGCATCTTTACCTTCGGCTCCAACGGCGAGTTCTTCGTGTGCTCCGCCGACGAGAAGATCGAGTTCTCGAAGTTCGTCATCGAGAAGGTCGCCGGCCGCGTGCCCGTGTACGTGGGCACCGGTGCCTGCTCGACCAAGGACGCCATCGAGATGTCCAAGCGCGCCGAGGCCATCGGCGCCGACGCCCTCTCGGTCATCAACCCGTACTTCATGGGCATCAGCGACGACCAGCTCAAGAACTACTTCACCATGGTCGCGGAGAGCGTGAACATCCCCGTCATGCTCTACAACATCCCCAAGTGCACCGGCAAGAACATCGCCCCCGAGGTCGTGGCCGAGCTCGCCAAGGTGGACAACATCAAGGGCGTCAAGGACAGCTCCGGCAACATGGACAACCTCCAGGGCTACATCGACGCTGCCAAGGGCAATGACGTCGACGTCCTCGTCGGCTCCGACGGCAAGATCTCCGCTGCCCACGCCATGGGCGCCGCGGGCGCCGTCGCGGGCACCGCGAACCTGATCACCGACGTAGTCGTCAACCTCTGGCGCGCCCTCGAGGCCGGCGACGCGGCTGAGGCCGAGCGCCTGCAGGCCGAGATCGAGCCGATCCGCGACGTCCTGCACCTCGGTTCCACCCCGCAGACCCTGAAGCGCTCCCTCGAGCTCGCCGGCTACGAGGTCGGTCCCGCCCGCTTCCCCGTTACCGAGGTCGCCGACGGCATCGACGAGAAGTGCATCGCCATGCTCGACCACTACGGCATCGCCCACAAGTAATTCGGTGCTTTCAAACAGGTTTTAAGTGAGGAGAAGAACCATGATTCTTCAGAAGGCTTCCGTCACCAAGGCGCTCTACGAGACCGGCGCGTTCGCCGTCGTCCGCGTTCCCACCGTCGAGCGCGGCTGCGAGATCGCCGAGGGCCTGATCCGCGGCGGTGTCCACGCCATGGAGATCAGCTACACGCTTCCGAACGCCGGCGAGGTCATTGCCGGTATTAAGGAGAAGTTCGGCGATCAGATGATCGTCGGCGCTGGCACCGTCATGGAGGCGACGACCGCCCGCCTGGCCATCATGTCCGGCGCCCAGTTCATCGTGGCCAACATGATGAGCGACGAGGTCGCGAGCATCTGCAACCTCTACCAGATCCCCTACGCGCCCGGCTGCACCACGATGACCGAGGCCAACCACGCGCTCTCCATCGGTTCCGCCTTCATCAAGTGCTTCCCGATTTCGAACACCTACGGCACCCAGCTCGTGGGCCTCTTCAAGACCCCGACGCCCTGGATGCCCCTCATGATCTCGGGCGGCATCAACCTGGACAACCTCGCTACCTGGGTCAAGTCCGGCGCCGAGTGCTACGGCATGGGCAGCCTGCTGACCAAGGGCTCCGCGGACGAGATTGCCGCCAACGCCGCGCAGGTCCGCAAGATCATCGACGAGACCCGCGCGAGCATGTAGTTCTTCTCTGCCCGCTTGAGCTCGTGACATGCAGCTCATGGGCAAATAGACTCGTATCGAGCCGATGCGACGCCTCCCGCTTGTACCCTAGAAGCGGGAGGCGTCCTTTATTAGAAAGAGGTGCATGTATGAGCCTGAACAAGTACATCGACCACACCATCCTCAAGGCCAACGCCACGCGCGCGCAGGTGGAGAAGCTCTGCGACGAGGCGGCGGAGCACGAGTTCGCCTCCGTGTGCGTCAACTCCTGCTGGGTGCCGCTGTGTGCCGAGCGGCTTGCGGACACGGGCGTCAACGTGTGCAC
>ERZ1026880.1434-NODE-1434-length-10200-cov-4.401774_pt1 | contig 10200 bp, 8 predicted proteins | sample MGYA00380170_ERZ1026880 | MGnify/ENA primary metagenome ERZ1026880 (study PRJEB33269, sample SAMEA4719806) | human gut metagenome | biome: human-associated habitat; feature: organic feature; material: feces | place: Cameroon | collected 2013-10 ...
CACCACGGATAAAAATGCCCGCAAGTTTGCATACTTTTTTCAGGGGTCTGCAACTGACGGCGAACTTGACAAACAAGGAAGAACACTGATCCCTGCGGTCTTAAGAGATTATGCGATGCTCGGCAAAGAGGTCGTATTTATCGGTATGGGGAAGCGTGCCGAGATATGGGACAAGGCCAGATGGGATGCGAAGAATGCTGAAGTGGAAGCTGATATTGAGGATATCGCATCTGAGATGGAAGCAAGCGGATTCAGTATCTAGGGGAGAAAGATATGGAATTCAAACATGTATCAGTATTATTGCAGGAAACGGTTGACGGATTGAACGTCAAACCGGATGGCATCTATGTGGATGGCACACTGGGCGGTGGAGGACACAGCTATGAAGTGTGCACCAGATTGGGTGCGAAGGGGAGTATTATAGGAATAGACCAGGATGAGGCGGCGATCGAAGCTGCGAGCATCCGATTAAAGGACTTCGGGGAGAAAGTCACAATAGTCCGAAGCAACTACTGTGATATGAAGTCCAGGCTTCATGAATTGGGAATTGACAAGGTCGATGGGATCATGCTGGATCTGGGCGTATCATCTTATCAGTTAGATACGGCAGATCGGGGATTCTCCTATCGCGAAGATGCACCTCTGGATATGCGGATGGATCAAAGGTCAGAGATGACAGCCAGAGACATCGTCAATGACTACAGTGAGATGGATCTCTATCGCGTGATCCGCGATTACGGGGAGGACAAGTTCGCAAAGAATATTGCCAGACATATCGTCCGGGAACGCGCGAAGAGACCTATCGAAACGACTGGAGAACTGACAGAGGTAATCCGCCATGCAATCCCAATGAAATTTCAAAAGAAAACAGGTCATCCGGCCAAGCGGACGTTTCAGGCAATCCGTATTGAGCTGAACAGAGAATTGGATGTACTCAGGGATTCTCTGGATGACATGATCGATATGCTGAATCCGGGAGGAAGGTTATGTATCATTACCTTCCATTCTTTGGAAGACCGGATTGTGAAGAGTGCATTTAAGAAAAATGAAAATCCATGTACCTGTCCGAGTGATTTTCCGGTATGCGTATGTGGTAAAGTCTCAAAAGGACGGGTAATTACCAGAAAGCCAATTCTTCCAAGCGAGGAAGAGATGGAGGTTAACAGCAGATCCAAGAGTGCCAAGCTCAGGATCTTTGAACGGAGTTAAATGATTAATTAGTAGAAAGGGGAGAGGGGTATGGCAGCAAGAACATCTGCAAGAAGACGAGTTCAGAATCAGCGGGTATCTGGTTCGGCAGGAATGTATGTATATGGCAATGCTGTTCCGAAGCCAGCCTACGAACCGCAGCGCAGAACTGCAGAGCCGGCGAGACGTCAGCATGTAAGTCATCAGGTGAAGCAGAATCGCAAGAAAGCCATGGGGATTAACAAAGCTTACGTGGTGTTTCTTTCGGTTGCAGCAATTTTAATGCTGGTAGTCTGTGTGCAGTATGTACAGTTACGTGCAGAGCTTACAAACCGCTCCAAGAATATTACAGCACTTCAGGAGGAACTTGCGAATCTGAATGAAGCGAATACGACAAAGTACAATGCAGTGATGGATTCCGTGAATCTGGAAGAGGTTCGTGAGAAAGCCATGGATGATCTGGGAATGGTATACGCCAATGAGAACCAGGTGGTAGAATACGATAATCCCGATGGAGATTATATCAAGCAGTATGAGCAGATTCCGGATGAAGGAGTTGTTGCCAGTTCTGCAAAAACGAATGAATAAGGTGGAAATATGATCAGAAAAGTAAAATCCTATTTGATAAAGAAATTTCCCAAATTTATGCAAAAGAAGCTGGTATTGCTCTATGGAGTTATTATACTGGCTTTTGTTGTTCTTGTGGGAAGGGTAACTTATATCAATGCCAGATCCGGCGATGAATACACCAGAGTGGTGCTGGAGCAGCAGCAGTATGATAGTCAGACGATCCCTTATAAGAGAGGAGATATCACAGACCGTAATGGGACAAAGCTTGCAACGAGTGAACGAGTGTATAATGTGATCCTGGATGTGAAAGCATTAAAGAGTGATGACGCCTATGAGTCGCCGACGATCGCTGCGCTGGTGGATTGTTTCGATCTGAAAGAAAGTGATATTCAGAAAGTAATCGAGGATAATCCGGACAGCAGATATCAGATTCTGAAAAAAGGGGTGGAATATGCAACTGCCCAGAAGTTTGAGAAGCTGACAGCGGATACGGAGAATAACTCTAATATTAAGGGCGTATGGCTGGAAGAAGATTATGTGAGAAAATATCCATATAATACACTGGCAAGTGATGTGATTGGTTTTACTTCTGATGGTAATGTGGGAAATAATGGTATCGAGGGATATTATAACTCTACGTTAAATGGAAGTGACGGACGCAGATACGGATATCTGGATTCAGATTCGACGGTAGAGAGAACGGTGAAAGAGCCGACCAATGGAGATACCGTAGTGTCTACGATTGATCTTCAGGTACAGAGTATCGTAGAAAAACATATTCTTGCATTCAATGAAGAACATAAGAATTATGCCTATGATGGCGAAGGTAGTAAAAACACGGCGGTAATCGTAATGAATCCACAGAATGGAGAGATCATTGCAGAAGCGAGTTATCCGAATTATGATCTGAATAATCCAAGAGATCTTTCTGGTTATTATACGGAAGAGCAATTAAAGGCAATGTCAGATGATGATAAACTGGAAGCATTGAATTCTCTGTGGAAAAATTTCTGTATCAGCGATACGTATGAGCCTGGATCAACTATTAAACCGTTTACGGTAGCAACAGCATTGGAGACTGGAGCATTGAAAGGAGACGAGACCTTCTATTGCGGCGGTATGCTGCATGTGGGAGATCACGATATTCACTGTATCAATCGGGAAGGACATGGCACACAGACCATCAAAGAGGCTGTGCAGAATTCCTGTAACGTGGCATTGATGCAGATCGGAGCATTGATCGGTAAAGACAACCTTAGCAAGTATCAGCATGTATTTGGATTTGGTGAGTTGACAGGTATTGATCTTCCGGGAGATGCCTCTACAGAAGGTCTGTTGTATACGCCGGAAAATATGGATGATGCCAGCCTGGCAACCAACTCATTTGGACAGAACTTTAACGTAACTATGACACAGTTGGTATCTGGTTTCTGTTCTCTGATCAATGGCGGCGATTATTATGAGCCACATGTGGTAAAACAGATCCAGAACGAGAATGGCAATGTGATCGAGACGAAGAATCCAGTGCTTGTAAAACGGACTGTTTCCCAGGAAACCAGTACCATGGTCAAGGACTACATGCGTGGTGTAGTTGAAAATGGTAGTGGTAAGAAGGCTAATCTGGAAGGCTACGAAGTAGGAGGTAAAACAGGCACGGCCGAGAAGCTTCCTCGTGATAATGGTAAGTATTTGGTATCTTTTATCGGTTATGCACCACAGGAGAATCCGGAAGTGGTTGTGTATGTGGTTATCGATGAGGTCAATGATTATGATCAGGCACAGAGTTCTTATGCGGTACAGATGGCAGCTGATATCATGAAAGAGATTTTCCCATATCTTGGAATTACAACGGTGGAAGGATATGAGCCGACAACTGATGATGCATCAACAGCTGACAGTACATCAACAGACACTGCTGTGGAAAGTACAACTACAGACAGTACTTCTACAGACAGTACTTCTACAGGAACTGCATATACCAATGGTACATCGGGAAGTTCAGACAGTCCGTATGAAGGATACGAACTTGCATCGGATGGATACTACTATGGTATGGATGGGTATTACGATAAATATGGTAATTTCTATACCTATTAAACATAAAAAAGAATAAATAAGCATAACCCCACAAGACGAACCGTAAACTGTATGGAATCGTATTGTGGGGTTTTCTGATTGAAGAACAGAACATATAACAGAAAAAAGATATGTGTCGTATTCTTGGCGGCTCTTGGAATTGTAATCTTTCTGATAGGGAGAATGGTGTATCTGATGATCTTTGAAGCGGAGTATTACCAGAAAAAGGCAGAGGCACTGCATGAACGGGAGCGTGATATCAAAGCGGCAAGAGGGGAGATCATTGATTGCAATGGAACGGTACTTGCTACGAATAAAACAGTTTGTACGATTTCGGTCATTCACAGTCAGATTAAAGATCCGGAGCGGGTGATCCGTTCTCTCTCAGAACTTCTCGATATGGATGAAGAAGCAGTTCGGAAAAGGGTAGAGAAGGTGTCATCTATTGAAAGGATTCAGACAAATGTGGAGAAAGAAATAGGAGATAAGATCCGGGATCTGGAACTTGCAGGAGTAAAAGTGGACGAAGATTTCAAACGGTATTATCCGTATCATGAACTGGCGTCTACAGTACTTGGATTTACCGGAGGAGATAATCAGGGAATCATTGGTCTGGAAGTGAAGTACGAGGACTGGCTGGCGGGAACGGATGGCAAGATCCTGACCGTGACGGATGCCAGGGGTGTGGAGCTAGATAAGATCGCAGAGGACCGATTAGAACCGGTGCCGGGGAAAACATTGCAGCTCAGTATGGACTACAATATTCAGATGTATGCGCAGCAGATGGCTGAGAAGGTCATGGAAGAAAAACAGGCAGATGGCGTATCGATCATCCTGATGAATCCTTCGAATGGGGAACTGTATGCAATGGTAAATGTGCCGGAATTTGATCTGGATGATCCGTTTACTTTACCGCAGGGGACAGTGGGACTTACGGAAGAAGAAAAACAGGATGCGCTCAATCAGATGTGGAGGAATCGCAGTATCAATGACACATATGAACCCGGATCTGTATTCAAGGTAGTGACGGCGGCTGCCTGTCTGGAGGAAGGCGTGGTCACTACGCAGGATCAGTTTCATTGTCCGGGATATTATGTGGTGGAAGACCGTAGAATCCGTTGTCATAAAATAGGCGGACATGGATCAGAGACTTTTGTGCAGGGGATCCAGAATTCCTGCAACCCGGTATTTATTAATATTGGTCTGCGGCTTGGCGTGGATCGGTTCTGTGATTATTATGATCGGTTTGGTCTGCTTGGAAATACAGGCGTGGATCTGCCGGGCGAAGCATCTACCATTATGCATCAGCGGAAGAATATCGGGCAGGTGGAGCTTGCAACCATGTCTTTTGGACAGTCCTTTCAGGTGACACCTATCCAGATGGCGACAACATTCAGTTCTATTATTAATGGAGGCAACCGTGTGACACCACATTTCGGGAAACGGGTATTGGATCAGGACGGAACGGTGGCGGAGACATTTTCGGATAAAAAAGGGAAACGGATTTTATCAGAAGAAACATCAGCAACCATGCGTGCACTTCTGGAAAGTGTTGTGTCAGAAGGTGGTGGTAAGAATGCTGCTGTAGAAGGTTATCGTATTGGAGGAAAGACAGCGACTTCCCAGACACTGCCACGTAGTGCGAATAAATACATTTCCTCTTTTGTGGGATTTGCGCCGGCAGATGATCCGCAGATTCTTGGGATGTGTATTATTTATAATCCACAGGGAGTGTATTACGGAGGGACTATAGCAGCTCCTGTAATCGGAAAAATCTTCGAAAATATACTTCCCTATCTTGGCATTGAAAAAGAATAAGAAATGAAGTATACTGTTTTAAGTTAGAAAAAAGCAAAAGAGACGATGAGGTGTGTTATGGATTATAAAATATTTATTCCGGTATTGGTGTCATTCGCGTTAAGTGCAATTATGGGACCAGTGATCATTCCTGTACTGAGGAACCTGAAGATGGGGCAGACAGAGAGAGAGGAAGGAGTAAAAGAGCATTTGAAAAAAGCAGGAACGCCAACTATGGGAGGCGTGATCATCCTGCTCAGTATACTGATTACTTCGTTGTTTTACATCAGAAGTAATCCGCAGATCATTCCGGTACTTTTTGTGACGATCGGTTTTGGCCTGATTGGATTCCTGGATGATTATCTGAAGGTAGTCATGAAGCGTTCGGACGGATTGTTTCCAAAACAGAAGATGGCGTTACAGATTGTAGTAACAGCAATCTTTGCATATTATCTGGTGAAAGTGGCAGGCATTTCTTTGAAAATGCTGGTTCCGTTTTCAGGTGGAAGGTACCTGGATCTTGGATGGCTTGCAATTCCGGTACTGTTCTTTGCAGTGATCGGTACAGTCAATGGTGTGAACTTTACGGATGGACTTGACGGATTGGCTTCCAGTGTTACTGTACTTGTGGCTACGTTCTTCACTGTGGTTGCGATTGGTACCAAGAGCGGGATTGAGCCTGTGACCGGAGCAGTTGTAGGTGCGCTGCTTGGATTCCTTCTGTTCAATGTATATCCGGCAAGCGTGTTTATGGGAGATACAGGCTCCCTGGCATTAGGAGGATTTGTGGCTTCCGCGGCGTATATGCTTCAGATGCCGTTATTCATTATTATTGTAGGTCTGATTTATCTGGTAGAGGTACTGTCAGTTATCATTCAGGTTACCTACTTTAAGAAAACCGGTGGAAAGAGAATTTTCAAGATGGCACCGATCCATCATCACTTTGAACTTTGTGGCTGGTCAGAGACCAGAGTTGTGGCTGTATTTTCTATTATTACAGCACTGCTTTGCATGGTTGCGCTGATGGCTATGTAACAGATTAGGAGGATATCATGGATATAGCAGGAAAAAATGTGCTGGTGTTCGGTTCTGGTATCAGCGGAATCGGAGCAGCAGGACTTCTGGAAGAACGAGGAGCGTCTGTGACGCTTTATGATGGCAATGACAAGCTGGATGTGGAGGAGATCCGCGGCAAGATGAAGGATGGCGCGAAGACGGATATCGTGTTGGGAGAGTTCCCGGAAGAGCTTCTTGGTAAACTTGATCTGGTGATCATCAGTCCCGGTGTGCCGACGGATCTTCCGATCGTGAATCGCATGCGGGAATCAGATATTCCGGTAGTAGGTGAGATTGAGCTTGCATATGAGCTTGGCAAAGGAGAAGTACTTGCGATTACCGGTACCAATGGTAAGACTACGACGACAGCACTTCTTGGAGAGATCATGAAGGCTGTATATGACAGCGTATTTGTAGTTGGTAATATCGGAATCCCTTACACCAATGTAGTAGATGAGACCAGAGATGATTCTGTGATCGTAGCGGAGATGAGCAGCTTCCAGTTGGAGAGTATTGTAGACTTCAGACCGAGAGTATCTGCTATCCTGAATATTACACCGGATCATCTGAACCGTCATCATACGATGGAAGCATACATACAGGCTAAGAAAAATGTGGCGATCAATCAGACAGCAGAAGATACCTGTGTATTGAATTATGAGGACGAAGTGCTTCGTGAATTTGGTGAAACATTGCAGACGAAGGTTCTATATTTCAGCAGCAAGCGTAAACTGGATAAAGGAATCTATCTGGATGATGGTAACATCATTTACCGGAATCCGGATGAATGTCTGGTGTGCAATGTAAAGGAGCTTAAACTTCTTGGTGTACACAATTATGAGAATGTAATGGCAGCAGTTGCTATGGCAGCGGCTTACGGTGTGTCGATGGACAGTATCCGTAAGACGATTAAAGAATTTGCAGGAGTAGAACACCGTATTGAATTTGTGGCAGAGAAGAATGGTGTGGCATATTACAATGATTCCAAGGGGACGAATCCGGATGCTGCGATCCGTGGAATTCAGGCAATGAACCGTCCAACGTATCTGATCGGTGGTGGTTACGATAAACAGTCCGAGTACAAAGAATGGATTGAGAGTTTTGATGGCAAAGTAAAGAAACTGCTTCTGATCGGACAGACCAGAGAAAAGATTGCCAAAGAGGCAGAAGAGTGTGGATTTACGGATATTATGCTGTTAGATACATTTGAAGATGCGGTGCTTACAGCTGCAAAGCTTGCTGAGCCAGGAGAGGCAGTGCTTTTGTCTCCGGCATGTGCAAGCTGGGGGATGTTTAAGAACTACGAAGAACGCGGAGATAAATTCAAAGAAATTGTAAATTCTCTGTAAGGAGGCTTGGCGCTTCGTGCCGGACTTGAAAAAGAAAAGCTATGATCACACATTGTTGGTGACACTGTTTCTGATTATGATCATCGGACTGGTGATCTTGTACAGTACCAGTGCCTACAATGGGGAAGTGAAGTTTCATGATTCTTTTTACTATCTGAAGAAGCAGCTGTTTGCGACAGGACTTGGCGTTGTGGCGATGTTTGTGATGGCCGGGACGGACTATCATTTCTGGAAGAAATTCGCGATTCCGGCGTATCTGGGTGCAATCCTTCTGTCGATTGCAGTCGTATTGTTCGGTGATGAATACAACGGTTCCAAAAGATGGTTGTCTTTGGGACCGTTTTCATTTCAACCGTCCGAATATGCCAAGGTGGCAGTTATTCTGTTCCTGGCATATCTTGTGACGAGAAATGTGGAGAAGATGAGCAGTATCTGGACGATGCTTCGGATTATGCTGTGTGTACTGCCGGTAGTTGGTCTGGTGGGGGCCAGTAATCTGAGTACGGCAATTATTATATTGGGGATTGCTGCAGTGCTGATCTTTGTGGCAAGTCCCAGATATGCACAGTTTATCTGGATGGGGGTGCTGGGATGTGGCTTTATGGCTGTGTTTCTGGCACTGGAGAGCTATCGCCTGGAGCGAATCGCAATCTGGCGTAATCCGGAACAGTATGAGAAAGGGTATCAGACGCTGCAGGGACTGTATGCGATCGGCTCCGGTGGATTATTCGGCAGAGGACTGGGTGAGAGTATTCAGAAGCTTGGTTTTGTGCCGGAAGCGCAGAATGATATGATATTTTCCATTATATGTGAAGAATTGGGGCTGGTGGGAGCAGGCTTTGTACTGATATTGTTCCTGATTCTGATATGGCGGTTCTTTGTGATCGCGACACATGCAGAAGATCTGTTTGGTGCGCTGATCGGAACAGGAGCCATGGCACATATGATGATACAGGTGATTTTGAATATATCGGTAGTGACCAATACGATTCCTAATACGGGGATCACACTTCCTTTTATCAGTTATGGAGGAACATCAGTAGTGTTTCTGCTGCTTGAGATGGGGCTGGTGCTCAGTGTGTCGGCCGGATAATGGATAAAGAGATGGGAAACTACGCAGGAGGAGTATAAATGGCAAAGAAACGGAGAAGAAGGAGAAAAAAGAATCACAGAGTGTATGCATTAGTAACGCTGGTTCTGGCAATTGCGATCATAGTGATCGGATTTGGACTTTTGTTCTATGTACAGAAGATTGAAGTAAGCGGCAATGATTATACAGAAAACGAGATGATCACAGAATCGATGCAGAAGGATACGCTGTCATTCAATTCGGTTTATCTGCTGGTAAAATATCGCTTTCTGAAGCATGATACACCGAAGAGCCTGGATTCTATGAAGGTAAGTCTGAAGAGTCCATGGACAGTAAAAGTAACGGTAAAGGAAAAAACGATTATCGGATATTTAGATGAAGGCAGTGAGTATGCGTACTTTGACAAAGACGGAAAGATTGTGCATAAGAGTACGGAACTTAGGGATGGCGTGCCTGGGATTGAAGGCATAGATGCCGGCAGCACAAAGCTGTATCAGAAAATAAAAGTAAAGAGTCATAAGCTTCAGCAGGCAATCCTTAATGTGGCTGTGGAAGTGAAAAATTATAATTTGACACCGGATCGGATTGTGTATGAGGATGATGGGATTAATCTGTACTTTGGCGCTATCTGTGTACAGCTTGGTACAGATATTACGACAGAGAAGATGGCGCAGATCTCACCGATCATCGCAAAACTCAAGGGTAAGAGCGGTGTACTTCATCTGGAGTATTACGAGAATGATTCCAATGTGATCACGTTCTCTGAGGAAGAGGCAGATGGGTCATCAGAAGATGATACGACATCAGAAGACGATGCAACATTAGAAGATGATACAACATCAGAAGATTCACCGGATGGCAGTTATGGCACACCAGACTTTCAGGGAACTTATTATGGAGAATAGTTGTGAATATTATGAAAAATCGGTAAATTCCTATTGATATTTTGCCAAAAAGCTTATATTATAATACTATATATGGCAGAGTCTGTGTGCATCTGATGTATCAGACATGGTCGATATGGGATGTATATTTATATAATAAGGATGACGAAGGAGGAGAAACTCTTGCTGG
>ERZ1026880.1435-NODE-1435-length-10198-cov-8.271320_pt1 | contig 10198 bp, 6 predicted proteins | sample MGYA00380170_ERZ1026880 | MGnify/ENA primary metagenome ERZ1026880 (study PRJEB33269, sample SAMEA4719806) | human gut metagenome | biome: human-associated habitat; feature: organic feature; material: feces | place: Cameroon | collected 2013-10 ...
AGATCGGGATCTCGCGATCCATGATGGGCAGCATGACCTTCGCGCCCACGAACTTGTCCTTGTCGTGATCTTTCGGAGAGACCGCAACGCCCGTGTCGCCGAGCATGGTTTCCGGACGAGTGGTGGCGACAACGATGTATTCCTGACCATCGATGGGCTCTACCAGCGGGTAACGCAGATGCCACAGATGGCCGTCTTCCTCTTTGTACTCAGCCTCGTCGTCGGCGATGGCAGTGGTGCAATGCGGGCACCAGTTCACGATGCGCTTACCGCGATAGATCAGGTCATCGTGATACCAATCGCAAAACACCTTGCGCACGCCCTTGGCGTAATCCTCATCCATGGTGAAGTGCGGGTCGGAGAAATCGACGGAGCAGCCCATGCGCTTGACCTGCTCGACGATGAACCCACCGTATTCGTTGGTCCAATCCCAGCACGCATCGATGAACTTGTCGCGACCGATCTCGCGGCGCGAGATGCCCTCGGCGGCAAGCTTCTTGTCCACCTTGGTTTGGGTGGCGATACCGGCATGGTCCGTACCAAGGATCCAACGCGTGGAAAGCCCGCGCATGCGGTTGAAGCGGACGAAGGTGTCCTGGATGGTGTCATCCATGGCATGGCCCATATGCAGCTTGCCCGTGACGTTCGGCGGCGGGATGGTCACCGTGCAATCGCCGACGCCGGCGCTGCGACGGTAGTAGTCGCCTTCAAGCCACTTGTCCAGCATGCGCTGCTCAACGGCGGCGGTATCGTAGGTTTTCGGCATTTCTTCCATGTTAGACGCTCATCTCCGGTTGCTCGGGAATAGAAGCGATCACCGGGGTGGTCTCCCCTGTGATATCGGTGGCGCGAACCACCACCGTCGAAGCACCTTCGTGCTCCGGCAGGTCATACATAACGTTTTGCAGCACGCGCTCGCAGATGCTGCGCAAGCCGCGAGCTCCCGTACCGTGTTCCAAAGCCTCGCGGGCGATGGCGCGAAGGGACTCGTCGGTAAACGACAGTTCGGATTCCTCGAATTCGAACATACGCTTGTACTGCTTGACCAACGCGTTCTTCGGCTCGGTAAGGATGCGCACCAAGTCATCCTCCGAAAGCTCAGACAAGCTGGTGACAACTGGGATGCGGCCGACGAATTCGGGAATCATGCCGAACTTGTTCAGGTCCTCAGGCAGGACCTGGGCCAACAGCGCCGCATCAGCATGCTTTTTCGACTCGGGCATATCGGCGTTGAAGCCCAGACCCGATTTGCCAACGCGCTCGGCGATGATATCGGCCAAGCCCACGAACGCACCGCCCAAGATGAACAGGATGTTGGTGGTGTCGATATGGATAAGCTCCTGCTGAGGATGCTTACGGCCGCCCTGCGGCGGCACGGATGCCTCGGTCCCCTCGACGATCTTGAGCAGCGCCTGCTGAACACCTTCGCCCGACACATCGCGCGTGATGGAAAGGTTCTCGGCCTTACGGGCCACCTTGTCGATCTCGTCGATGTAGATGATGCCGATCTCGGCTCGCTCGATATTGAAATCAGCTGCCGTGATGAGCTTGAGCAGGATGTTCTCGACGTCCTCGCCGACATAGCCGGCTTCGGTGAGCGTGGTCGCATCCGCGATGGCGAACGGAACCTGCAGCGTACGGGCGAGAGTTTGGGCCAGCAGCGTTTTGCCTGAGCCCGTGGGCCCCAGCAGCATGATGTTCGATTTCGCAAGCTCGACATCGCCTTCCTTGGCCTGCTCGCCAAGGCTGATGCGCTTGTAGTGGTTATACACCGCAACGGACAAAGCCCGTTTCGCGGCTTCCTGCCCCACCACATGCTCCGACAGCTCGGCGTACAGCTCATGAGGCGTGGGCAGCTGCGAGAGCACGAGCTCGGGGCTTGGCGCACCCTGCTGCTCCATATGCGCCTCGACAACCCTGTCGCCGCCGGCCTCGCCCATGGCGGGCACCTGCAAACCCAGATCGCGCATCATGGCATCGGCGCATACGGAGATGCACTCGTCGCAGATATAGATGCCGTTCGGGCCCGAGATCATGGCCGCAACCTGGTGCGGATGCTTGCCGCAGAATGCGCACACGATGTCCTTGGGGTCCTTGCCCGCGTATTGATCGTCGTGTCTATCGTTCATCGAGATTATCGTTCCTATTCAGATTTGGCCATTGCCGCACGGGACGTGACGATACGGTCGACAAGGCCGTACTCGAGTGCCTGCTCGGCGGTCATGTAATTGTCGCGTTCAGTGTCGAGCTGGATGGTGTCCAGAGACTGGCCGGTGTTATCGGCCAGGATCTTGTTCAGGCGCTGGCGGGTTTTCAGCATGAAGTCTGCCACGATGGCGATCTCGGTCTGCTGGCCCTGAGCACCGCCGGAAGGCTGATGGATGAGCACCATGGAATTAGGCAGGCAAAGACGCTTGCCCTTCGCACCGTTGGACAGCAGCACTGCGGCCATGGAGGCGCACTCGCCCAGGCAGATGGTGGAGACGTCGCACTTGATGAAGTTCATGGTGTCGAGAATGCCCAAACCGGCGGTCACGCTGCCACCCGGGGAGTTGATGTAGAGGCTGATGTCCTTTTCGGGATCGGCCGATTCCAGATGAAGCAGCTGGGCGACCACGGAGTTGGCCACCTGATCGTCGATCTGCTCGCCCAAGAAGATGATGCGCTCGTTGAGCAGGCGGGAGTAGATATCGTAGCTGCGCTCGCCACGCGGCGACTGCTCCACAACGTAGGGAATCAGAGCAGAATGTGGGTTGAAACTCATATAAGCCTCGCTTCTCTTGAAAAGCCGCCGCAGCGGCCAAAAGGTTTGATAGCTATAGTGCGGCAACACGGCCGCGCGCGCAAGCGCTATGACGCATTCATGCAGTAACCACAGCCCGCCCAGGCATGCACGCGATGACGCGCGCATGCCTGGGCGGGCTGAAAGTGGCAAACAGCTTGTGCTATTCGGCGTCGTCGGCCTTGGCAGCCTTCTTAGCAGCCTTCTTGGCCGGCTTCTCGTCGTCAGCCTTCGGCTGGACCTCGGTGACAACCGCCTTGTCCATCAGGTCCATGACGGCCTTCGTACGCAGCACGCCCTCGCGCACCATGTGCATCTGACCGTTGTTGCGCCATTCCTCTTCCAGAGCGGCCGGATCCTCGACGCCGGACTTCACGAACTCCATGGTGACATCCGCATCGGAGACCTGCATATCGAAGTGACGGCCCCAAGCGTCCAGAGCCAGGTCCTGCTTGACGTTATCGGCAGCCTGCAGCTTGATGTCGTCCTTGAAGCTCTCGGCCTTCATGCCCATCTGCTGCAGATAGGCGTCGAAGGACATGCCGGAAGCCTGCAGCTGCTGGAACAGCTCCTGCAGCAGGTTGGCCTCGGCGGCCTCGGCCATGGCAGCGGGCACCTCGACTTCCATGCGCTCGATGAGCTTGTTCAGGCAAGCGCGCTCCTTCAGGCCCGGCAGCATTGCCTTCTTCTGAGCGGTCAGGCTCTCGGCCAGACGGGTGCGCAGCTCCTCGACGTTCTCGAAGCCCAGCGTCTCCTTGACCCACTCGTCGGTGACCTCGGGGAGGATCTTCTTGCGAACGGCCTTGACCTCGACGTCGAAGTGGATCTTCTCGGTCTTGTCCTTGAGCGCGCGCAGCAGCACGGGCGGATTGGCCGGCATATCCAGATCGAACTCGGCGGTCTGACCCTTCTTCAGGCCCACCAGCTTCTCCTCGAACTCCTCGGGCAGAAGGCCGGCGCCCATGGTGTAGGGGCGCTCCTCGGTGGACAAGCTCTCGATGGCCTCGCCCTTGTCGTCGGTGGACTTCATGGCGATGGTCAGCTCGGAGTCGACCTTGACCTTGGTGTTGGCCGGGGCATCCTTGAACGTGAAGTAATGCTCGCGGAAGTGCTCGATCTGGTCCTCGACCTCCTCATCGGTGGCCTCTTCGCCGGGAAGCTCGATCTCGACGGGCTCGTAGCTGTCCAGCTCGACCTCGGGCTTGCACTCGATGGTGAAGGTGTAGGAATACTCCTTGCCGTCCTCAACCAGGCCGGGAACCTCATCGAACTCGGGCTTGCTGATGGGGAACAGGCCCTTTTCATCGATGGCGATAGGGGAAAGGCCGTTCACCACTTCGTCGGCGACGGAAGCGCGGACGGCATCCTTGCCCAGCGCGTTGTCGATAATGGGACGCGGGGCCTTGCCCTTGCGGAATCCGGGGAAGTTGTACTTGTTAGCGAATTCCTTATACGTATTCTTGATACGGGCGTCGACGTCCTTGGCATCGAGGGTGATGGTCACCTTCGCGCGGTTGCCCTCAAGAGCCTCAACTTTAGTTTCCACGTAGCTATCCTCCATCGTTACTTGCTCATAGGTGCTATAGCGCACCGACCTGTTATTATGGCACATTCCACCCGCTCGATAAAGCTGAGCTCCCGCGTTCACGAACGAACCACGGAAACGCAAGCATCGACCGCGCAATGGGACGCGGGAAAACCACCGCGCCGCTTGCCACATTTGCCTACCAAAACGAACCTGTTCAGGGTATCATAACTATGTCTGAAAACGCACACTCAACGCACCAGAGGAAATCATCATGGCTTCCATAGAACTGAACATCCTGCAAGAGCGGGAACTTGGCCGCTTGCTTGATTACGAGCGCGCAACCTGCACCGTCGATGGAGAATTGGTTTATCGCTGCGCGTTCCCGTTACGCCCTGACGACGATCTGCAGCGCGAGCTCATCGAACGCGGGGCGCTTGCCAAACGCCCGGACGAGCGTCGCGGCACCGTGGTCGCCATCACCACCGACGGCTATTCCTACTTCCCCGCAAAACGCAAGGAGCAAGAAGAGCGCAACCGGGATAAGCATCACGACACCCGTCTTGTGGGGCTTTCCGCTTGCTTCGCCGCTGCGTGCGTGATCATCGGTTTCCTGCTCGGCAGGTTCGTAGGATAACCGGCAACCCATCTTCCATTAACCGCTAAGGGCGCTCAGACGCCCTTTTTCGTTACCCAAACCCATAGCATGTGCAGCAAAGCCAAGCGCCAACGATAACGCGCCTGAACAAGCTCAGATCGATCTAAGCTTGTCGCGATAGTCCCGATTTTAGAGGCTCGCGGCACCATTAGCGGCATCCAGACGCCATATTCGGACACAAGGGCCTTCGTAAGCGGGCCCTGACGCCAAGATCCTGAGCGCAGTGCGCACCCGAACGCAAGACCGGTGCAAACGCAAGGAAGGGGCGCAAACGCGCCCCTTCCTTAGATATCGGGATGTATGCAAGCTACCGCTTATGCCCTACGCATCCGCACCGGGCTTGAACTCGCGGCCCTCGCGACGCCACTGCATGTACTCGGCGGAAGCCGCGAACAGCACGTCGGTGGAGGAGTTGATGGCGGTCTCAACGGAGTCCTGGATAACGCCGATGACAAAGCCGATGCCGACGACCTGCATTGCCACATCGTTGCCGATGCCGAACAGGCTGCAGGCCAGCGGGATGAGCAGCAGGCTGCCGCCGGCGACGCCGGAAGCGCCGCAAGCGGACACGGCGGAAAGCGCGCCCAGGATGACAGCGGTGCCGAAACCGACCTCAACGCCCATGGTGTGCGCAGCCATCATAGCCATCAGGGAGATGGTCACAGCGGCACCGCCCATGTTGATGGTCGCGCCCAAGGGGATGGACACGGAGTAGTTGTCCTTGTTCAGGCCCAGCTTCTTGCAAAGCTCCATGTTCACGGGGATGTTGGCGGCAGAGCTGCGGGTGAAGAACGCCGTGACGCCGGAATCCTTCGTGCAACGCCAAACCAGCGGATAGGGATTCTTGCGGAAGCACGCGAACGCCAAAAGCGGATTGGTCACGAAAGCAACCACGGCCATAGCCGCAAGCAACACGAGCAGAAGCTGGCCGTACTCGGTGAAGATCTCAAGGCCATTGGTGCTGACCGAGGTGTACACCAAGCCCATGATGCCGAACGGGGCCAAGGAGATGATCCAACGCACAACCTGGGAAACCGCTTCGGAGATAGCCGCGAAGACGTCCTTCACGCCATCCTTGGCATGGCGCAGGGCAATGCCGAGAAGCACGGCCCATGCAAGGATGCCCAGATAATTAGCGTTGGTAAGGGCATCAACAGGATTGGAGGCGATGGACAGCAGAAGCTTGGAAAACACCGATCCGATGTCGGAGGGAGCCGCGGAGGTGTCCTGTGCAGCGGCCAGGGTAAGCTCCACGGGGAACAGAGAGCTCATCAAAACGGCGACGAACGCCGCGATGAACGTAGCGGCCAGATACAAGATCACGACCACCTTCATGGCACCGGCGCCCTTGGCGTTGGCAAGCGCGCTGATGACCAGGAAGAACACCAGGATGGGAGCCACGCCCTTCAGTGCGGAGACGAACAGCGTGCCGAACATCTCGAGCACGTCGTTACCCGGCCAGAACACACCCAGCACGGCACCGATGATCAGGCCGACCAGAATGCGCTTGATCAGGCTGATGTCGTTCCACTTCCGCCCGATCGCCTTCAAAGTTTCCATTTCAATCGTTCCTTCCCGCCTGCTTCCCCGCAAAAGGGAATGCAAGCTTCAGCATAAAGCAGCTGAGGGGAGCATGCATGCGTGCATGCTCCCCTCAAATGGTGCGGGCGAAAGGACTTGAACCTTCACGGGGGTTGCCCACCAGAACCTAAATCTGGCGCGTCTGCCAATTCCGCCACGCCCGCACGCCCTTGTGCGCCATAAGCGCCTTGCAATCATAGCAAAACTCGCGGCAGGAACGGGTCTTGATTAATCGGTTATCGCCCTAAACGGCGGATTTAACCAGATGGAAACACGCGATGCGCCAAGTATTTCAGCGCATCGCGTATCCCGAGAACCTATTCCTCCAGCATCGCAAAGTAATCGCTGCCCCTCTTTTCAACCTTGATATCGGCAAGCGATGCGACGTACTGCCTCATCTGAGCGAACCCATGGTCGCGCACTTTGAACGATTTGAACGTGCCGCGGACAAGCTTGGACAGATCCGCAACGCTAACCCCGTCGATGCCCGCATGACGCACGGCATCGAAGATGACCTGCTCGGGCGTTTGCCCATGAGCTTGCTCGGACCCTAGAGGCTTCGAAAGCTTGCGGCGTCTACGAGCCTGATGAGGATCCAGAACCGGGGACTGGGCCGCATGCCCTTGCTTATCCTCATCAGCGGGCGATTCGGCAGCGACGTCGGCCATACGGTCTCCTTCAGGAGACCGTATGGCCGATTCTGATTCCGATCCGTCGGGCAAACCTTCGGCAGCAACCACGGCGTCCGATCCCGCCGCATCAACGGGAGCGTCATCCGTTTGACCATGCGAATCGTTCCCAGCCGCAACGGCATCCGCAGATGAAACCACCTGCGCGGCATCGGCATCGTTCGCCGTGATGGGCTCCGCATCAACGGATTCGTTGCCGGAAAGTTGCGCTCGATCCCCTGCGCCGCCCGACCTAGACCGCGACCTGCGGGATCGAGACCTACGAGAGCGACGGGGCTTGTCGCCCTCCTGCACCTCAGACGCGCCCTGCTGCTGCGTTTCGACGGCGTTGTCTTCGATCCGGCCCTCGGAATCCGCCGAAACCGCCGATCCCGTTAGTCCATCATCGCCGGATTGAACGCCGGCGGAAGCCGTGGGGCTTTCCGTAAGCTCCACCATCACGCTGTTGCCGTCCTTGGTGACCTGGACGCTAGAAAATTCGCCAAGCAGCTTCGTGAGCTGATTGGTGCCATAGCTGCGCACGTCGAAATCCGGGTAGCGTTTGAGAAGACGGCTGCCGACCTCTCCAAGGCCCGTGGCTTTGCCGTTGTTCTGATTGTCCGTGACGATATCGGCCACGGCGCGCTCGACCTGCTCGATGCTCGGCCCGCTTCCCTGCCCTGCGGCCGAAGCGGCTTGGCCTCGGTGCCCACGACGGGATGCTTTGCCGCCATCGCCTACAAGCAGCTCAAGCGTAGTGAAGATATCGCATGCCTTGCGAAACGGCACAGGAGTCTTCTTCTCACCCATACCGATGACGGTCAGTCCGCTTTCGCGAATGCGGCTTGCAAGACGCGTGAAATCGCTATCGCTTGAAACGATGCAAAAACCCTCGACCGACCCGGTATACATGATGTCCATCGCGTCGATGATCATGGCAGAATCGGTCGCATTTTTGCCTGTGGTGTAGCTGAACTGCTGAATGGGCGTGATCGAGTTCTCAAGCAGCGCATCCTTCCATTTGGCGTGCAACGTGCTTGTCCAGTCGCCATAGATACGCTTATAGGTGATAGTGCCGTATTTCGACAGCTCATCGGTGATAGGTTTGATGTACTTTGCTGAAACGTTATCCGCATCGATGATGAGCGCGAACCGTTTCTCGGATGATTTGGAATCCAATATGTCTCCTTTTGGGATCTGCTCCCATGGGCATGATGTGTCGTGAATATTGTACGACAGCTCCGCAAGCGCGAACCAATTGCGCGTTCTTGCACGCAGGAGGTTCAGAAAAAGAAAAAGCCCTGCTTCCGCAGGGCTTGAGTTCACATGGTGGACTGTCGGGGACTCGAACCCCGGACCTTGGGATTAAGAGTCCCCTGCTCTACCAACTAAGCTAACAGTCCGTGAAACTATGAATGTATGCGCTACGCGAACGAAATGGTGGACTGTCGGGGACTCGAACCCCGGACCTTGGGATTAAGAGTCCCCTGCTCTACCAACTAAGCTAACGGTCCAAGTAAACACACTATGTCAAACAGCTGCGCGATGGGGTGGGTGAAGGGACTCGAACCCTCGACCTCCAGAGCCACAATCTGGCGCCCTAACCAACTAGGCCACACCCACCAAGGCGCGAGTAAGTATTATACGCACTTCCAAAATCTGTGCAACCCCCTTTTCGAAACTTTTTTTGAAAAGGTTCTCAGAGCGGTTTTTGCAACCTCTTAGTTAGGGAAACATCCCTGCAGCCCGGCATTTGGGATACCGCACCGATGCGCCCGCTTCCGCTCTGCTGCACACGAGGCATCGCCCAGCTTCGCCGACGGCCGAGCAAGGCGCGAACGGGCACCCTTGCTCACACGGTTATGGCAAGGCAACCCGGTTTCCGCGCCCCGGGTTTTCGCTCCGCAAGAATGCATAGCGACGATTCAGGCGTTTCCACTATATGGCGAAGGAACGCCACGATCCTGCCCCCGCCGCAAAACCGTGATTGATGGACCCTCTTTCTTGCAGCCAAGAATCGAACACAGCCCCATGGGAACACGGATATACATAGGAACCGAGCTTCCTATCGCATTCGGCCTATTCAGCCGAAGTTGGGGACCATATCGATATACGCAAATCGATTGCAGGTTTTTGTGCAGATGCACTACGGTTCACATACCGTTAACCATCCAGCACCTACCGTTCGGGTTACAATATGACCATTCCCGTTGAATACTTGGAGATGCTCATATGGAGACATTCCTGCTTATATTGCTCATGCTCGCCGCCGTTTTAGCGTCGTCGGTGATCGATCAGCTTGTGCCTAAAGTATCATCGCCGCTCATCCAAATCGGCCTAGGCCTCGCCATCGCCGTGGTCGCGGGGCGGCAGATCGATCTGCTCTTCGACGAATCCGAGCTGTTCTTGGTGCTGTTCATAGCGCCGTTGCTCTTCCATGAGGCCAAGGAAGCGAAGAAAACCGAGCTGTGGCGCAACAGGCGCTCCATCTTGTCGCTGGCAATCGGCTTGGTCCTGGCGATCATCGTTGCCGTGGGCTTTTTCGTGAACGCGATGATTCCCTCGATTTCGCTTGCTGCGGCGTTCGCGCTGGGCGCGGCGCTCGGGCCAACCGACCCTATCGCCGTGTCCGCCGCCTCGAAGGATGCCGACATCAGCCCTCGGTGCAAAGCGCTGCTCAAAGGCGAATCGCTTATCAATGACGCCTCGGGCATCGTAGCCTTCCAATTCGCCATAGCCGCGGCAATGACAGGCGCTTTCTCCCCCGCTCACGCTATAGGCGAGTTTCTAGTTGAATTCGTCGGCGGCATCGCCTTCGGCTTGATATTGGGCGTTATCGGCAACGGCATCATTCGCCTTGTGCGCTCCTGGGGGCTTGAAAACACCACGTTCCATGTCTTGTTCGAGGTGTTCACCCCGTTCATCGTGTTTTTGGCAGCCGATCAGCTTGGCGGGAGCGGCATCTTGGCAGTTGTTGCTGCGGG
>ERZ1026880.1437-NODE-1437-length-10184-cov-8.362326_pt1 | contig 10184 bp, 10 predicted proteins | sample MGYA00380170_ERZ1026880 | MGnify/ENA primary metagenome ERZ1026880 (study PRJEB33269, sample SAMEA4719806) | human gut metagenome | biome: human-associated habitat; feature: organic feature; material: feces | place: Cameroon | collected 2013-10 ...
AGCTCATGGAGGAGATGGGCCCGCAGGCCGCCATCGAGTTCATGCGCGCATCCAATGAGCAGGCCCCGCTGTATGTGGCCGTCAACGCCTGCAAGGTGGACGACGATCACGTGCTCAAGGCCTTTGAGCGTGCGGAAGAGGAAGTGCAGCCGGTGGCGCTCGGCGATATGAACGTGCAGGGCTGCCTGCGCGTGCCCGAAAGCCGCGCCCTGCTGGTGCCCGCGCTTGCACGTCAGCTCGATCAGGGCAAGATCCTGGTCTCCGATGCCGCCGCGCAGATGGTGGCCGCTAACGTGCTGCCCGATGAGAAGCCCGAAAGCGTGCTCGAGATCGGCGCCGGCCGCGCCACGAAGACCATCCTGCTGCAGTCCAACGCCTGCCGCAAGTATGGCTCGCAGATCGAGGAGTACGTCACAATCGACAACCACGCCTACAAAACGCGCCTGCTCGAGAAGCGCGCCGAGCAGTACGGCGTCGTGGTGACCGAGGCCTTTACCGGCAATGCGCTCGAGCTGGACAACATCATGCCCGACCGCATGTTCTCGTTCATCTTCGTGGACGCCCCGTGTTCGGGTATGGGCACGCTCCGCCGTCACCCCGAGATCCGCTGGCGTACGAGCGAGGAGGACCTGGCCGGTTTCGTGGAAACCCAGCTGGGCATGCTCAAGGCCGCGGCGGGCCACGTGGCCCCGGGCGGTGCGCTGGCGTATTCCACGTGCACGGTCACGCGTGAGGAGAATGCCGGCGTGGTGAAAGCGTTCCTGGAAAGCGAAGAGGGCGCAGGCTTCACGCTCGATCAGCTGTGCGGCCGCAACTGCCTTGCCACCCGCCTTGCCCCCGGCTCGTCCGATGCGCACTTCGCCGTGCGCTTCGTTCGCGAGCCGCAAGAATAATCTAACACTCCGTTTTCATGCCGGCGAAGGCCTCTTCGCCGGCATGAAACATATTGGAAACAATTTCGCGTGTACCATCCATTTACTATGAATTAGACGCGATTGTACGTGAGGAGGTCAGGTTTACATGGAGCCGAATTATCAAGAGGTGGCGAACAGGATTCGCGCGCTGCGCGAGGATATGGGCCTGACCATGCAGGAGATGGCCGATGCCACCGGCCGTAGCCTGGCGGAGTATCAGGCGCAGGAATCGGGGGCGGAGGAGCTTTCGTTCACCTTCCTGTACAAATGCGCGGCGAATCTGGGCGTTGACCCCATCGAGCTGCTTACCGGCGAAACCCCGCACCTGACGGGCTATACCCTTACGCGCGCCGATGAGGGCCTGGCCGTCAAGCGCCGCAGCGGCCTTGAGTACCTGCACAAGGCCCCGCATTACCGCAACAAGCTGTGCGAGCCGTTCTATGTGACGGCCGATTACCGCCCTGAGCTGCAGGATAAGCCCATCCATCTGTCGTATCACGCCGGGCAGGAGCTTGATTACATCCTGGAAGGCCGCATGCGCTTCCAGTACGAGGAGCATACCGAGGAGCTCGGCCCCGGCGACATGTTGCTTTACGATTCCGGACGTGGGCACGGCATGATCGCCATCGATGGCGCACCGTGCAAATTCCTGGCTGTCGTTTTGAAGGCGAAGGAAGACATTATCTAGGCAAGCGCTCGCCTAGGGTTGCTTGCCAAAAACCAACCTTCTTATCGACCGCATCGTGCGCGGCCTGGTTTCGCGCACCATATTTCAAGGAAGTTCGGCAACATCATGAGAAACATCAATCTGCGTTACTGCGAGGAAACCTACGATGAGCAGGGCGTGCTCACTGATTTTAAGGTGAAGTGCCCCGATACCTTCAATTTCGGCTACGACGTGGTGGACGACATCGCGGAGAACGACCCTGACCGCCGTGCCATGATGTGGTGCAACCCCGAAGGCGAGGAGCATCTGTTCACGTTTGCCGACATGAAGCGCTGGTCGGATAAGACGGCGAACTACCTTGCCGCGCATGGCATCGGCAAGGGCGACATGGTCATGGTGGTCTTGCGCCGTCATTATCAGTTCTGGTTCGTGGCCACTGCGCTTGCCAAGCTCGGCGCCGTCATGGTGCCGGCTACCTTCATGCTCAAGGAGCATGACCTGGAGTATCGCTTGAACGGAGCCTCCATCAAGGCCGTCATCTGCACCTCCATCGGCACCATCGCGCAAGTGGTGGACAACGTGGTCGATCGTTGCCCTTCGGTCGAGAACCTTTTTTTGGTCAACGGCGCCGGCGGCGGCCTGACCGAGAAGGATGCGGATGGCAACTGGCTTGCCGTCGACGGCCCGGTGGGAGCGGTTCTCTCAGGCCCCGAGGGCGTGTGCGCCGTGCCTGCGCAGCGTGAGGGCTGGCTCGATTTCAACACCGGTGTGCGCAGCGCTGATGAGGGCTTCTCCCGCGTGGAAACCCATGTCGGCGACCCCATGCTCATGTACTTTTCTTCCGGTACCTCCGGCAACCCGAAGATGGTGCTGCATGATTCCTACTATGCTCTGGCACATCTGGTCACGGCGAAGCATTGGCATAACGTCAAGCCCGACGGGCTGCATCTGACCATCGCCGACACCGGTTGGGGCAAGGCGGTGTGGGGCAAGTACTACGGTCAGTGGCTCATGGAGGCGTGCGTGCTCACGTACGACTTCGACCGCTTCCATGCTGATGAGATCTTGGACTTGATTCCTCGCTACGGGGTCACCACGCTGTGCTGCCCGCCCACCATGTACCGCATGATGATGCAGGCCGACGTGGATGCCCACGATTTGAGCACGCTCACGTACTGCACCACCGCCGGCGAGGCGCTCAATCCCGACCTGTTCGACTTCTGGAAAGAGCACACGGGGCTGACCATCTTCGAGGGCTTCGGGCAGACCGAGACGCCGCTTACGGTGGCAAACCTCACGCATGCGGTGCCTAAGCCCGGTTCCATGGGCCATCCTTCGCCGGCGTTCACCATCGAGGTGCAGCGCGGCGACGGCAGCCGCTGCGACGTCGGCGAGACGGGCGAGATCTGCATCGACGTGCACGAGAAGGCTCCGGGCATCATGCTGGAGTACTACCGCAATCCCGAGAAGACCGAAGCCGCCGTGTACGACGGTTGGTACCACACCGGCGACACCGCCTGGGTCGACGAGGACGGGTACCTGTGGTACGTGGGCCGCAACGACGACGTCATCAAGTCGTCGGGATATCGCATCGGTCCCTTCGAGATCGAAAGCGTGCTGCTCGAGCATGAGGCCGTGCGCGAATGCGCCGTCACCGGCGTGCCCGACCCCGTGCGCGGCAAGGCGGTCAAGGCCACCGTTGTGCTCGCGGAAGGTTTCGAGGGTTCCGAGGTGCTGGTGCGCGAGCTGCAGCAATGGGTCAAGCAGCGCACGGCGCCGTACAAATATCCCCGCATCGTGGAGTTCGTCGATGCGCTCCCCAAGACCGTTAACGGCAAGATCCGCCGAGCGGCCATCCGCGAGGCTGACGAAAGCCAGGAGGGCAAGCCGAAGACCAAGGTGCCCGAGGGCTTGGTGTAAGGCCGTTTGAACATGTTCGATGTTAAACGGTTGAAACCGGTTACCGTTATCACGGGGCATTATGGGGTCGGAAAGACCAATCTGGCCATAAACCTGGCCCTTGATGCTCGGTATGCTGGGCTGGAGGTACGGGTTGCCGATCTAGATGTCGTCAACCCGTACTTCCGAAGCAGCGACTACCGAGATCTTCTTGAGGATGCCGGCGTGCAGGTGATCGCCCCGCGGTATGCGGGCACTACGCTTGACGCGCCGGCCATCTCCGGGCAGGTTTCGGCTGCTCTGGATTGGGCGCGCGGGGAAGCGGGAAGGCTGCTGATCGTCGATGCGGGCGGCGACGATGCCGGCGCCACGGCGCTCGGCAGGTTTGCTGGCGGCATCGCCGAGGGGGGTTACGACTTGCTGTACGTAGTGAACCGCAGCCGCAACCTCACACACGATGCGCACGAAGCGCTTTCCGTGCTCCGGGAGATCGAGGCGGCCGGGCACCTGCATGCCACGGCGGTTGCGAACAACACGCACCTGGCAGACTTCACCGACGGTGAAGTGCTCCTCCGCGGCGTCGGGTTCGCGCAGGAGGTCGCCGCGCTGGCCGGTTTGCCCCTGGCGTTTTCCGCGGTGCCCCGTCGCATGCTCGAAGATGCCGATATCCCCGGTGTGCGCTATCCTGTTTCGGTGTATGTGAGAAAACCCTGGGAGTAAGGGCAAAGTCCGCTCCGGTGGATTCGGACTGGGCCATGCCTCTGTTCAAGGAGCGTTTTCGGGGGAGTGTTCGATAACCATATGCCGGCCTTTTTGGGCCGGCTCAGACGAGAAAGGAAGGCTCATGGCAGCGATAACGGTCGATGACGGTTTCTGCAAGGGCTGCGGGTTGTGCGTGGATGCATGCCCGGCCCACATCATTGAGCTTGACCGTTCCCGCATCACGGCGAAGGGCTATCATCCGGCCCGGCTGATCGATGCGTCCAAGTGCACGGGCTGCTGCTCGTGCGCGCTTATGTGCCCTGACGTTGCGATCGAGGTGATGCGCTGATGTCTCAGGAAAAGGTGCTCATGAAGGGCAACGAGGCCATGGCAGAGGCGGCCATCCGCGCAGGATGCCGCTTCTTCTTCGGCTATCCCATCACGCCGCAGACCGAGGTTGCCGCTTACATGGCCAAGCGCATGCCCAAGGAGGGCGGCACGTATCTGCAGGCGGAAAGCGAGATCGCGGCCATCAACATGGTCTACGGCGCATCGTCCGCCGGCGCGCGCGTCATGACCTCGTCGTCTTCGCCGGGCGTGTCGCTTAAGGGCGAGGGCGTCTCGTATATGGCGGGCGCCGACCTTCCCGGCGTCATCGTCAACGTGCAGCGCGGCGGCCCGGGCCTTGGCGGCATCCAGCCTTCGCAATCCGACTACTGGCAGGCCACGCGCGCCATGGGCCACGGCGACTTCCAGGTGCTCGTGTTCGCTCCTTCCACCGTCCAGGAGATGGCCGATCTGGCGTATCTGGCCTTCGAGAAGGCCGACGAGTACCGCATGCCGGCCATGATCCTCTCCGACGGCATGCTCGGCCAGATGATGGAGCCCGTCGTGCTTCCCGAGCGCGTTGAGCAGCTGCCGGAGAAGCCTTGGGCCACCACTGGGCACAAGGGCCAGCGCAAGCATAACATCGTCGACTCCCTTTACCTGACCGCCGATGAGCTGGAGCGTCTGAACGTCGTGCGTTTCGAGCGCTATGAGACGGTTAAGGCCCGCGAGCAGCGCGCAGAGGCGTTCATGTGCGACGATGCCGAGATCGTGCTCGTGTCGTTCGGCGCCACCGCGCGCATCGCGCATTCGGCCGTTGTGCGCGCCCGCACCGAAGGCATCAAGGCGGGCCTTTTGCGCCCCATCACGCTCTGGCCGTTCCCCGTGGACGCCATCGAGGGTTGCATGGGTTGCGCGAAGGCGTTTCTGTCGGTTGAGATGAACATGGGCCAGATGGTCGACGATGTGCGCCTGGCGGTTAACGGTCGCGTCCCCGTGGAGTTCTTCGGACGCACGGGCGGCATCATCCCCACGCCCGATGAGGTGCTGGGAGCGATCCGCAAGGTTGCGGGGAAGGGCGGTGAATAACATGGCTGAGCAGAAACAGGGCGAAGGCCGCGTGGTGTTCTCGCGCCCGAAGTCGTTGCTGCCCGTGGTTACGAATTACTGCCCGGGTTGCCCGCACGGTATCGTGCACCGTTTGGTCGCCGAGGTCATCGACGAGCTCGACATCGAGGGGCGTACCGTTGGCGTCGCGCCGGTGGGCTGCGCCGTCACCGCTCCGGACTTCTTCGGCTGCGACATGATCGAGGCCGCGCATGGCCGTGCCCCGGCGGTTGCCACGGGCGTCAAGCGCGTGTTGCCGGACAACGTGGTGTTCGCCTATCAAGGCGATGGTGACCTTGCCTCCATCGGCATGGCCGAGACCGTGCATGCGGCTACGCGCGGCGAACATATCACCGTCATCTTCATCAACAACGCCATCTACGGCATGACCGGCGGGCAGATGGCTCCCACCAGCTTGCCGAACCAGGTGACGCAGACCAGCCCCTATGGCCGCGACGTCTCCACCGCCGGCTACCCGGTGCGCGTGTGCGAACTGCTGAGCAGCCTTGACGGCCCGGCATACCTGGAGCGCGTGACCGTTGACACGCCCAAGCATGTGCGCCAGGCCAAGCGCGCCATCAAGAAGGCGTTCCAGAACCAGATCGACGGTATCGGCTATTCGATGGTGGAAGTGGTGTCCACGTGCCCGACGAACTGGGGCCTCACGCCGCAGGACAGCTTCGCGTGGATGCGCGAGAACATGCTGCCGTATTATCCGCTGGGCGTGTATCGCGATGTGGTGGCCGATGGGTTCGCTGATGCGGCGCAGGCTGCTGCCGCGCGCAACGCCGACTGCCCGGTCGCCCATCCCGAGAAACGCGCCGAGGGCAAGGAGGGTGCGCGATGAGCGAACCGAAACGTTCTATGCAGGCCGTGCTCGCCGGGTTCGGCGGCCAGGGCATCCTGTTCGCCGGCAAGATCATCGCCAATGCCGGCCTGCTTGAGGACCGCGAGCTTTCCTGGCTTCCCAGCTACGGGCCCGAGATGCGCGGCGGCACCGCCAACTGCAGCGTGTGCCTCTCCGATGACCCAATCGGAAGCCCGCTCGTGCTCAACCCCGATGTGCTCGTGGTCATGAACCAGCCGTCACTCGACAAGTTCGAGCATAGCGTGCAGCCCGGCGGTCTGGTCATCGTCGACAGCACGCTTGTGCCTCGCATTCCGGATATGCCCGGCGTCACGGTGTGCGCCGTGCCCGCCACGGCCCTCGCCGAGGAGGCGGGCCTGAAGGGCCTTGCCAACGTCATCTTGGTGGGCAAGCTGTTCGCCGAAACCCGCTTCTGCAGCGAGGAGACCATTCGCGCGGCTGTGGCCGCCGTGGTCCCGGCGCGTAAGAAGGACAAGCTGGCAGGCAACCTGCGCGCCCTGGAGCTGGGTATCCAGGCCTAGTCTGCGACCGATATCGCAGGCTGATCGCATGGGCGTGATCCGCGCTTGGCGTGGCGTGCCGGGTATGCAGGCTTGATCCGCGCTTGATGGTTTTTGGCATCGCGATAGCCCGGGTATGCGGGTGCAAACCGTGCTCGATATCGCGAGCTGCGCGATGGCCTGGGTCTTGCGCATTGATTCGAAGCCCAACCGGTAACCGATGGTGACCGGTTGGGCTTCGTTGTTTTCATATGTGGCAGCTGTTCCCCTTTCGCTGAGAAGGTTTTTGTCTCGTTCGCATGTGGCCGCCCTCCCTTTTCGCCGAAAGGTTTCGGAATCGTAGCTGCCAGCTAATGAAATCACAAAGCCCTTTCCCTAGCATTTATATCGTTTTAGCACGTCAGTGCATCGTTTAGGGAAAGGGAATGCTCATGGAAACCAACACCGTGCAAGCTGCGCCGGCGCCTCAGCCGTCGAAAACTGGGCTGGGAATCGCCGGCTTCGTTCTGGGAATCATCGCTTTGGCGACATCGTTTCTGCCCATCATCAACAATTTCTCGGCTTTGCTTGCCGCAATCGGTTTTGTCCTTGCGCTCATAGGCACAATCGCGTGCGTGAAGGGGAGGAAGTCGGGCAAGGGCCTGTCCGTTGCAGGCGTGGTGATGAACGTCATCGCCTTCGCCGTGGTGCTGGCCACGCAAAGCATGTACAGCTCTGCTATCGATGATGCCTTCTCCGGCACCTCGGTGGCGCCGCAGCCGGCAACCGAGCAGCCTGCGACCACCGCTCCGGCTTCCGATGATGCGGCCGGTGATTCCCAGGCCGCGGCAGCGGGCAACTCCATTACGCTTAAAAACGGCCTCGTGCTTACGGTCGACGGCGTGGTCACCGGGCTTCAGAGCTACGATGGAAAGCTGATCACGCAGGTGAGCGTGACCTATCAGAACAACGGCAACAGCCAGGCGTCGTTCAATCCCTACGATTGGAAGGCCGAGGATGCCCAGGGTGCCCAGCGCTCGCGAGCGTTTTACACCGATGGCGAGAACGAGCACGATTCCGGCACCCTTGCCGCCGGTGGCTCGGTTTCGGGCAATCTGTACTTCGAAGGCGATGTGGTGAAGGTGCTGTACGAAAACGCCTTCATCGGCCGCGGTTCGGATGTCTCCTGGAACATCGCCTAAGTTTCGCGAAAGGTCGTGCCCATCGGGTCAGGCACTCGTGCCCGCATCCCAGGGGCATTTCTTTGCTACTATGGAACCCAGGAAACCACAATCGGCGAAGCGCAGAAGGAAGCGGCGAGTGAAAGAACCCATGACCGAGGACCTGCTCAACGAGCTGCTCGATTCGCCTGACCCTGCCGCTTTCGCCAGCAAGCACAAGCTTGCGTGCCGCAGCCTGCCCGATTATCTTCAGCAGCTGCTCGATGAGCGTGGCTTGAGGCGTCCCGAGGTGGTGCGCCAGGCGGGCATCAACCCCACGTTCGGGTATCAGATCTTCGTCGGTCAGCGCAACCCTTCGCGACACAAGCTGCTGCAGCTGGCCTTCGCCATGAAGCTGTCGCTGCGTGAGACGAACCGTCTGCTGCAGGCGGGCGGCTGCAACGAGCTATATTGCAAAAACCGCCGCGATGCCATCATCATCTTCTGCATCAACCATGGCGAAACGCTGCAAACCGTCGATGAGCAGCTGTACGCCTTCCATGAGGACACCATCACCGAGTAGCCGACGGCGTCAGGAGACGTCGGGCTTACGGTCCCGTTCGCGGCATGCGGGCATTGGCGGGCCGGCGCATCTGCTACCATCATCATCGTTATGAATGAATCCCTCCAACATCATCTTGAATGCCTTGCGCGCGATGAGTGCTATCGCGTTGATGCGGTATTGAAGGAAGGACGTCTCGAGCGCATGGGGTTCCCCAATCGGTGCGCGATGTGGTTGCCCAGGCGACGGCGTTCGACCCTGCCGATCGGTTCGGGTCGGTGGGAGCGATGCGCGCGGCGTTCATGTACGCGGTCGGGTGCCCCGTCGATTTTCGAAAGGGGTCTCTCGCTGCTGATACGGGTTGTGCGCGGGGCGCTGGCGATATTTGGCGTGGCGATTCGGCTTCCGAAGCAGGTTGTGCGCAAGATCCCGGATTCCAGCCTGGTCTCCGAATGGATGGCGCTTTACGGCCCGGCAGCGTTGGGCATGCCGCTGATTCCGATCTCGCCGGCTTCACGCCTGGTGCGGCAGAGCCGGCCTTGTCGTCTGCAGTGCCTGGTGCATCAACGTTGCGTGATGCCAAAAAGCGGGGAAGATCCGAGGCTTTTGCGCATGGCGCAAAAGTCGCCTTTCGATGGCTGTGGGAGTTTTGGTCCGGCATCGCGCACCGCTTGCCTTTGGGCGTTGGCGTGGCGTGGGATATCCTGCTGGCCGCCTGGGGCGCGGTCATGGCCTTCGCGTGCGTTGCCTCCGGCATGAACCCGCAAGGGGACATGGCTCGTTTGCCTGCGGTCGCTTGCGCGGTATCGTATGTGTGCGTGTGTCTGGTCATGGACTGTCCGATCCCGTTGCTCGTCGACACTCGGCCGATCGAGAAGCTGTTTCCGTTGTTTGAGCGGCCTTCGCTCAAACAACGGGTGGTCGCGGCAGCGGGCATGGCGGGTGTCGCCTTCGCCGTGCTCACGCTGATAGGTATCCTGTTTGTGCGTGAATCCTAGTATTTGCTACTGTTATCCAACCATTTTTTGGAAATAACGCGCCGTTTATCGAATGGGGCCGCATCAGATTACGGTTCGGGTACAATACATGATGAAATCACGTGGAGATGGATGGGTCCTGGTGGGCCCCGCGGCCTTCAAAGCCGTTGTGAGGCGCGCAGAACGTCTCGGGTGTGTTCGATTCGCACGCGTCTCCGCCATATAAGACGCAAACAGGAGCCTTTCGGGGCTCCTTTTCATATGTTGTTTTTACCTGCGGAGCATCGCCGGCAATCGGGTGGACGGTCCGTTATCCGTTTGCCCTGAAAGCGACGACGCCTCCCTTCCATACAGAGTGGAAGGGAGGCGTCTCACGTATGCCCACCGTGCGTTTGAACGTTGCTCGCATTCGGTGGTGGGCATCTGAATCGGTTTGTTGCAACCCTGATAGGGTGTTTCCGGCTAGCTTGCCAACTCGCGTGCGTCGCCGACGCGGCGCGTGACGCCCGTATCGTCGAAGTG
>ERZ1026880.1439-NODE-1439-length-10180-cov-3.902617_pt1 | contig 10180 bp, 8 predicted proteins | sample MGYA00380170_ERZ1026880 | MGnify/ENA primary metagenome ERZ1026880 (study PRJEB33269, sample SAMEA4719806) | human gut metagenome | biome: human-associated habitat; feature: organic feature; material: feces | place: Cameroon | collected 2013-10 ...
ACAGAAGTTTTTTTTATGAGCTGACTGTATTTTAGATACAGCGCGCGGCTCAAACGAAAGGAGCACCATCATGACAATCAAAGTACCACACAGATTATATTTAACCGAAGACCAGATCCCGCAGCAATGGTATAACCTGCGCGCTGATATGAAAGAGCAGGCAGCACCGATGATCAATCCGGCAACCGGGAAACCGGCTGTAGTGGAAGACCTTTACCCGGTATTCTGCAAAGAACTGGCACAGCAGGAAATGGACAACGAAACGAGATACTTCGACATCCCGGAAGAAGTCCGCGATATCTATAAGATCTATCGCCCGGCACCGCTTTGCAGAGCTTACAATCTGGAAAAAGCACTGGACACACCAGCGAAGATCTACTATAAATTCGAAGGAAACAACACCTCCGGCAGCCACAAGCTCAACTCCGCAGTAGCACAGGCTTACTACGCTAAGAAGGAAGGCCTCAAGGGCGTGACTACAGAAACCGGTGCAGGTCAGTGGGGAACAGCGCTTTCCGAAGCATGTTCCTATTTCGGTCTCGACCTGCAAGTGTACATGGTCAAAGTTTCCTATAACCAGAAACCGTTCCGTAAGGACATCATGAAGACGTTTGGCGCACAGGTCTTTGCATCTCCATCCGACCGGACGGAGGCAGGCAGAAAGATCCTGGCAGAAGACCCGGACAACAGCGGAAGCCTTGGATGCGCTATTTCGGAAGCTGTAGAAGTGGCAGTGACCAACGAAGGATACCGCTACGTGCTGGGCTCCGTGCTCAACCAGGTGCTCCTTCACCAGTCGGTCATCGGTCTGGAATCCAAGATCGCCATGGAACAGCTGGACGAGTACCCGGACATCGTTATCGGATGTGCCGGCGGCGGCTCCAACCTGGGTGGGCTCATCGCGCCGTTCATGCAGGACAAACTGACAGGCAAAGCTGATCCGCGCATCATCGCTGTGGAACCGGCATCCTGCCCGTCCCTTACAAGAGGTGTTTATAAATATGACTTCTGCGACACGGGCAAGATCACGCCGATGGCTAAAATGTACACCCTGGGCTGCACCTTCAAGCCTTCTGCAAACCACGCCGGCGGCCTCCGCTACCACGGCATGTCCCCGATCCTTTCCAAGCTGTATGCAGACAAGTACATGGAAGCAGAATCCTACGAACAGACAAAAGTTTTCGAAGCGGCCGTTCAGTTCGCCAAGCTGGAAACGATCCTTCCGGCGCCGGAATCTGCACACGCGATCCGCGGAGCCATTGACGAAGCACTGAAGTGCAAAGAAACCGGCGAAGCCAAGACGATCCTCTTCGGTCTCACAGGAACCGGCTATTTCGATATGACTGCTTATGCAGCTTACAACGAAGGCCGCATGAGCGACAGCATTCCGACAGACGAAGATCTGCAGCCGTCCATCGACGCACTGCCGACTATCCCGGGGATCCAGGAGTAAGCCGATGTCAACGTTGCCGATGCAGCGGATGAACTCGCAGATTCAGTATTAACAATCGCATCACATCGCGATCCTGCAAAGTTTTCTGCAAAGTTTCCTGCAAAATTTTCTGCAAAGATTTCGCACAACAAAACAGGGGCTGTCGCGTTAACGATCTTAAATCGTTAATGCGACAGCCCCTTCTTATATTGTATACAACCCTAATGCTTCACATCTGCCAGCTTTGGATTCCTCTGCTTGGTTTGTGCAGCCCCGGCTCCTTTCAGTGTGAACACGATGACGCTGGCAATGATGATGGCGCCACCGATAAATGTTCCCATGTCAGGAACTTCCCGCAGCATGATAAAACCGATGATGGCCGCAACCAGAGGATTGACGAACATGTAGTTGGTCACTTCGCTGGTGCGGTCTGCAATAGCGATCGCCTTGCTCCAGGACAGGTATGCCAGCGCGCTTGGGAATACGCTGAGATAGATCCCGCTCAGGTTAGCCGAAAGACCGGCATTCGCCATGTCGTGGATCAGATCCGGCAGGAATACCATCGTCTGGATCGCCCCGAATACGGCGCTGTAGGTAACTACTTCCATAGCTGTGTAGCCCATTTCGGTGAATTTCCGGTTAAGGACGCTGTAGCCTGCAAATACGGACCCGCAAAGGAACATCCACAAGATACCAATGTTTATAGAAAGCACTCCATTCCACAGCAGGAGTACCGCCACACCGCCAAAAGCACATGCGATAGAGAACCAGCCGATCCAGTTGATCCGTTCGTGGTAAATAGTATAAAGCCCGATGGCGGTCAGGATCGGAGATGATGTGGTCACGATACTTCCGGTAGCTGATGTCAATGTTGACATGCCGATGTTGAAAAACATGAAATAAGCTGAGAAACCCAGTGCCCCGGACAGAAAAAACCACAGCAGATCTTTTTTACGAAACGGCTTTCGGATGTGACAGATCTTTCCGATGATCAGCAGCACTATGGCTGATATGCAGCACCGCTCGAAGCACAGTGCCGAGGACGAAATAGCATCGCCCAGGAAACGCGTGAATGGAAATGCCGATCCCCACAGCAGGATCGTCAGGAATGCTAAACTGTGTGTCTTGATTTTGTTGTTCATAATACTTTCCTCATGTAAACGTGGAAGCTGCGAAGAATGTCGCAGCCTCGTAGGTCAGAATGACCGGTACAAGTATATTAACACAAAATGTAACTACTTTCATCAAAAAGTTCTGTAAATTTCGAAAATGTTTTTTGCCAGGGGTGGTCGCCTTTGGGGATTTCCGCAAAGCTTCCTCTCTCATCTCAGCCTCTCACACTTCAGTCCTGTTTCGCTCGCAGCTTTTTATTCCTCAGCAGTATGGCTCTCTGGATCAGCCTGATGCTGATGGGCATGATGGGAGCCGCAGGCACAGCTCTTTGCAGAAGAAGAAAAATGAATAGATAAGAATAGAAAAAGGAAGAGACGGTTCATGCCAAAATCGGTCATGAGTGCTCTTCCTTTTATCATTTCGGCTGTCGGAACTACTCCTGCAGCAGCCAGTCTGCTATATCATAAATTTCAATCCCTTCGTGACTGTATTTCGGATGTTTTGTCCGGGCAATGATCATCTTCGGATAGGCGTCGCGTATCTGTAGAAGTGGGGATACTTCCCGCTCAAAAGTATTTTCTTCGGAAATGTTATCACTCACCTGAATATAGATTTTTTCGCTGCCTCTTTGTGCGACAAAGTCGATTTCTTTCTGATACAGCTTTCCTACGTAAACATCATATCCGCGGCGAAGCAGCTCGATGCATACTATATTTTCATAGACCCTGCCATAATCCATATTTCTGCTGCCGAGAATTGCATAGCGAATTCCGCTGTCACAGAGATAAAATTTTTCAGAGTTCGCAAGATACTTTTTCCCTCGAATATCATAGCGTTTAATATCGTAAAATACAAAAGCATTGCACAGATATTTAATATATTTACTGATAGTTACATGATTTGTCGGAGTATCATTCGCCGCCAGCAGCTGACTGACCTTATTGGGAGACGTCAGATTGCTGATATTGTCCATGAGAAACTCGCTTAATCTTTGCAGAACCAATGTGTCAGGCAGGGCATATTTTTGTACCAGATCCCTCGTTACAATGGTTTCGTAAACTTCTTTAATATAATTTGTCCGGTCTTTTTCTGTTCTGTATGCATAGGAACCAGCCAACCCGCCTTTTAGGGAATAATCGTCAAAAAGTTTGTCTTTATCCTGAACAGTATCGTTGTACTGGCAATATTCCTGGAAACTGAACGGAAACACGTGAATCTCAATATATCGGCCGGTAAAAAGAGTTGCTAAGTCAGCACTTAGCAGAAATGCATTGGAGCCTGTTACATAGATATCATATTTGTTTTTTGAGTACAGGCTGTTGATTGCCAGCTCAAAGTGCGGACACATCTGAACTTCATCCACAAAAAGATAATTTCCTTTTCCCCCTTGATAGCGTTCTTCTACATAAGCGTGCAGTGCATGGTATTCTTTGATTTCTTCAAATGCCAGATCCATAAAGTCGATAAATATAATATTGATGTTTTCCAAATGACTTTTCAGATACTCAATATATGCCTGCATCAATTTTGATTTGCCGGAACGACGGATACCTGTAATGATTTTGATATCAGGAGTTCCGTTCAGTTGGATGATTCTATCAAGATATTTTTTTCTCGTAATAGTTTTCATATAGTTCACCACTTTCAAAAGTTGAAATTTTTTTATTTTTTGAAACTGCCTTATAACACGTATTATACTGCCTGTACATAGTATATGCAAGCTGCCGCTTTCAAAATCGTAAGATTTTTCACTTTTTGAAAGTGGATAAAATTGGTGATGAAAAATCCCATAGTGCGAATACGGGATAGTTTGTAACGGGTTTCTTTGCGGTGCAAAAGTCTGAATCTTACCAATAATTTCGGATGCTCCGATAGTTGTTTACATTTTAACAACGGTGCATTATCATAAGGATTACAAGGATAAATGACTTCTATGGAGTATTAATGGAGATGAACATATGAGGATTTTCGACACATACGTGCAGAAATTAAAGTACAAGGTCCTGACGGAGCTGGCGCGCCAGACCTGGGTTGGAAACGATGCGTTTTCGGTGTTCAATGATATCGCAAACCAGGTAGTCAAGAAGGGCGAGCCGACCATGAGCTGCTGCATTTACAAGGACAGAGCTATCGTGGCGGAGAGGATCCGTATCGCGCTGGGCGGCAAGAAGGAGGATCATAATGTGATCCAGGTCATCGACATTGCATGTGATGAATGCCCGGTGGCAGGACATGTGGTGACGGATCTTTGCAGAGGGTGCGTGGCTCACGCCTGTGTGGATGCGTGCAAACTGGGTGCTATCACCGTTGACTCCCATCAAAAAGCGGAAATCGACAAATCTAAGTGCGTGGAATGCGGCAAATGCGCCAAGAGCTGTCCGTACAGTGCCATCGCTAACTTCAAGAGACCGTGTGAGAGAGCCTGCAAAGTGGACGCCATTTCCATGGCGCCGGACGGCGTAGCTCAGATCGACAGCGAGAAATGCATCGAGTGCGGAGCATGCGTGTATAAGTGTCCTTTCGGTGCGACTTTGGACGTGTCCAGTATCACCGACATCATCAAGACCATCGTGGACAGTGACGATAATAAAAACTATCACGTGCATGCCATCGTGGCACCGGCTATCGCAGGCCAGTTCCAGTACGCTAAGGCAGGACAGATCATCTCGGCGATCCGTGAGCTGGGATTTTACGCAGTGGAAGAGGTGGCTCTGGGAGCAGACATCGTAGCGTACAAGGAGGCACAGGAACTGCAGGAAAAAGGATTTTTGACGTCCTCCTGCTGCCCGGCTTTTGTCAAATATATCAAGATGAAATTCCCGCAGCTGGCGGAGCATATTTCTCATAATCTTTCGCCTATGGCAGAGACAGGCAAGCTGATCAAGGAACAGGACCCCGATGCAAAGATCGTCTTCATCGGACCTTGCACGGCGAAAAAGGGCGAAGTCCGCAAGCCGGAGGTTCACCAGTATGTGGATTACGTTATGACTTTCGAGGAGCTGCAGGCTATGATCGACAGCAAAGATATCGCCGTGGATCAGCTGCCGGAAACAGAGCTCGATACTGCTACATATTACGGAAGAGTCTTTGCCCGCACAGGCGGTCTGAGTGAAGCGGTCACCGAGGCGGTGCGCGAGCAGAAGGCTGCGGCAGAAGCTGCAAAGGCTGATGCCCCAGACGGTGCAGGCGCTAGCGGGGCTGTGGCATCCGGCGAGTCTGGAGCTTCTGGCAAACCGGCGAACGGTGATGGAGACAGCGCCGACAGTAAGCCGTTCGTGTTCGACCCGATCGTCTGCGACGGTATCGACAGCTGCAAAACTGCCCTCCTGCGTGCCAGCAAAGGCTTGCTGCCAAACAATTTCATCGAGGGCATGGTCTGCACCGACGGCTGCATTGGCGGAGCCGCCTGCCTGAGTCACGGAAACGCTGACAAACGCGCCATCGACAACTATGGTAAAAAGGCAAGCCATAAGGAGATCCGGGACGTGCTGTAGAGCACTGATCGAGCACCCTGCGTGCGCCGACACCAAACAGACACCAAACTACCCTCCCTCGCATATCCTAAACAGGATAGAGCGAAGGAGGGATTTTTTTGTATAAAGTGGTGATCATAGGCGGTGGCTGGTCCGGATGCGCTGCTGCGCTGGCGGCACGAAAAGCAGGGGCAGAGGTGACCTTGCTGGAAAAGACCGACATGCTGCTGGGGCTTGGGAATGTAGGCGGCATCATGAGAAACAACGGCAGATTCACAGCAGCCGAGGAAAATATCGCACTGGGAGCACGGGAACTTTTTGACATAACCGACCGGTGCTCCCGACATGTCAATATTGATTTTCCAGGGCATAAACATGCCAGTCTTTACGATGTGATGAAAGTGGAGCCAAATGTCCGAAGGCTTCTGCGGGAGAAGGGCGTGGACGTGCGGCTGATGGCGCGGGCAGTAGATGTGGTGCTGCAAAAATCCGGGCGCGGGGCATGCGGTAGCGGCGATCGTGATCGCCGGATCGGCGGCATCGGGTATCCCGGCGAAACACGCCGCAGCAATACTGGATGCGGGGAAGTTCATTCCGTCGGCAATGGGTACGATTCAGGAGTCACGGAGCATCCCGACAAAACACGCCGCAGCAATACAGAGCCTTTTGACAATGGAGATATGCAGGATGCTGTCATCGAGAAGCTGATCCTGGCGGGAAATCCGGCGGGTATCGGCGGTGATACGGAACAAACCATCGAAGGAGACGTGTTCGTTGAAACCACTGGTTCTACGGGCCCGATGGGTAACTGCCTTACATACGGCAACGGGTGTTGCATGTGTGTCCTCAGATGCCCGGCATTTGGACCTCGGGTCAGTATCAGTGCAAGAGCCGGCGGCAGCGATATCATGGGCCGCCGGCGGGACGGATCCTTTGGGGCGTTCAGCGGCAGTGGAAAACTGGAAAAGGGATCTCTTTCTGCCGAGATCCAAAAGAAGCTGAACGAAGAAGGCGTAGCGGTGATCCCGCTTCCGCATGCAGCCGTAAAAAAAGAAAAGCTGGACATGAAAGTCTGCAAGCAGTACGCTTTGCAGGAATTCGCGGAAAATATCGTTTTGCTGGACACGGGATACGCTAAGATCATGACGCCGTTTTTTGATCTGGAAACTTTGCGGCAGATCCCGGGGTTTGAAAATGCTCGATATGCAGATCCGTATGCGGGCGGCAAGGGAAATTCTATTCGATATTTATCGGTTGCGGAGCGGGACAATACTATGCGGGTCATGAAGATCAGGAACTTGTTTTGCGGCGGGGAAAAATCGGGTTTGTTCGTCGGGCATACGGAGGCGATTTCTACAGGGAGTCTGGCAGGGCACAATGCTGTTCGCTACTTAAAGGGGATGCGGCCGCTGGAGCTGCCTGCAGGGATCGCCATCGGGGATCTGATCGCATATGCCAACAAGAGTCTTGCGTCGGAAGACGGGCTTATGACGCGTTACACATTCTCTGGGGCAGAGTATTTTCAAAGGATGAAAGATAAGGGGTTTTATTCCACGGATCCGGATGAGATCCGGCAGAGGATCCGCCGCTTTGGGCTGGAAAATATCTACGACGATCGCTTATTGTAGTTGCATAAAGATCCCGGCATCTTGCTCAGCTTTCTGATAGTTGCTCACTTTTCTGCTTCTCCCTTGTTTTCCGGGGGCGAAACAGGTATAATATAAAGATCGCATGAAAACATTGAAAGAGGTAGGAAAAATGGAAGATAAAGAAAAAGTAACACAGGATACGTCAGCGGGCTGCGGCTCAGGCTGTGGCGGTGATTCTGGCTGCGGCTCCAGCGGCGGCTGCGATTCCAACTGCGGAAGCTGTTCTCAGGCGGGAAGCTGTGGAAGCCAGCCTCAGAGTCTGTTGGCTGAAACCAACAGTTTTAACGACATCAAAAAAGTCATCGCAGTTGTCAGCGGCAAGGGTGGTGTCGGCAAATCCATGGTGACATCTCTCATGGCAGTTTCCATGAATCGCCTGGGCTACAAGACTGCGATCCTGGATGCAGATATCACGGGCCCGTCCATCCCGAAGGCGTTCGGCGTGACAGAAAAGGCTTCGGCTAACGAGCTGGGGATCTTCCCGCTGCGCACGAAGACGGACATCGGCACTATGTCTGTAAACAATCTGCTTGAAAATGACACTGATCCGGTCATCTGGAGAGGTCCTGTCATCGCAGGCACGGTAAAGCAGTTCTGGACTGATGTGCTGTGGGGCGAAGTGGATTATCTGTTCGTTGATATGCCGCCGGGAACCGGTGATGTTCCGCTTACGGTATTCCAGTCTCTGCCGGTTGACGGCATCATCGTGGTGACTTCTCCGCAGGAGCTGGTTTCTATGATCGTAGGCAAGGCCGTTCGTATGGCAGAAATGATGGACATTCCGGTGCTGGGCCTTGTGGAAAACATGTCGTATCTGACCTGCCCGGACTGTGGCAAGGAAATCGATGTGTTCGGCAAGAGCACGGTAGCTGATGTTGCGAAGGAATATGGCATTGATGTATTAGGCAGACTGCCGATCGATCCGAAGCTGGCAACAGCATGTGACAATGGCGAGATCGAAGACTTCGAAGGTCACTGGCTCGACGATGCAGTGAAGAAACTAGAAGTAGAGTGAGGTTTTCCGGCACGATTTTCTACGAGACGCATCCTTTGATGCTGCAAAAACAGAAACTTTGACGTTTCGATGATGTCGAACGTTTACTGGTTTGCTGACAGAGATCGAAAATGAAATACTAATTTGTGCAAAACAGGCACCGCAGGGGTTACGACCTTTGCAGCGCCTGTTTTTTTCTGCTTAATAAGCGTTTTTCTGCAACTTTTCAGAAAGAAAGAAGTGGCAGCTCAAAGAAATATGGAAGAATTTGGAGAATCGGTGAAGGCTTTCTGTTTTTGCAGTGAAAAAGGTTGATTTCTGCACATTGGTAATATATGTTAATGAAAAGCCGTGTGCCTGGCCAATAGATGGCACGCGCAGAAAAGCCGCACGCCTGGCTAGCGGGTCGGCGTGCACAGAAGAGAAAAGGGGGAATGACCGTGCAGAACATCAAACGTTTCGTAGAACATGCGAAGATGGATCATGAAGAAAGGCTGCAGGATATCCGTATCCAGATGAAGTCCCTGCCGCCGGGCGATCTGATCTTCGCGCGAAAAAACCAGAAGTATTATTGTGTCCAGAAACTCAATGACCAGCGAGTTGGCATTACGAGAGATCAGCAGCTGGTACAGGGGCTGGCGCTGAAGCGGTATTTGCAGGAAGAGCGTGATGCTTTGCAGGACAATCTGAAAATCCTGGATAAAGTGTTGAAGGACTGCCAGAACACCAGCTTCGACGATATCATGCAAAGCCTCCCGCCGGGATTCCGGCAGCTGCCTCGTGAATATTACCGCCTCAAAAAGAAAAAGAAGACGTACTGTAAGAATCCTTATTACCCGGAGCATTTGATCTACAAAACCAACGGCGGCGAACTGGTGCGATCCAAATCGGAACAGAGCATAGGCAACGCTCTGGAGGATTACGGGATCGAGTATACTTATGACGAGGGAGTCATCGTCGGGACCCGTTGCTATTATGCGGATTTCGTCATCACCTGTCGCGACGGCACCCAGATCATCTGGGAGCATTTCGGACTCATCGACTCAGACAAAGACTATCGGGAGCACGCCCTCAAGCGGATGAAAGACTACCGGGAGCATGGCTGCTATCAGTGGAAAAACCTGATCTATACATTCGAAGAGGATGTTCGCAGCCTGGAAATCATCCGCCAGATCATCGAAGAATTCGTGCTGCCACGATACTGGTAGGAGGTGGGGGAGGGAGGTTGAAAATAGTAGATTAATTTGTGTGTTTACAATATATGAATAATAATTCCAGAAGTTGTAACAAAAGTGTCATTTCACGCCGTATTTTTGCGTTTCGCACCAAAACGGATAAGGGGGGGTTAAATTGTGATAAGATACTCTAACAAAAGGGCGAGAGTTCTTTTTATGATTTATCACTTTACTTATCTTATTTTTGGAATCGTCAAAAGGAGTGCGTGTAACATGAGAGACTTTTGGAAACGAAAAAGAAACAAACGAATTGCCGCGTCGGCATTGGCCGTCGTCATGGCGGG
>ERZ1026880.1443-NODE-1443-length-10158-cov-9.614966_pt1 | contig 10158 bp, 7 predicted proteins | sample MGYA00380170_ERZ1026880 | MGnify/ENA primary metagenome ERZ1026880 (study PRJEB33269, sample SAMEA4719806) | human gut metagenome | biome: human-associated habitat; feature: organic feature; material: feces | place: Cameroon | collected 2013-10 ...
TCGCCTCAACGGTTTCAAGGTATTAAGTTGTGGCACGAACTATAGGGGATGCCGCAGAAGGACGCAACCCCCTTTTTCCGCGAATTAACAGTCGCGAAATATTGCCGGCAAACGATCGGCTAAATGCCGCCGGCATTTGTGAGCAAGATTTGACATGCGCGCAAGGATTGTGTGGTTGACCGCCGCAGAGCGCACCACGCAAGCTCTCGCGCGTTACGATTATCAGCAACACAACGGCGTCATCCGCGACGTCCCCGTTGCGCCTTCGCGCTTCGGGGACGTCGTTTTCGCCTGACGCTTTCTCTATCCGAATCCGACAACGCAACGCGTTAAGCGAGCCCGAAAGCCGCCTTAGCCCCGTGCGCTCGTCGGCAGACCCGCGCGCCCTCACGGGAAAAGGACGCGCGCGGAAAGGAGCCGCTATGGCTGATTGGGGTCTTACCCGCAAACAAGTCGTCATGTTGGCCGTGCTGGTGTTCGGCACCTTCGTCACCGTGCTGAACCAGACGGTCGTGGCGCCGGCGTTGCCGTCGATCATGAGCGAGATGAGCGTCGACGCCGCCGTCGCGCAGTGGTTGACCACCGGATTTACGCTGGTCAACGCCATCATGGTGCCCATCACCGCGTTTCTAACCGACCGCTTCACCACGCGCCGGCTGTTCCTTGCGTCCATGGTCCTGTTCACCGCCGGCACGGCGCTGGCGGCCTGGGGCCCGAACTTCCCCGTGTTGCTTGCCGGCCGTTTGGTTCAAGCCGCCGGCGCCGGCATCCTCATGCCGCTCGTGATGACGGTGCTCATGTGGACGTTCCCCGTCGACCGTCGCGGCACCGCCATGGGCGTGTTCGGCATCGTCATCGCGTTCGCCCCCGCCGCCGGCCCCACCGTCGCCGGCATCATCATCGACCAGGCGAACTGGCACGTCATGTTTTGGATCATCGCCGTGCTGTGCGCATCCGTCATCGTGTTCGCCGCCGCAGCGCTTGAACGTGGTGGCGAAACGAACAAGGATGTGAAGCTCGACGTGGTTTCGGTCGCCCTGTCCACACTCGGGTTCGGCGGCCTGCTGTACGGCTTGTCCGCCATCGGCAGCTACGGCGTGACAGTCGATTCGGCGGGCGGCGTCGTTATCGGCGCAGTTGCGCTCGCGTTCTTCTTCCGCCGTCAGCTGCGCATGGAACAGCCCATGCTGCAGGTGCGCGTGCTGACGAACCGCAAGTTCCTCATCGCCACCATCATCGTGATGCTCGTGCAAGGCGCGCTGCTTGCCGGTGGCATCCTCATCCCCATCTTGCTGCAGTCCTATATGGGCTTCTCTGCCACCACATCGGGCCTTGTGCTGCTACCCGGCGCCATCGTCATGGGAGCCATGGGACCGGTCGCCGGCCGCCTGTTCGACAAGCACGGCCCGCGCGTGCTGGCCATCATCGGCACCGGCGTGCTGGCGCTGACCACCGCCACGTTCATGTTCATGGGGCCGGGTATGGGGCTCATCACGCTCACGGTCATCTACACGGTGCGCCTGTTCAGCCTGTCGCTGGTGAACATGCCCATCTCCACCTGGGGCATGAATGCGCTGCCCGACAAGCTGATGAACCACGGAACCTCCGTGCAGAACACGTTTCGCCAGGTGGCGGGCTCGCTGGGTACCGCCGTCATCGTGTCCGCGTCCACCGTGGCCACCAACATGGTTTCCGGCTCGACCGATGCCGTGACCGCCGGCGTGTTCGGCATCCATGCGGCGTTCGCCGTGGCCACGGCCCTGTGCGTGCTGGGTTTTGTGCTGACCGTAGCGCTCGTGCGCAATAAGCCCGGCGACGAGGCGGCCGCCGACGAAGACAACGCGCACCGTTCCCTCATCGAGCGGATCATGAAGCGCGACGTGTACACGCTGCCCGAGAACGCCACCGTGCTCGAAGCCATGCAGCTGCTGGTGAACAACCATATCAGCGCCGCGCCGCTGGTCGATGCCGCCGGCAAGCCGACCGGCTTCATCTCCGACGGCGACATCATGCGCTACCTGTCCAAGCGCGGCCAGATGATCATGGACCCCGTGGTGATGATCGTGCAAACCGTGGATGCGTACTCCGACCACAAGGACTACGCCCACAAGCTGGAGCACCTTATGGGCATGAAGGCCTCCGATATCGGCGCGAAGGGCATCATCGGCGTCAGCGTGCACGCCGACCTGCCCGAAGTCTGCCGCGTGCTCGGCGAGAACCACCTGAAGAAGGTGCCCGTGCTCGAAGACGGCGTGATCGTGGGCGTCATCAACCGAAGCGACATCACGCACTTCAGCATGGAGAAATACCTGGAGGAGCGCGAGGCGTAGACCCCCTGTTTTGAGGCACGAAGCGGGAGGCCAAACGCGAGCGGCCCCCTGAACGCAAAAAAACTCCTGCAACCGCGCTATTTGCGGTTACGGGAGTTTTTGCAGCCTTGGCCTATACGACCTATACGGCAAGGCCGACCGTCAAGTGCATCATATAGAACGCGAAACGCATTACGAAGATGCCGGCGAATACCAGCAGACACGCTACAGCCATGCGAGCAAACACGCGTTTGGAGAACGCGAGCCCACCCCCGCCGTGCGCCACCGTTTCCCTCGACACAGCATGCATCGTGAGGGCGGCAAGCACGCAACCGGCAAAGCACATCAACGCAAACGTCAGTAGCATCGCGCGGTAATGCGGCACGAGACCGGCTGCCGCGACCACCGAATTCGCAACGCCGCCCAATAACCGACCCTGCACGATATACACAACCGCATTCGCCGCAAGCGCAATGAAGGACACCGCCATCAGCAGCAGACCGAAACGCCCCGCAAGCGCACGCCATTGGGCGGCATACAACGTGATCGCCGTCAGCAAAGGCCCTCCCACCAGGGCATTCAGCCACAACGAGATTGGAACCGTAGGCAAGCTCCAAGTGACGATGGTGTCGACAGAATACGCAAGGGACACCATCATCACGAACGCGACGCCCGTTGCCACGATCATCGTCAGCAGCAGCCGCTGCAGCCATACAAAGGGCTTGGCCGAAAACGAATACAGCCAATACAGGCCGCTGAACGCCAACAAGCCCACCGCGCTGACAACTTCGTTCGAAAGAGGGCTGGAACCGACGTGAAGAAACACGTACAGAGCATTCGCCGGGTTCCCAAGATGCGTGGCCGACGCGACAAGCCCCACCATGGTGACCACAAGGGGGATGCACATGAACATGCTGATGCGCGCCTGCATCGTCGATTCGAGCTTCGGAAACAGCAACACCGCCGCAACCAGAACAAGGGCGATGGCACCCGAGGGGGCGAGCGTGGTGAACAGCACCAACGTCACCTCGCTTAACGCGGTATCGAATCCGGAAATCATCAGCTCCCCCCCTCTTCGCAGCACTGTTCGATGCAAAACGCGCATAACACCCGCATGGTCCGGCGCGTCAGCTTGCAGCAACGCGCCGGATCAAACGATTCCTTGGTATTTTAGCGATAGAAGCGAGGCGTGACGACCTCCAACCCCAACGCCTCCTGAACGCCGTCCAAGCTTGCACGCGTTAAGCGAGCCAGCCCTTCATAGAAAGGATGCTCGGCGGCATCGGCAAGCTCGTCCAGGAAATGCCCCACCCACGTCAGGAAGTGAAGGCTCAGGAACTCGCCCAGGTCGGCGGGCTGATTCTGCGCAAGCCACGCCATAAGGGCAAGCATGAGCCCGATATGATCCTCCGGCGTTTTCTCGTCAGCGGTTCGCGCAACGCCGTGTTCACGCATCCATGCGCGCAGTTCAAGGGTGGTCGCACCGAACACCACGCACTCGCGATCGGTGTATACCGAGCCCCACGGCGGCGCCGGCTTTGCGCCCGGGCCGATGAACAAGCGGCGATATTCCCACGTCAGATCATCGTCCGCGGCAAAGGCGCCGCTCTCTTCGGCGGCGCAGCTCGGCGCCAAGCCCTCGACCATCATGGCCAAACAGCGAGCGGCCTCTTCCTCGCCGACGAACGGCCATTCCGCACCGGCGGCCTGCGCGTCAAGCACGGCAACCGCCGCAAACTCGGCGCCGGCATCGCCCGTGCGCGGGTCCTGCAGGAAAAACGGGGCCAGCGCGTTCCCCAAAAACGCAACGCCTTCAAGCGTCGTAGCATCAAGATCCGTCATGCGATCCTCTCCTTATCGCTTAAGGCAACCATCATACGGCAAGGGGCGCGCCCGTAAACCGGACGCGCCCCGAAAAAGCATCGACTCTCAGCGGTTAGCCGATGTACAAGCCAACGCTCAGCTGCACCGCATAGAACGCCAGACGTGCAGCGAATACGCCCACGATGGCCAGCACCGGAGCCGCGGCGGCAAGCGCCGTGGATTTCGGGTTGCGCAGAGCCATGAAGGCGGCTGCTGCGGCAACGACCATGCACACCACGCCGATCCACATGGGAGCGGAGGCGGCGGCAACCAGGTCCGCGCCGTCAACCAGCGCGTTGCCCATGCCGGACACGCTCATGACCTGCACCAACAGACCGGCAACGCCAAGGACCAAACCGACGATCAGCACCGCCAGAGCCGCCATCTTGAAGCCGCCCTTCGCAGCGTCCTCAAGCGCGCCGGACAGCGCGAGCACGAGCACGCCCAGGCAGATGCCGCCCAGCAGGCTGAAGCCCAGCACGGCAACCGGAACCATCGGGGTATTCCAGGAAGCGATGGTCTCCATCATGTAGGCAGCGCCCGTGAAGCACGCGAACACGATCGCCATGACAGCTACCACAGCGGCAAAACCCTTGCGAGCACCCTCGCCAAGCTTGCCGGCGAGCGCCACGATCCAGTACACGATAGCCAGCACGGCGAACACGACGCCGGCGAGCAGCTCGTTGGACAGCGGGCTCGCGCCCAGGCCGGCGAACACGCCGAACGCATGCATGGGGCTAGCCAGATGGAAGAACGCGCAGATGAAGCCGGCCACCAGCACGACGACCGGGATGGTGGTCATGCGGTCGATCTTCTTCAGCTGCTCATCGGAGAACTTCGTGGTGAAGAAAGCCACAGCCAGCGCGATGAACGCACCTGCGCCAACGGGCGCCAGCGTGGTGAACAGAGCCAAAGGCAGCTCGGCCATCATGCTACATCACCTCCAGGGGATTCATAACCTTACCTTTTTCGCTGCCGCTCGGAACCGCATGCTCAGATGCGGAAGCATACAGGTTCGGAGACGTATACTTCTTCTCGGGCAGCGGAGCGAAATCCGCCTGCTCGCCCTTCTTCTTCATCTCATCGACATCGCCGAACTCGAGCGCATGCATGGGACACGCCTCAACGCAAATGGGCATCTTGCCTTCAGCAACTCGTTCCGCACAGCCGTTGCACTTCACGCTATGACCCTTCTTGCGGTCAACGCGCGGGGCATTGTACGGACACGCCATGTGGCAATAGCCGCAGCCGATGCATTTGTCGATGTCAACCGACACCAGACCGGTTTCGGGGTCTTTGTGCATCGCAGTGGTCGGGCACACCTTGGTGCACGCCGGGTCATCGCAGTGGTTGCAGGCAACCGAGGTGTAGTATGCGAACGTGTCTGCAGTCCAGCAGCCATCCGAATCCTGTTTCCAAGCGCCATCGCAGACCTCGTACACGCGGCGATACCAAAACTCTTTGCTCAAATCATGATAGTCAGCGCAAGCAAGCTGACAGGTTTTGCATCCCGTGCAGCGCTGACCGTGAAAAAAGAACGCCTTCTGAGTCATTCCCTCTTCCTCCCTTACGCCTTCTCGACCTGGCCGATATTGCTATGCTGCGGATTGCATTTGCCAAGCGGCGTCGGCTTCGCAATGGTCAACGTGTTGATGCATCCACCATAGTCGATGCGATCGCCGGACATGTCGGCATCATGCCACGATCCCTGCGGGATAAACACATGGCCAGGCATAGCACGCGGAGTGACTTTTGCCAGAATGCGAATCTCACCACGATCGTTGAACACCTTCACCGTATCGCCGTCCTTGATACCGCGCGCATCCGCGTCGGCGGGATTCATCCATGCGAAGTGAGGCGCAGCCTCCTGCACGATCTGGTTGTTGGCGTAAGACGAGTGCGTGTGCGCCTTGTAATGGTATCCCTGGATAAGCAGCGGGTATTCATCGTTGATATCCTGATAGCTCTCAAAACCGGGGTAGAAGAACGGAATCGGCTCGACGCTACCGGGCTCCAGGTCCCATGTGTCACGGATTTTCGCCAAATCTTCGGAGTAAATCTCAATCTTACCGGACGGGGTCTTCAGCGGATTGGCCTCGGGATCGGCGATGAACTTCTGATGCGCGATAAGCTCGCCCACGCGCGCTTCCTTATAGAAGCCCTGCCTCACGCCATCTTCCCATGTCGGGATTTGCGGATTCTTGGCACGGAAATCCTCGTAAATCTTCTTCGTCCAATCTTCGCGCGTCTTACCGCCGTCGGTGTACTCGTCATACACGCCCAAACGCTTTGCTAAATCTGCGCATACCTCATAAATGCCGCGGCGCTCGAACTTCTCCTCATACACCGGCTGACCGTAGATAATGGCTTTCAAATTATCGTTATACGGCGCGCCAACAAGGCTGACCTGCTCCTGGCTAGTCAAGTCAGGCAGCAGAATGTCAGCATACTTGCAGGAGTCGGTCATAAACACATCGCAGCATACGATGAACTCGCACTTGGACTCATCGATCAAAACTTCGTGAGAGTGGTTGATATCGGAATGTTGGTTCGTCAAAGCGTTGCCAGCATAATTGAACAGGAACTTGATGCCGCTCTGAAGCTTCTCGGCTTTCATGATGCCGGAGTTCAGGTTCGTCATGGTCTCAGGCTCTTCGATGGCCTTGTACCAAAGGAAGAACGGGATTTGCGTCTTCACGGCATTCTTCCCTGCCGGGAAGCCACTCATGGCAAAGCCGATTTTGTTCTCGCGGCGACCATCGTTGGTACCCGGCTTACCGATTTGGCCAAGAAGCTGAGGGAGCACCATGATAGCGCGACCCGTAGCCTCACCATTTGAATGACGCTGGGAACCATAACCCTGAGTGATGAACACCGGGTCAGCCTCATGCATTTCACGCGCCAGGTCCTTGATGCGCTGCTCGGGAACTTGCGTGATTTTGGAAGCCCATGCGGGGGTCTTCGGCGTCATGTCATAACCGGTACCCAGGATGTAGTCCTTATAAGAAGCGTTTTTGCCTTTCGCGGACTCGGGCAGCGTCTCCTCATCATAGCCCACGCAATACTTATGCAAGAACTCTTCGTCGGCCCAGCCGTTGCTGATGATTTCGTAAGACAACGCGGCAGCCAATGCGGCATCGGTGCCCGTACGAATGGGAATCCACTCGGTATTATCGCCAGCGGCGGTATCGTTCATGCGCGGATCGATGTTGATGATACGAAGATTATGCTTCTCACGTGCATACACAAGCGAATTACCTTGCCCAGTGCCGCCCATGCGAGTTTCAACAGGACTGGAACCGAACATGACAACAAGCTCGTTGTCCTGAAGCGTATGATAGTTGCTACCATAGCCGCCGGCTTCACCGTACGTATAGTAGGAAGAACGCATCAGCTGACCATTACTGTACGTACCGTAATACGTCAGGTATCCTCCGGTCAGATTCAGCAAACGACCAACTGGGCTAGAGCCCCAGATGCCCATGGTCACGCCAGAAGCGTACTGCAGATACATGGACTCATCGCCATACGTCTCGCGAATACGCTTCATTTCGCTAGCAATGGTGTCAAGAGCTTCATCCCATGAAATGCGTTCGAATTTGCCTTCGCCACGTTTGGCGCCCTCGGCTCGCTTCATGGGGTAGTTCAAACGCTCGGAATTCTGCAGCCAACGGCGAGCGGAACGGCCACGCAGACATGCGCGCATCTGAGGATCGGCAAAGTCGCCCGAACCCGTATTGTCGGATTCGATGTACTTGATTTCCCCATCGCGAACATGGCACTTCCACACGCAACAGCAGCCGCAATTCACCGCGCAGTGCGTGTAAACGATCTTCTCCTCGGACTCCGCGAGCGCCGGCTCGGTTGCGCCGAACAGGTTCGCACCCGTTGCAGCGGCGCCGCCGACGGCGGCCAGAGCACCCAACGCACCCGTCGATTTGACGAACGTGCGGCGGTTCATGCTTGGCATGTCTTGCATTGCCTCCCCCTTCATTCTTTCCTTTGCGCCTCTGTCGAAACGGCTGCGCTATCGCGCGCCGCGACACGGCATCTTCCTTGCACGGCCCTTACGCCATGCGCAACCCCTGCTTCCTTGGTTCGGGCTCGTCTACCCCTCCAAGCGCATTTGGTGATGAGACCATATCGCCTTGCTTGGCCCACCGTGTCACATAAAACATGCGAATTTCGCGTTTGTCCAGGTCATAGGCTATCACCCATTGCAGTATGTGACAGCCTGAACGCGATTGCGCGCTATACTGTTTATAGGAGCCGCTTTCGCATTCCCGCAGCGGCATCCACGAAATCGCGCAAGGGAAGAGCGCTTTGACCGCCCGTCGTCGGCCTCTGCGGACGAGCGAACGGCAGCGCCCGACGACGAGGACTTCCGTGGCACGTACATCCTTCTCCAACATAGCCCGCACATTCAAGCCGAACACGGCATCGCTTGGATACGCGCTGTTCCTTGCCATCAACGCAGCCGGCGTATGGGGCGGAGTGTTCCCGTTTTTACCCATGAACTTCCAAACCCCGGAGGTCATGTTCTGGTTCTTCTTGACGCAATCGCTCGTGTTCTCGCTATGCTACCTTGCCAGCGCCATCGGAGTGTACTACTTCCCCGGACCTACGCGCCGCTTCATGGTGATGCTCGCAAGCGCGCCGTACCTGCTTGGCTGGTGCTGCCTTATCGGAGCCATATACCTGCATGGCATCGCTCAAGCGCTGGTAATCGCCGGCGGCTCGCTTCTAGGCTTGGGGTCGGCCGGCTTCTATATGCTGTGGCAGCGCCTGTTCGCCAGCTTCGACGCGGACCACGGCAACCATGATTTGATTCTTGGTACCGCCTATGGCGCCCTTCTGTATTTCGCGCTGTACGCCATCCCGCAGGCCGTGACCGCATTCCTCATCCCGCTGGTGTTCATGCCGCTGTTCGCGCTCGCCATCGTGCTGAAAAGCCGCCAAATCGACTTGCGGCAACCCATGTTCGAGGATGTTCCGCGCGAGCACCCGCAGGTGTATCGCCGCGTGCTGCGCGATTACTTGCGCAGCGCCTTGTGCGTCGGCGCCATCGCATTCTGCACCGGCGTCATGCGATCGCTGGCCATCGGCGATCCGCGGGTCGGCAGCCTTGTGAACCTGCTGTCCATGACAGGATGCTTGGTTGCGGGCGTCGGCGTATTGGTGCTCTGGCAGTTCAAGAACGTGCGGATGAACGTGACCAACGCCTACCGCATCGCCTTCCCGTTGCTCATCACCTCGTTTCTGGTGCTTCCGTTTTGCAGCGACGGCTACGCTCGATGGCAGGCCGCCATCCTGTATGCGGTGTACAGCGTGGCAATCGCGCTTATGATGATCCAGTGCGCGCAAGCGTCGCGCGACCGCGGCATCAACCCCGTGTTCATCTACGGCTTCTTCGCTGGCATCGTATACGCGCTGCACGATGTCGGATTCCTTGCCGGCACGTTTGCCGAACAGATACGCGTCATCGGCATGCAGCCCGATGCCGTGGTCGCGCTAGTGGCGGTTTATTTGCTCGGTCTCATGTTCTTCATCGGACAAGGCGGCTTCAAGCGAGCATTGGCCGCAAGCCAGGCGGAGGATATCGAGCTTGTAGCCGGTGCCCCCCTGCAAATCGGCAACATCAACGAGCGCCAAACCGACCTCGATGAGGCCGAACCGGAAAGCGAGGCACTCTCCGCGGCAAGCGCTGGATGCGCCGGCGCCGGCGTTTGCCCCTTCGGCGCGCAGGGTCCTTCCCCGTTCGAAACGAAGCCCATCGTCATCGCGCGTACGGAAAGCGAAGATCGCACGGCAACCGGCGAATCCGCAAGCCCCCTTGGCAACGGGACCTCTTCCACAAGCACCGCAAAACGAACCCAAACGCACGACGCCGATGCGCCAAACTACCAAGACCGTCTATCGAAACAGGCAGCGCTGGTTCGGCAGCATTACCGCCTATCCGCACGCGAGACCGAGGTCATGGAGCTTA
>ERZ1026880.1444-NODE-1444-length-10158-cov-3.375829_pt1 | contig 10158 bp, 8 predicted proteins | sample MGYA00380170_ERZ1026880 | MGnify/ENA primary metagenome ERZ1026880 (study PRJEB33269, sample SAMEA4719806) | human gut metagenome | biome: human-associated habitat; feature: organic feature; material: feces | place: Cameroon | collected 2013-10 ...
ATACCGCAAAGTGGGGCTTGCAGATTGCGGAAATGATTTTTCAGACACGCTCTAAATCGTGTCTGAAATAACTGTATCATTCACTTGGCCGCGGAATCAAAATCACTGCTTCCCATCATCATCAATCATCAGGAAAAGAAAACGTCAGCTGATAAACATGGCATCCCCAAAACTAAAAAACCTGTACCGTTCCTGTACTGCCACTTCATATGCATGCATGATTTTTTCTTTCCCTGCCAGCGCAGATACCAGCATCAGTAACGTGGACTCCGGCAGATGGAAATTTGTGATCAGGGCATCGATACATTTGAACCTGTATCCAGGATAGATGAATATCTCGGTCCAGCCGCTTGTTGCTTTTACGATTCCATCCTCTCCTGTTGCGGATTCCAGTGTACGACAGCTGGTAGTTCCCACCGCGATCACTCTGCCACCATTTTTCTTTGTGTCATTGATCAATTTTGCCTGATCTTCCTCTACAATATAGAATTCAGAATGCATATGATGTTTCTCTACATCATCCACTTTAACAGGACGGAAAGTTCCAAGACCTACATGAAGGGTGACATGCGCGATGTTCACACCCATCTCTTTTACCTGCTCCAGAAGTTCCGGTGTAAAATGTAATCCGGCAGTGGGTGCGGCCGCAGATCCTTCGTGTTTTGCATATACGGTCTGATAACGGTTCTTATCCTGTAACTTATGTGTGATATACGGCGGCAGCGGCATCTCCCCCAGCTGATCCAGAATCTCCTCAAAGATTCCTTCATAATGGAACTGGATCAGACGGTTTCCCTCATCTACCACATCGATGATCTCCCCGGTCAGTAATCCTTCTCCGAAATCGATCACGGCTCCCGGGCGGGCTTTCTTTCCCGGTTTTACCAGACACTCCCAGATATCATTCTCTCTGCGTTTCAGCAGAAGAATCTCGATCACAGCTCCGGTCTCTTTTTTATGTCCGTACAGTCTGGCCGGGATTACTTTCGTATCATTTACCACCAGACAATCGCCCGGTTTCAGATAATTCAGAATATGTTTAAAATCTGTATGCTCCAGTTCCCCTGTCTCTTTGTCCAGGTGCATCAGTCTGGAGGAAGAACGGTCTTCCAACGGATCCTGCGCAATCAATTCCTGGGGAAGATCATAATAAAAATCTGCTGTTCTCATTTTCTCTAAACTCCTTTATTTTTTGCTTTTCACACTATAGCACTTTATGAAACTTCCCGCAAGTGGGGAGTTCCTGTCAGCAGATGCTTTCTCTGCATTTTCCTCTTATTATCACTTCCACGAGATCCAGTTCCTGATTCAGGATACAAAGATCCGCATCGCACCCTTCCTCAATCTTTCCCTTATCTTTCAACTGCAGAATCCGCGCCGGATTGGCCGTGATGGTGGAGATGGCAATCTCCAGAGGAATGTCTGCTTTACATACACACTCTTTTACCTCTTTCAGGAGACAACTGGACTGTCCGACGCCCATTCCAAGGAATTCTCCCTTAGCCGTATACATCGGCAGGCTTCCCTGACCATCGGAAGAAATGGTGATGTGTTTCGGATCCACCCCTGCTTCCATCATCCGCCGGATCCCGTTGCATACTCTGACTTCATCACAGATAGTTTCCCAGTAATCGATATCTTCGTTGCCGGTAAAATCAACATTTCCACCATTCTTTGCATATTCAGTGGCCTTACAGAACAGTTTCTCATTCCGGTTGATATGAGTCGGAAGAATCTGAGAGGCCGGTATCTCGGTCTCTGCCACCACGCGCTCAATCAGATCCATGCATCTCGGACTGTCCCCGAGATGCACATTGACAACACCTGCTTTTCCTGAAAGAACACCTCCCAGTCTCGTATCCGCCACCACACGGACGAATTCTTCAAACATCGGCTGAGAAGAACGATGATCGGAAATGGCGATTTCTCCGGTTCCGATGATTTCCTGAATCATCATGATATCTTTTGTAATGCTGTCCGTCAGTGTGTGCACCGGAATCTGATAGCTTCCGGTATAACAGTAAGCTGACATTCCCTGTTCACATAACCCTTTTGTTTTTGCCACCAGTGCGCACATATCTCTTCCGATACCGTCCGTTCCAAGACATCCGACCACTGTGGTGACACCGAACTTTGTAAGCCCTTCCACCGTCGCTTCCGGTGTGCGGTTGGCAAAACCGCCCTCTCCGCCACCGCCAAGAATATGCACATGGCAGTCAATAAAACCCGGTGTCAGAATCTTTCCACTGCCGTCAATAATATCCTCCGCTGTGAGATACGGTATCTCCGGCATGCATCCTGCCTCTTCTATCTTGGCAATTTTATCTCCAATGACCAGCACATCCTTGTTTCCAAGATGTTCCGGTGCATATACATTGATATTTTTAATTAATTTCATACGTCTGTAATCCTTCCTGCAACATAAATATTAAACGCTTCCTTTCAACAAAAAGAACAAAAAGCGTGTAGTGGAAAATAATTTTCCATCTACACGCTTTATTTTACAATAGATTCCCTTTTCCTTCAATCTGTTTCCGTGAACAATACCATCATCAGAATCCGATTCCAACCGCAATCAAAATCGTGATCACAGCACCGATCATCAACACACCCAGGTATTTCCACATGAACTTGATCCAGCTGGACCACTCGATTCTGGCAATAGCCAGAGAACCGATCAGACATCCGGAAGTCGGAACGATCAGATTGGTAAATGCATCTCCCAGCTGGAAAGCAAGTACCGAAGTCTGACGGGTAACTCCCAGCAGATCTGCCAGCGGAGCCATGATTGGCATCGTGACTGCTGCCTGTCCGGATCCGGATACCACAAAGAAATTAAATACGGACTGAAACAGATACATCAGCACAGCTGCTGCCGCACCAGAAAGTCCTGCCAGTGCTTTGGAGATTCCATACATGATCGTATTGATCACGGTTGGAGTTGTCGGATCGGAACCACCGAGTACCTGCATGATTCCCTGCGCCATGGCTACAACCAGAGCCGCTCCGATCAAATCTTTTGCACCATTTTTAAAAGAAGTTGCAATATCATTCATCTTCATATCGTTCAGATGGAACATCACGCCGATCACACCTGCAACGATACCCATGATAAAGAACTGTGTCGCGATCTCAGGCATATAATATCCTTTTTTCATAACACCCCAGACTACCCATACAACGGTAACAGCCAGTGTAAGCAGAACCAGAATGTGTCCGATCCCGAAAGAATGACCATCATCGATACCTGTTTTCTCGTTCTGCTCACGGAAATACTGATCTGTCTTATAAGCAACCGAGATCGTCGGTGTTTTTTTCACTTTCGCTGCATAGAACATGGTCATTCCACAGCCGAGTGCAGTAAATACCACCCACATCACCATACGGAATCCCGCACCGGAAAACACATCAATACCGGCAATTCCCTGTGCGATACCCACAGAAAACGGGTTCATCCAGGAAGCACCAAAACCAATCTGTGTTGCCACATAAGTAACCAGAACTGCAATGACCGTATCATATCCAACCGCAACAAACAGTGGACACAAAATCATGGTAAACGGAAGTGCTTCCTCTCCCATTCCAAAAACAGCCCCGCCTAGAGAAAACAGTACAAAAAGAACCGGAATCAGCAATTTTTCTGCCCCTTTTGCCTTGCGGATCAGTCCGACCAGTCCCGCTTCGATGGCTCCTGTCCGAATCATGATACCAAACGCACCACCAACTACCAGCAAAAATGCAATGATCTGAATCGCAGAATCGCTGACAATTCCATTAAACATGTAATTAAAGAAACCACTTTCGCCGTCACCACTGAATAAGGTAACCCCTTCTGTGACTGCTTTTCCCGCATCGTCTGTCAGATACTGGAAACTTCCATCTTTAATTACCGTACGGGTCTTCTCCACCCCGTTCATCATGTACGTAACATCCTGTGTTTCGTAGTAGCCCTTCGGAACAAAGAACGTAACGATCGCAGCAAGGACAACCACAAAGAAAATAATAATGTAAGTGTCCGGAACGCTAAACCCTTTGTTAAATGATTTCAGGCCTTCTCCTTTTTTCTTGCTCATACTTGAGTATCCCTCCATTTTATCTTTACATCCCATAATGGACATGCACACACGATTGTACCACAGAAGTACAAAGAAAGTAAGCCATAAAAAGAAAAAGCTGAAAGTTTACAGTACTTTCAGCTTTTTCTGCTCCACAAGAGTTTTATCGTATCCGAAGCATCTTCTCCATCTCTTCTTTTGTGCAGGATGTTCCTGCATATCGCGCTTTCTCATAAATCTGTGCAAATACTTTCGCATCGGCATCCTCCAGCTCCATGTGACCTGCAGTCTGGGTTGGTGTCCAGGCACTGTCCGGGGATTCTTTCAGTTTTTCGAGAACTTTTTTCCGATAGTGCTTTCGGATCCTTCCATCTGCAGATCGATTCCAGAAAAGATGCTCTTTCTTTTTCCAATTCAGATTTTTCTTTTTTTCAGCTGCCGGTGGTGGCAGTAATCGTTCGATCTTGTCTCCGTTTTCCTCGGTCTTTTCATTAAAACGCAGATACAATCGATACAGCGCCCGCACTCCAACAAAAACGCACACAAGCACCAGACTGATACCGATCATCCAGCCGATCAGATCCAGCAATTTGTACAACAGTTCCAAAAACCACGGAATCTCTCTGCTGGCAGTCGCCTGCATCATCTGGTTCATCTGCTCTGCTGCCATCGTTCCCTCTTCGGCCGGTGAATTCGGAATCAGATGCAGCAGCCAGCGTATCACAGTTTTTAACGCCTGACCACCCTTCCGTATCAGCTGATCAATACCCAGATAAGGAGCTGCGATCATGGCCGCCGCCGTAACTGCGGAAACCAGCCACATCATCCCCTGGTTGATCTTAGCCAGCCGCCGTACCGGAAGTCTTTCCAGAGATGCATGTGTTTTTAAAAAAGAATCCACCTCTTTCAGGTTGATATGGAAATTACAGAGCAGATAATATAATGCCGCAAGAACCGGAGCAATCCGAATCGCCGTATCCGACACAAAATGCTGACCAAGAAGATACAGAACCAGAGCAATTCCAAGCCATGGATACGACGGAATCTTCAACCAACAGGTTTTCTTTGATGCCCTCCCATAAAAATAGGAAAATGCCGCAATAACTCCCAGAATTCCTGTCCAGATTCCGCAAACACCACTTCCTGCAAGCATCACAGACCCTCCGATCAGAAGCAACGTAACGATTCCGAACTGCCAGAAATGAGTTGCTTTCTTCTCTGCCAGAAACAGGCCTGCATTTAGCGGAAACAGCAGACATCCCACCAGTACAAACGGTTCGCTTCCATGCCCGGATATTACCACTGCACACGCATAGATGGCAAATAAGATCAAAAATCCATGACACAGCTCCAGAAGCATCAGTGCCGCCTGTCGTTTGGTTATCTTCAACTGCTTCATTTTGCCACCTCCCATCGAAGTGCCGTCATATTTCGGCTGTCCGGAAGTTTCCATTCCATATCCTCATATAAGGTAGCGATCCATACACCGGTTCCTCCTTCGTTCAGAAGTCTGCAGAATCCGTCATAACAGCTCTCTCTCTGATTTTTGGAAATCAGCACATAGGTCCGGTTTCCCCTGTTTGCCTCTTCCCGTAGACGATCCAGGATCACTTCCATGTGTTCTGCTTTCTGATCCAGATCCAGCCGTGTCAGTCCTTCATACAACGCACGAACCTGCTGTGGTCCGGTACCCGGTTCCAGGCTGAAACATGCTTTTGTCTTCAGATCTCGTCCATTGGTACGGATCCCCGCAGGAATTCCATTCTGCAACAGACGGGAAACCAGGGCTGCTGCCAGCCGGATCCCCTCTTCGTGGATCGCATCAAATTTCCAGATGGTCGCGTCTTCTACATCCAGCAAAACCACCACTTCCTGTGCAGATGTGGAATCATAGAGATTGACCATCCACTGATCCGTCCGTGCAGATACTTTCCAGTTAATCTTATGCATCGGATCTGTCGGCTGATATTCCCGGATTCCCCGAAATTCAAAAGGATCTTCATACAGATTCTTCCGGGACAGCACACTTCCCATTATTTTCTGAAAGGAGATCTCAAGCCTGGTCTCATCCACCATCCGCGGATACACATAGAAATGATCCGGCGATTCCAGTGTTTTATAGAATTTTCCATTCATCAGCGGACTTCTTGTCACCAGTTCCACCTGAGACAATTCATAATATCCACGCCTGGAACAGTAGAATGAAATCGTCCTGGTAATTTTCTGATAACTGCCTACCGAAAAGATATCTCTTTTATAACATTGATCCGAGACACTTGTATTTTCTCCGTCGGCAAACCGAAGATTCCGGTGCATCTGAAATCCCACCTGCAACACAGGAAGAAACAGCCATTTTCTGTTATAGATGGTTTCCGTCAGTATGGCATCCCGCCCTTCCAGAGAAGGTTCTTTCTGAAATTCCACACGTGCATCCAGATGTTTTTCCCACAGATGCCCGTAGCTCTTCACCAGCACAGCATTCATCACAAATGCACCGATCAGTACTACTATAATGATCATCTGCTATCTCTCCCATTCTTCTGTCGGCACGCTCACCTGTCCCAGAATCTCCTCAATCTTTGTCTGACCGGTAACTGCCCCGCCAAATCCTCTTGACAATACCAGACGATGTGCCATGACAGGACCGGCTACTGTTTTGATATCCTCCGGCACCACATAGTCTCTTCCCCGGATCCATGCATACGCCTGAGATGCCCGAAGAAGCGCCATCGTTCCACGTGGACTCACACCGGACAGAATCTCTTTGTCTTTTCTTGTCGCCTGTACCAGATCTGCCATATACTCCAGCAGAAGTTCATGTACATGAACCTTCTTTACCTGCTCCCGCGCTGCCAGAATCTGTTCTTTTTTACATACTGCCTGCAATGTTTCATACGGCTGATCCAGTATAAAACGCTTTAAAATTCCCACTTCTTCTTTCTTATCCGGCAGTCCCATCGACAGTTTCATAAAGAAACGATCCAGCTGTGCTTCCGGAAGGGGGAAAGTTCCTGTCGTTTCCAACGGGTTCTGGGTTGCAATAACAAAGAAAGGTTCTGCCAGTTTTCTTGTCACCCCGTCTACCGTCACCTGGCGTTCCTCCATACATTCCAGAAGACTTGCCTGAGTTCTCGGAGTCGCGCGGTTGATCTCATCTGCCAGAATAATATTGGCAAATACAGGACCCGGGCGAAACTGAAATTCACCTGCCTGCTGATTATAATAGTTCAGTCCAGTGATATCCGATGGCAGAAGATCCGGTGTAAACTGAATACGTCCGAAATCAGCATCCAGTGATCTGGATAATGACTTCGCCAGCATCGTCTTTCCGGTTCCCGGTACATCTTCCAGAAGTACGTGTCCTCCCGCTGCCAGTGTGGTCAGTACCAGATCAATAGTCTCCTCTTTCCCGACCAGAACCTTTCCGATATTTTCTCTTAACGCCTGCACCCAGGCTCTTGACTGTTCCATGCAAAAAATCCTCCCATATAAAGTCTTCAGTCAGTATTTATCGGCATTTTGCCTGATATTTCTTCCTGTTTTTGTAACACTTTCGTCACTATTGAACGAATAGTTACATTATAACTTTATATGAGAGGACTTGCAAGTTATTTATGCCACACGGATCATACCGGAAATTTCTTTCACAGTAGACATTCCTTTTGCCACTGCCAGTGCATCTTTCAGATTCTTTTCTTTCACTTCATCTGTGATCACAACGATCTCTGCATACTGGTCTTTCTTTCTTCTCTGGATAACCTGTGCCAGACTGACCCCACTGTTGCCGAACACGCTGGCGATATTTGCCAGGACACCCGGACGGTCTTCCACGAACATACGGATGAAGAATTTGCTGCTGATCTCGTTCATATGTTTGATCGGAAGGTTCTTATAACAGGTACATCCGATTCTTCCACAGCAGTCATGCAGAATATTTCTTACAATATCAAAGACATCACCGACTACCGCACTCGCTGTAGGCAGTTCTCCTGCGCCACGGCCGTAGAACATCGCGTCCTGCACCGCATCTCCCTGTACAAATACGGCATTGTATGCGTCATTAACCGATGCCAGCGGATGATTCACATCGATCAGCATCGGATGGACTCTCGCCTCGATTCCTTCCGGTGTATTTCTAGCCACGCCAAGAAGTTTGATCACGCATCCCATCTCGTTGGCATATTCGATATCCGTTGCCGTGATTTTGGTGATTCCTTCGGTATATACATCATCAAAAGTCACTCTGGAATTGAACGCTGCACTGGCGAGGATCGCCACTTTTCTTCCCGCATCCAGACCTTCCACGTCCGCTGTCGGATCACTTTCCGCATAGCCGAGATCCTGCGCCAGTTTCAGAGCATCAGCAAACTCCATACCGTTCTGGCTCATCTTGGTCAGGATAAAGTTAGTCGTACCGTTCACGATACCCATAACTTCAGAAATATGATTGCCTGCCAGACACTGTTTGATCGGGCGGATGATCGGGATTCCGCCGGCCACTGCTGCTTCATGGAGAAAATCTTTTTTGTTCTTTGCAGCGGTATCTAACAGAATGTGACCGTCCGCTGCGATCAGATCCTTATTTGCCGTCACGACATTCTTTCCTGCCTCCAGTGCTTCCAGAATATAAGTTCTCGCCGGTTCGATGCCTCCGATCAGCTCGATTACAATCTCAATCTCCGGATCGTCTACAATCTCTTTCCAGTTATTCGTAAGCAGTGACGGATCGTCTGTCTTCTGAGCCGCTTTCTCTATATTCCGAACCAGTATCTTCTTCAGTTCCACTCTGGCTCCCAGCTTTGAAACCATCTCTTCCTGCTGCATTTTTAACACTTTATATACACCACCACCTACGGTGCCAAAACCAAGCAAAGCTGCTTTAATGACTCTTTCTGCCATATCCTTTTTCTCCTTTTCCGCCACAGAGGGCAACATCACTTTTCGCCCATTTTACCACACTAAAGTGAACTTGTGAAGTGCGAAGTGTCTGCTACACTGAAATTTCTCCGAATTTTCCTGCCAGACACTACTGTTTCTGAATTTTCTCTTGCATTTTCATCTGTTCTGATACATAATAACACTAAGACAACCTTTATATTGCTGACGGGGAGCTGGTGAAAGCCGGCTGAGAGGAGACGTGATTCCGTTTCGACCCGAAAACCTGATTTGGATAATGCCAACGTAGGAAAGATATACCAGACAAAAGAAGTATACATACACACTGTTTCTTTTTTTCGTCATACAGATCACAGGATCCTTACTCAGGTAAGGGTCCTTTTTTATTGCATAGTAAAAAGTCCTCCACAAGAAGCCGCCGAACTGTTCCTTCTCGCAATATATCCGTCTGTCAAAAGCGATACATCGGGGACACCACCTTGTACCGCTATAAAAAAGACAAGATCTTATGATTTTGTTCAGCATCAGAAACCCGGAACCTGCTTTCTGATGCAGGCGTCAGCAACTACTCCTATATATTGTCCGGACGTATGGATTTTTGTTCTGCATGGATACGTCTGTGTTTTGCTGACGTCAAAAACAGATACTTTTTTATTATGTATGTGAAAAGAATGGAGGCAAAACAACATGAGAAATTACACCACTCAGATGGATGCGGCACGCAAGGGAATCATCACACCCGAAATCAGCCTTGTAGCCGAAAAGGAACATATGGATGTCAGTAAACTGATGACGCTTGTTGCAGAAGGTAAAGTAGCAATCTGCGCCAATAAAAATCACACCTGTTTAAGCGCGGAAGGTGTGGGAAGTATGCTCCGCACAAAAATCAATGTCAATCTCGGTGTTTCCCGTGACTGTAAAGACTATGATATCGAAATGAAGAAAGTAATGAGCGCTGTGGAACTCGGTGCCGAAGCCATCATGGATCTTTCCAGCCATGGAAATACCCAGCCTTTCCGCCGTAAACTGACAAGTGAATGTCCGGTTATGATCGGTACGGTTCCTGTCTATGACAGCGTTATTCATTATCAGCGTGATCTTGCAACTCTGACCGCAAAAGACTTTATAGATGTGATCCGGATGCATGCGGAGGACGGTGTGGACTTTGTCACTCTCCACTGCGGAATCACACGAAAAACCATCGAGC
>ERZ1026880.1445-NODE-1445-length-10154-cov-7.949401_pt1 | contig 10154 bp, 10 predicted proteins | sample MGYA00380170_ERZ1026880 | MGnify/ENA primary metagenome ERZ1026880 (study PRJEB33269, sample SAMEA4719806) | human gut metagenome | biome: human-associated habitat; feature: organic feature; material: feces | place: Cameroon | collected 2013-10 ...
GAAACGGAGAAATTATGAAATTATTAATGCATATAATTACAGATATTCCTATTTTAATAGTAATTTTTACTTTTTTATTTTCAATCCTTTACTGCATGAAAAACTACCTTTTCGTTGGTAAAAATTTGAGAATGTTGTTGGGTTTTATCTCAAGGTTTAAGAAAACTGATCTTAATTTTAGGTTTAAAGAAATCGATGAGGGTTTGTCTGCAAATCCTTATGTGGCAAGTGCTTGGCTTGAATTTAAAAACACTCTTGTATTCTCCGAATCTGTTGCTTTGAAAGGTAGAAACAATGATTTGACGTATAAAGAAGTATCTTCAACAGTTCAAAATATTCAGACAACAGTTGACCCGTTATATTTCTTTAATGAAGAAACTCTTATTACGTCTAAATTTAATAACAAATTTCTTCAAACTGTTCCGACGATTTTGACGGGGTTTGGTCCTTTGTTCACGTTCTTGAACATCGCAATTGCGTTTGGTAAAATCGATTTTTCTACACAAGAAAAAACGATTGCCTCTGTTGCAGGATTGATGTCTTCTATGCAGACAGCGGCTTTGGTTTCCGTAATTGCGGTTGGGTCGTCTTTAATATTTTTGATGTTTGAAAGAATTGCGTTTCAACTTATTTGTAAACGTCCTTTGTCCGCTTGCGAAGATGTTTTTGGAAAATTATTTGACAATATTTCTTCTGAGAAATTTTTGTTGGAACTTTTGAAAGAAACCAAAATTCAAAACAATTCTATTTCAAATTTGATTACTGCAATGCCTCAACAATTTAAGGTCGCGTTAAATTCAGGGATTGCAAGCAATCTTGTTCCGTATCTTGAAAACCTTATTTTTGGTTTGAACGAAGTGAATAAGAGCATGAAACAAGTTGCGAAAAGTAGTAAGGTGGACGATGTTGATGATTTGTTCTAGGTTGAGAAAGGGCGATTTATGGCTTTAAGAAACAGAAAAACTACTCAGGCTGAGAGCGATAACAACATATTTTGGACAACTATGGCTGACTTACTTTTGGGGTTGGCAATTATTTTTATGACGTTGTTTGTGCTTGCTATGACGGGGTTTACGCAACAAACTCTTGAACAGAAAAAACATCAAATTGAAGTTAGTAAAGAGTTAATCGAAAATCTTAAAGATGCTAATATTGATGCACAAGTTGATGAGATGACGGGTGATATAAAGATTTCTGACTTAGAGCTTTTTGAGGTTGGAAGTTATAATCTTTCTCCAAAAGGTAAAGCGTATTTGGATAAACTTATTCCAATATATATAAATACAATTTTTTCTAAAAAAGAATTGGTTGGAGAAATTGATAATATTGTCGTTCAGGGACACACTGACAGTCAGACGTATTCAGGGCTTAAAGATGCAAATTTAAGTTATATGAAAAATATGCAATTGAGTTTGCAGCGTGCAAATTCGGTTGCGGATTATATGTTCAAAACGGGTTATGACAAGAAATACAGCGAAAAATTACGTGAAATTTTAACCGTTGAGGGCAAAAGCAATTCAGATCCGATTTTGGTAAATGGAAAAGAAGATTTTAACAAAAGCAGACGTGTGGAATTGCGTTTGAAAGTTAAAAATGTTAATGTAACAGAAGTATTAGTACATGGAGTTCAAAGCTTAGATGATAAATGAGAATTTAATATTAGAAACGATTAATATGATAAAATTGCACAACTTGGATATCAGAACCGTTACGATGGCGATAAGTCTTCGTGATTGTATGGATAGCGATGTTGATGTTGTGTGTGAAAATATTTATAACAAGATTAAAAAATACGCCGGCAAACTTGTTGAGTACGCGAACGAATTTGAGAACGATTATTCTATTCCGATTGTGAACAAGAGAATTTCTGTCACTCCAATTTCACTTGTCGGCGAGGCTTGCAAAAATCCTGATTATGTGAAAATTGCAAAGACCTTGGATAAAGTTGCGGAAGAAATCGGCGTAAACTTTGTCGGAGGATTTTCTGCTATGGTAGAAAAAGGCATGACAAAAGGCGACAAGTTGCTTATTGAAAGTATTCCGGAAGCTTTGGCACAGACTGAAAGACTGTGCTCATCAATAAATGTTGCATCTTCAAAAGCCGGAATTAATATGGACGCTGTTTTAAAAATGGCAGACATAGTGAAAAAATCGGCAGAATTAACCAAGGACAGAGATGGTATTGGGGCTGCAAAGCTTGTAATTTTCTGTAACACCCCTGGGGATAATCCGTTTATGGCAGGAGCTTTTTGCGGAATTGGAGAGCCTGAATGTGCTTTGAATGTCGGAGTTTCAGGACCCGGTGTTGTAAGAGCTGCTGTTGAAGCGTTAGGAAAAGACGCGGATTTGAGTGAGTTAGCAAATAAAATTAAACAAATTGCATATAAAATTACGTCAACAGGTGAGCTTGTAGGTAAAAAGCTTGCAGAAAAATTGAATGTTCCGTTTGGTGTAATTGATTTGTCGTTGGCGCCGACTCCTGCTGAGGGTGACAGTGTTGCGGGTATTTTTCAGGCAATGGGGTTGGAGCATGCCGGTGCACATGGTACAACAGCTGCACTAGCAATGCTTAATGATGCCGTAAAAAAAGGTGGAATTATGGCAAGTTCACACGTTGGTGGACTTTCAGGTGCATTTATTCCTGTTTCTGAGGACGCCGGAATGATTGAAGCAACTTCAAAAGGATATTTGACTTTTGATAAACTGGAAGCGATGACTTGTGTTTGCTCTGTTGGCTTAGATATGATTGCAATCCCCGGAGATACGCCAACAGAAACTATTGCCGGCATGATTGCTGATGAAATGGCAATCGGAATGATTAACAAAAAGACAACTGCTGTTAGAGTTATTCCGGTTGTGGGAAAGAATATAGGAGATGAAATTGTATATGGCGGATTATTGGGAAAAGCTCCGATTATTCCTGTAAATAAGCTATCTTCGGCAGGATTTGTTTGCAGAGGTGGAAGAATTCCTGCTCCAATCCATAGTTTAAATAACTAATGAGAATTAAATATGGCTAAAACACTAAATGAACATGCCGACGATTTAAAACGGTATATAATAGAATTGCAGTCAGATGCACATAACAAAGTGAATGTGCGAGCTGGGCGTTACAATAATCTAAAATTAACAATGGAACCTAATTCCAATAGCAATCCTCATGTTGTTATAGATATGGCTATGTCGTCTGCTGAATTTGAACTTAAAATGGGGCAAAAATTGTATGGCGGACTCGGGCCTGATGAACGTTATGTTGTGCGTTGGTTGAGCAAGTCCGGAACTTTGCCTGCGTTGATGGAAACATGGCGCGCAATTGTAAAAAATGGTGGTCGAGAAAAAGACAGGTAGTTTTAATCTTTTCATGCTAAAATGTGAGTATGTTTACAGGTATTGTAGAAGAAATCGGAAAAATAAAGAGTTTTGACGGTAAGCGTCTTGTTGTTGAATGCTCAAAGGTGCTTGAAGGTACGCAACTGGGCGACAGTATTTCAATTAACGGGTGCTGTCAGACAGTTGTTTCTATGAGCTCAAATTCGTTTTCGGCGGACGTTAGTGCGGAAACTTTACGAGTTACAAAAGGGTTTAAAACTGCTGAAAACGTTAATCTTGAACGAGCTTTGACTCCTCAAACAAGAATGGGCGGACATATTGTGCAAGGTCATGTTGATGGAGTTGCACGATATCTTGGCGAAATGAGGTTTGAAGTTCCGAAAGAGCTTGATAAATATATTGTTTACAAAGGCTCAATTACCGTAAACGGTGTTAGCTTAACGGTTTCTAGGAACGAAGGAAATACTTTTTGCGTTGCAATAATTCCGCATACTCTTGAAAACACCAACCTAAAAGACTTGAAAACAGGCGATTTAGTCAATATCGAAACAGATATTTTAGGACGATATGTTGAAAAATTTTTATCAACGAAAGATAATAATTTGACAGAAGATTTTTTGAAAGAAAATGGGTTTATGTAATATGGACGAATTCAAATTTGACAGTATAGAAAGCGCATTAGAAGATTTTAAAGCGGGCAAAATGCTTATTGTTGCCGATGACGAGGACAGAGAAAACGAGGGCGATTTGATATGTTCCGGTCAGATGGTAACGCCTGATGTTATAAAATTTATGGCAGAGCACGCAAAAGGCTTGATTTGCCTTGCGATTGCACCTGAAATTGCCGAGAAAATGCAGTTGCCGCAAATGGTTGAGCAAAATAATGAATCAATGAAAACAGCTTTTACCGTAAGTATTGATGCAGCAGAAAAATACGGTGTAACAACAGGTATTTCAGCGTTTGACAGGGCAAAAACGATAGAAGTTTGCCTTGCACCTGACGCTCAACCGTCAGATCTTCGACGCCCCGGACACTTGTTTCCTTGTGTAGCAAGAAAAGGCGGCGTTTTGACTCGTACAGGGCACACAGAAGCAGTTGTCGATTTGGCAAGGTTGTGTGGGCATGTTCCGGCTGGGCCTATGTGTGAGATTATGGCAGAAGACGGCCACATGGCACGTCGTGACGATTTGTACAAGTTTGCCCAAAAACATGGGATAAAATTTATTTCTGTTGCAGAATTGATTGCCTATCGCTTGAAGTCAGAAAAAATCGTTACTCGTGAGGCGGAAGCTCATTTGCCGACACAATTTGGCGATTTTGAGATTTATGGTTACTTAAACCATTTAACGGGTCAAGAATGCGTTGCCCTTGTAAAAGATGACGGCTCAGATAAAATTCCGCTTGTTCGTGTTCACAGCGAATGTTTGACGGGTGATATTTTCCATAGTTTGAAATGTGATTGTAATTACCAATTGCATAGTGCACTAAAAATGATTAACGAATATGGAAAAGGCGCATTAGTCTACATGAAAGGTCATGAAGGTCGTGGAATTGGAATTATCAACAAAATTAAGGCATATCATCTTCAAGAAGAAGGGCAGGATACAGTTGAAGCGAATGTTTCACTAGGGTTTAAGCCTGATTTGAGAGATTACGGCATGGGTGCTCAGATAATTCGAGATTTAGGATTTAATAATTTTAATTTAATTACCAATAATCCGAAAAAAATCGTCGGTTTGAAGGGTTACGGATTAACTGTACATGATATAGTTAAAATACCGCCATATATTAATGAGTTTAACAAGCGATATATGGAGACCAAAAAAGATAAAATGCACCACATGATATAATTGACAAGGAATTGAGAAAATGACTGACGTAAACCAAAATTTTGAAGCAAGATTACTAACCCCAAATGATTATAAGCCATTTGCAGCTGTTTATAATGATTTTAGAAGCAGGGCTGTTAGTGAGTACAACTTTGAGTTAGAACCACTTGATTTTGAGGGGTTTGTTGATGCTGTCGAGAAAAAATTAATCGAATGTGTTGTTTTGTTTGAAAATTCAATCCCTTTTGCATTCTTGGTTTATACAACAGCGATTTCTGAGGCGATTGAGTTGAATATTATTCACTCTTTGAAAATGGAAAACATGGTTGAAAGAGCGATGTATTTGGTTAAAAAGTTTCTTGAATTAACAAAGGCTGAAAGACTTGATAAGGTTGTATGTTACCCGATGTTAGGTTCTCAAAAAGAATTGATTGGTGATATTGCGAGATACGGTTTCAAATTTGTCGGAATTGCGGTTTTGAGATTTATGATGTCAGGTACAAATTCTCGTGATATTTTGAATATTACCCAATTAGCACCACTTGATTCTGAATACAAGCTTGTGGATTGGCAAGACAAATATTTTGAGGACGCTGTTGAAGTCGTTCAAGAAGGTTTTGAAGACAGTGCTGACGCTTTGTTTGATCCAAGATTTAAGACAATTGACGGCACACGAGATATTATTACAAAGATTGTAAAGAATATTTATGCAGAGTTTTTGCCGGAAGCAACGACAATTTTGCTTTGCAATAATATCCCTGTCGGGTTCTGCTTTATGAATCTTACTGGCGGTAGAATTGCAAATATTCCGATTGTTGCGATTAGAAAAGAGCACCAAGGCAAAGGCTTGTCAAAACACATGCTAAAACGTTCTGTTGAAAAACTTATTAAAATGGCAGATGAAGGTGTTAAGCCGATTAGCGAAGTTAATACAACAACAGAAACAAACAACTTCCAAGCCTTGAAAATGTACCGCCACTTAGGATTTAAAGAGGATTATAATTATCCGCAAGCCTATTTGCCTGCAAAAGATTAGTTTGATTTAAATGTAGTAAAAAAAATTCCCACTTCATTATGGAGAGGGAATTTTTTTAAATAAAGCAGCTCATAAGCCGTGTTCTGTTTCTAAACAATCATCTGTCTGGCATTGGAATTACTTCCAATTTCTAGCGATTTCTTTGAAGTTGGCGAACAGCCTTTATAACCTTCATTTCAATCTTGCATTCAGCAGGGGGTTGCCTAGCCGATATTTCTCAATATCGCTGGTGAAGCTCTTAACTCACCGTTGCATCATCGCCTGTGGTATTTCTACCCATCGGCAGTTTACATTTCTGTGGTCCTATCCACCGGTTCACACCGTCCGGAGTTTCTCCGGCTGCCTGTTCTTGAATGTACGGACTTTCCTCACCTGATTAAGGCGCGATTGTTCGACTGCTTTAAGTCTTATAATGAATCTCTTAGAGATGTATTTATTGTGATGAATTCTGCCGCTTTTTCATCATCTTTATTGATGTTCATTTTACCGTTTACCCAAATATCAATCTGGTATCTGTCAAAATCTGTATTTTTAGTGCCATCAGCATTCTTTTCTCGACAATTTGGTCCTTCGCTTCCATTTACGTCAATAAGAATTGAGCCCGGTTTAATATAATTGGTTTCATCAGCTATCTTGTATGGTTTTAGTGTTTTATCGTGGCTCCAAACAACTTTATTGTCACTAATTGTAGTACCTGTTAAATCCCAAGTAACTCCGTCGGCTGTTGTATAAACATAGTTAGTTTTAGCTTTCCAGTTTAATTTAGCCGCAAATAATCCGGCAAATTTTTCTGATTTTTGCTTTTTATTAGCAGTGGCATTTTCCTCTGTGGCATCTGCACCAAGCTCTCCGGCTCCATATATTTCGCCATCGTATCTAACTGCTCTAAAATCGTCAAACCCCCATCTGCATTCCCCTGTTTCGGTATCAGCGTCTTGTGAGTTACAAGCGTCACGCCCGTCAGAATATAGGATTTCGTCATTGATTAATGAGCTAACTATTTTTTCAGCTTCATAGTAGCTCTTTTTTATCATCATTTTATTTTTATTTGGTCTTGTACGCATAATAGCCGGGGTTACGACAGCTACCAAAACCCCGATTACAGCAAGTGCAACCATTAATTCTGTCAAAGTAAAAGCTTTAAATCTTCTCATAGAAATCCTTCCTGAGCTTATCTGGTACATTTAAATTATACAATATCTTTGAAAATTTTTCAATGTCATATTTAAAAACTTGCTAAAATTAATGTGGCTTTTTGATGTATTTATGCTAAAATTAAACTTATGATTACAACAGATAAATTGACCGTTAGATTTGGGTCGCAAACACTTTTTGAAAACGTTAATATTAAATTTACCCCAGGGAACTGCTACGGCGTTATTGGCGCAAACGGAGCAGGTAAAAGTACTTTGTTGAGAGTTCTTTCAGGAGAAATTGAACCGACATCAGGCGAAGTTCATATCTCGAAAGGACAACGTATTGCAGTTCTTCGTCAAGACCACTTTGCATTCGACAATTACAAGGTTATTGATACTGTAATTATGGGGCATAAAAAGCTTTATGACATTATGCAAGAGCGTGACGCTTTGTATGCAAAGCCTGATTTTAACGACGAGGACGGTATAAAAGTTGCGCATTTAGAAGAAGAATTTGCAGAACTTGACGGCTGGCAGGCAGAAGCTATGGCGGCGTCATTGTTGTCTGACTTGGGAATTCCTGATGAGATGCATTATGAATTGATGTCTGAGCTTTCAGGTAGTGAAAAAGTTCGTGTATTGTTGGCGCAAGCCTTGTTTGGCAATCCTGATATCCTATTGCTCGATGAACCGACAAACCACTTGGATTTGAACACTATTGCTTGGCTTGAAGAGTTTTTGATTAACTTCCCAAACCTCGTAATCGTTGTTTCGCACGACAGACAGTTTTTGGACAATGTTTGTACACATATGGCGGATATTGATTACAAAAACATTCAACTTTATACAGGAAACTACTCGTTCTGGTCGCAAGCAAGCCAATTGATTAAAAAACAAAAAGAAGAACAGAACAAGAAAACTGAAGAAAAAATGGAAGAATTGAAAGCGTTTATTGCGCGTTTTAGTGCTAACGCATCTAAGGCAAAACAGGCAACTTCCAGAAAAAACATGCTCGACAAATTGTCGCTTGAAGAAATTAAACCGTCATCAAGACAATATCCGAGAATTCGTTTTACTTATAACAAAATCCCGGGGAAAGATGTTTTGCAGGTTAAAAACTTGTATAAAACTGTTGAAGGAGAGGTTTTAATCAAAAATTTGAGTTTTGAAATTAATCAAGGTGAAAAAGTTGCATTTATTGCGCGTGATCCGTTCATTATTTCAAACCTTTTTGATATTTTGGAAGACAGGGTTAAGCCTGACAGCGGTGAAGTAATTTGGGGTGTTACAGCAACGCATTCGTACTTCCCGAAAGACAACAACTTCTATTTTGAAAACAACAAAACCATTATGGAATGGCTTGCGGATTATTCGCCTGATCAACACGTAAACTTTTTACGCGGATATTTAGGCAGAATGCTGTTTTCAGGTGAAGATGCGGACAAAAAAGTCAGCGTTTTGTCAGGTGGCGAAAAAGTCAGATGCCTTTTTGCAAAAATGATGATTGCAGAAGCTAACGTAATGATTTTTGACGAACCGACAAACCACCTTGATTTGGAAAGCATTACGGCGCTAAACAATGCCCTGATTGACTTCCCTGGAACTATTTTGTTTACGTCACAGGATTACCAACTAATCCAAACAGTTGCCGACAGAATTATTGAAATTTCGCCAAAAGGCTATATTAATATGCGCAACAAATACGACGAATATCTTAAAAATCCGGTCGTTTTGAAAAAACGCGAAGAGATTTACAGGTAAACTGATGCTATTTAGTTGCCGATTTTTTCTATTTTGGCAAAAATAAAAATTGTGAATAACAAAGGAGAAATTATGTACAGAATTGGTATAGGATATGATATTCACAAACTCACGACAGGCAGAGATTTGATAATCGGTGGTGTTAAAATAACGCACGAAAAAGGGCTTTTGGGGCATTCTGATGCAGATGTTCTAATCCATGCAATTATTGACGCGATGCTAGGCGCTTTGGCACTTTCTGATATCGGAACACTTTTCCCTGATACAAGTGAATTGTACAAAGATGCTGATAGTACTGTGCTTTTGCGTGATGTTTATAAACTTATTAAAGAGAAAAAATACGTTATAGAAAACATCGATAGCAACATTATTGCTCAGCAACCGAAAATGATGCCGTATATCCCGAAAATGAAAGATGTGCTTTGCGAAATTTTGGAAATCGAGCCGAACAGACTTTCGATTAAGGCAAAAACAAATGAAAAAATGGACGCTGTCGGACAAGAACTTGCAATTGAATCACAGGCAGTGGTGTTGTTGAAAAAGTTTTAGTGCAATCAATTTGGATTAAATCAATAGCTTAATTTGTTTTTTTACTTTTTTGCTTCATTTTGATTGCAAGGTAAATTTGTTCTCCCATTGCTTGTAGGACTTTTTCGTTTTTTTCAATATTTTCAGGATTAGAAACCTGATTGACATTATTTTCTTTCCGTTTGTTCTTTTTATTTTCTTGTATTTTTTCTTCTTCTGATTTTGTTACTGTTAAAAATTTCCCCGTAACGATGCTTTCAGACTTTGCTTTTTCAATTTCTATTCTACGTAAAGCGGCTTTATCAGTTGATTTATTTCCGGTTGGTATAATTCCATATTCTTTTAATTTTCGCATTATTGCTGCTAATTCAGGGTCATTACCTCCGCCAGAGAATGAAAAACTACTAATTCCGTTTATCGCCATTTGGTACACTCCTATATATGTATTTATCGGTATATTTATAAAAAACTTTAATCAATATTAATTTTTATAAAGCTAAAAATTTTTAATAAAAAAAAGCTATGTACGTAAG
>ERZ1026880.1447-NODE-1447-length-10141-cov-5.319453_pt1 | contig 10141 bp, 19 predicted proteins | sample MGYA00380170_ERZ1026880 | MGnify/ENA primary metagenome ERZ1026880 (study PRJEB33269, sample SAMEA4719806) | human gut metagenome | biome: human-associated habitat; feature: organic feature; material: feces | place: Cameroon | collected 2013-10 ...
GATTATACGCCGGTTATTTGGTTTTGGCAATAAATTCAATAAAAATAATTGTTTTTTTTATTTTTTTCGCCCCAATTCATCAAAAAAAGCGTATAATCGCATTAGGAGGAGAATGCTATGTTAATCGAATTTATTTTTGAAAATTATCGTTCGTTTAGAGATGAAACCATTCTATCAATGGAGGCAGAAGGATTATCAATAAATCGCACTATTTTAATGGAAGAAAACAACAAAAAATTCCTACCAGTTGTTGCTATTTATGGAAAAAACGGTGGTGGTAAAAGTAATGTCATCCGAGCAATGTGGCTAAGTGCGCAATTTATAAAAAACGCACAACGAACACAAGGTGATAAATCCCCAATTCCCGTCCATCCATTCTTGTTAAACGACTATTCTGCCGATACCCCAAGCAGATTCGAATACACATTCTTCTATAAGGGTATCAAATACATCTATGGATTTTCTGCGACTACCTCAGAAATTACAAAAGAATACCTTTACCATTACCCTAAAAAGCAAAAATCTGTTGTATTCGAACGTAACAACCAAAATTATTATTTCCCTCAAAATGCCACTAAAAGCAAAAAATCAGCTATTAGCGAACTAGTTCCACAAAACCAACTCTTTCTTGCCATAGCAAGTGCCATGAATGAGCCGATTTGTATCTCAGCAATGTCTTGGTTTAGAGAAGAGTTGCTTTTTTCCAGAGATTTTTCTGATTTTCCTACACAAGTTATTGATAACTATGACAATAAAGATTTGTTAAAATCCATCATTTCTTATGCAAAAGCAGCAGATTTGGGTATTGAAGATATGACTTTCGATGTAAAAAACCAAGACATTGATATTGAAAACCTTTCAGGTCAAGTACCGGATGAATTTCTATCTGCTCTTTCTAGCTTTATGGAAACACTCAGGCAAGGTGAGAGCACAAGTGAGGCAAAATTACGATTTGGCGAAATGAAAGCCACCTCTTACCACAAGGGTTTAACACAACTCGGTAACTGTGAACTCTATCGCTTAGATTTAAGTGACGAATCAGATGGAACAAGAAAACTAATGGCTTTAGCTCCTGCTGTCGAAAAGGCACTTACAAATGGCGGTATATTCGTTGTTGACGAACTTGAAAAAGAACTACACCCTCTCTTGGCAAAATATATTATCTCTAAATTTCAGAACCCTCACTCAAACACCAATCATGCCCAGCTAATTTTCACAACTCATAACACAGAATTCTTATCAAAAGATTTCTTTAGAAAAGACCAACTATACTTTGCTGATAAAAATAATAACAATGGTGTATCAGAATTATACAATGTGAATATTGGTACACATGATAATGTACGAAAAAGTTATTTACTGGGAAAATACGGTGCAATTCCAAATGTCACCTTGGAGGATTTTTAAGCATGGCTAGAAAAACCAAGTGTAAAAATCCAAAAAAGCTCATTTATGTATTCTGTGAAGGTCAAAGCGAAATTCAATACATTAACTACATGAAAGATATATTCAATAATGTTAGTGTTTTACGACCGGAACTTGGACTGATCCATGATGCTACTGCAAAATTCAAAAATGATTCTGACCACAAAAACGCCCTATCAGAAATAGACGAAATATGGTTTTTCTTTGATGTAGAAGACTATGATAGACACGCTAATTGGAGTAATTGGATGCGTATTATAAAATCATTCAATAATTCCAACAAAGCCAAACGAATTAAAATCAGGTTACTTCTGACTACTGCATGTATAGAGTATTGGTTTTTACTTCACTACAAAAAAACAAATGCCCCAATTCAAACTAAACCAGACAAAATCCATGTGGAAAACGAGTTAATAAACTTTTGTGAACACTACAAAAAAGCCGACAAAGACTCTATATATGAAATCGCCTCAAATTATAAAACAGCTATCAAAAACGGCGAGTGGACACTAAAACACATCGAAAAAATCCATCCTATACCTAACACCAGCACTTTAGAAAGAGATACTTGGCTTTTTATGTGCGACTATACATTTACAACAGTACACGAAGCCATTTCTTATCTGGAAAATTTGTCTAAAAATAGCATCTAATGCACATTTCCGGCAAAGCACAATGAATATTATGCCCATCAAAAAACCACCAGCCATGCGGTTGGTGGTTATCTGTTTAGTTACCGATTCCATGCTCCATAAAGTGCCGTAAAAACTTCTCGGCTCTCGCTCTTTCTTCTGCTGATGTTTCTATATGTCTACCAGTAGGAACAGGAATGGGAATATCCTGCTTTAACAATTTTTCTCTTTCCTCGTCGGATGTCGCACTACCATAAATCAAGTCATATAATTTTTTATTCCCCATTTTCTTCCACCTCCTCCAGAACAATATGCCATACTCCTTTGTCGTCCTGTGCTTTCATGATTGTTTTGAACACTGTGTTTCTCTCGTAAAGTACCTCTTGCTCTTCGTCACGCATATTTAGTACTTCTTCCATTACACGACTTATATCTCTACTTTTCGTGGAGTGTTCTATATAGATTTTAACTTGCGCATCAGTATCATAGCCGTCTTTTTTCGACATACTAGTAAACGAAACAAAGACAACTTCATCATCAATACCAAAATTATCTATAAACTGTTTTACCATCTCTTTGGAATTGACTTTATCCAAAAAGTTAACTGTTCTCACCAGCGCTCCTTCATAATACGGGATTTTCTTTAGACTCTCATCCAATTCGTTAATCAGCTGACGCATATTCCTATCCATGTCGTTTAGTGAATCCGTTTTTCTAAGTATATCATTGATGACGTATGATTATCCACCTTTATATCTCATGATGGGTGCTAAATATTTGTGCTGTAATGGAGGTGGTAACTTCATCTTATCCACAGGGTATGCTTTCGCCCCCACTATCTCCTTCCGCTTCTCCACCTTCTCCGGAGCACGGTCGTCGGGGCGTTGTACGGCTTTTCTATCTGCGATTTTCGCCTTGTTCTCGTCCTTGCGGTAGTTTTGCACCACGTGACGGTCTTTTTCGCTCACGTACTCAATCCGGCAATAACAATGGCTGTGCCGCTTCCATACATCGTGACTGCCTTTGTTCACATCGGCATAGTCATAGGTGCCTGCCAAGCGTTTGCACCAATCACAAGGTTTTTTGCTTGTCGTGGTGCGGATAATTTTCACGCCCAATCCGGCTTTTGCTTGAAAATCGGCGTTGGTTTTGACGGTATCGTCTACCACGCTCATGGAATAGTTGACCACAGGCTCATCCAACAGCCACGCCACATCGCTGAATATCGGTGCATTTATCAACCGCCGTTTGATGCCGTCCAGTCGGTCGGTGTTGAGCGGCGGTTTTTGTGCTTTGATGTGAATCCCCAAGGCTTCATTTTGCGTTTTAACGGCTTCCATCGCCGCTTTGGTGTTTAGGTGGTAGAGGGTGATTAAAGGCTTTTGTACGGCTTCCTGTGCAATTTCCCACGTCATATGCGCATGTGGCAATGCTTCATCCGTAATGTGTTGCTTATAGACCTTTGCCAACAGCTCACCGGTGCGCTTGCTGTATTGCCTTGCGTCCTCCATGGTGGCTTCTCCCTTTGCCATCTTGTCCAACAGGCGTTGGATTTGCCCATCTTTGTCGCAAAGGGCTTGGAAATCATCTTCTATCAGCGCTAGGAGCTTCTTTCCCACATCGTCCATCTCAAATACCTGTCAATTCTTCCAGACGTTCCGCATCAATATAGCCCGGCACAGCTTGATTGAGCTTGATGGTACCGTCCCCGATACTGGAGAGCATCGCGGCATCCGGTTCAAAGATTGGTCGCCATGCAGTTCTTGTATCATAGACCTGACTACGACTGTAATTGACTTCATCACGCAAGCACGCCGCCAAATACCCGGCATTGATAAAACCATTGGCAAAGGTGCGCTGTGCCTTGCGTGCCGTCAATCGTAAATTTTCGTGGCTGGCTTTGATGGCTTCGGCACTGGAAGGATTTTCCGTCACAAAGCCAAGGTCATCAGTCGTCAAACCTGTTTCGCCGGCAAATAAGCTGGCAAACATGCGCAATTGTCCGGTATGCGGTTCCATGCTTTGCTGGCTGAATTGCCCCATGGTTGGGCGGTCGCCGTCCTCGTCTTTGGTAATAGTAATCAAGCTGGACATGGTCGCGCGCCATTTGTCCATAGCCTCTGCATCTTCGCTCATACCCACGATGTACTTTTGCGGATAGCTGTAAAATTCAGCAGCGATTTCCGAACGTTTGACGGTGCGTATGGCGCTGTCTACCAGACTCATGCAAGCTCTGCTAATACGCGAGTGCCCAAACGGGCGCACGGCATCGGGTTTGTTTACCACCGGCACCAGCAAAGGATAATCGACGTCATAGGTAAAAACCCCTACTTGTTTGCCGTTTTCATATACTTCAGTCTTACCGGGCGTTAAATAAGCTTCACAAATCGGCAAATGACTAGCGTCCTCTTCAATCACGGCATAGCCTTCGGTGAGTAAGCCCGTAAACGGATCAATCATACCGGTGGCACGACTGCCGTCCAATACCTGCAAGCGTGGGTAGCCGTCACCATCAGTGGTGATGTAAATAAAGCAACAGGACGCAATCAGCGCACTCTTGATGGCACTGTCAAAAAGGACATCGGGGTTATTCATTGCATAGATAGTGTTAAAATCAAAGTCATCGTTTTTGAATCTATCAAATTGTAGACGGTCCGCCAAGCTATCCACCGCCTTGCCACACCACCCAAGGGTTCCTGTCCAGTTTCGCAAATGGTCAGGCGTAGAAATGCCAAAATCCCTCGTCAGGTGCTTCATATCGTAATAGCGGTAACGCAATGCCACACGATGCTTTTTCATTTCCAAACGGTTTTTAAGATACTCCATACCGTACAGCATCACTCTTCTTCCCCCTTCATCACTTCCAAAATACCTTTAATCGCCGGTTCTTCCTTCTCGTTTAGCTCCATTTTCATCGCATCAATAATCTTCTGCCGAGTCTGAATCCCCTGAATCTTAACCGCAGGTGAGGTGTCCGGCGACTTAATAATGCTTGTTAATATCCTAATGTGCTCATTTTCGAGCCGTTCTATTTTTTTCTTGTCCATCTCATCACCTCCGGGGGGGTATAACTCACGCACATCTGCACAATAGCGGCGAGGTCCGGCGTAACGGGCGACACAGGGTCCCATGCCCCACTAAAATAATCGTTCCAACCACTGCCGGTAATCACTCAGCTTCGATAAGCTGTCCAATCCGTCGATTGTGGTAACACTCTGTTGCTGATGGTCTCTGTTTGTGACTCAATCTTGATTGGCTCGCGCAACTTATTGCTTTTTTGTCGGTTGCAACACATGTGGGCAAGCTGCAGGTTGCTCATGTCAGACGGATGCCCACCCTTGTCAATCGGTATAATGTGGTCAATGCACGCACTCATCGGATGCGGCCACGGAATAGACTTGTCTACCGGGCGTCCGCAAATACCACAGGTATCTTGCGACTTCAAGATGCGTTGCTTATTCTTCTCAAACACACTACGGTGTGATGTCATCTTGTCAGCTCTCACACTCCACCCCCTGTTTTTGTGCAATAAAAATACCGCACCATTTCTGATGCGGTTCTTAAATAAAAGAGGCGAAAGGAAGTCTTATCTTCTGCTCGCTGTTTTCCCCATAACATAATAACATGGTCGCTACTGACATTTACTGACAACTTGCTCATAAGACAACAACGCTCTGCCATGGATGCGATATACAGTCCTTTCTTCATAACCAAGCAACACAGCAATATTGCTCCATGACTTATTGGCAAGGTATCTGTACCTTAACACTGCACGCTCTTCGGGCATCTCCACACTGTCAATGTTAGCCTCTACATCCTTGCGTTTTTGGTTAAGCTCAATCCACCGTACTGCGTACTTTTGTTGCAAATCTATAGCCTCTGCCATTACGTCCGCCATATCTAGACCCTTGCCACCTCTGGGCATATCAGACAACTTCATCGCCTGCAATCCTTGAGCCTCGTATTCCAATCGATTGATCTGCTCCTTTATGCTTTGCAATTCCATATCGAGATACCGTATTTCCTTTAGCGATTCTTTCGTTGTCACAACACACCTCCTATTGATGTTGAAAATGCGGCATGTATATGCTCATTCAGCGTTGTAGCACCTCTCGCCCACTCGTTCATCTTGCTTTCAAAATGACACCGTTCTCCTGCGTCTAAAGCGTCCATCTTCACGTCATTAAGCAGTAACAAATCATCAATCGTGCATCCCATCGTGTTGCACGCCATTGCCAAGTAATGTGCGACATCGCACAACTCCATAGCAAGCTCGCCATAATTAATCCGCTTAGAACGCCCAGCATCTATGCAATCTCGCATCAACTGCGCCGCTTCACCAACCTCCGCAGCCAATCCCAATAATGCACCAACCAAATCACTACCATCATGGCGTTCATCAATACGCTTATAAATCTTCTCCACTCTATCTTTATTCATATTCTGACCCCTTAAAACGGCAAATCCTCATCACTAAAGCTAACAGGTTCGCCATACTGACCCCCTGGCGCCTGCTGCGTTGCCTTCTTACTACCATCACTCTTGTTGCCAATAAACTCGATGCGGCTCGCCAACACCTCAGTTATATAACGCTTACTGCCATCTTGCGCCTCGTAACTTCTCGTCTGCAAGCTCCCCTCAACAGCAATCTGGTCACCCTTACCCTTGTACTGCGCTAAGTTTTCAGCACTCTTTCCCCATACAACAACGCTCAAGAAATCGGCACCCTTATCACCATTCTTACTGTAACGGTCAACCGCCAACGTGAAATTTACAACTGGAGAACCCTGTGGCGTATACTTCAACTCCACATCCTTGGTCAAACGACCAATCAAAATAACCTTATTCACTCACTTACCTCCATTCAGCTTAGTAGCCATCCAATCAATCCCTAGTGCATTCTTATGCATCGTTGTGTTATACCCGGATTTTGCTTTTACTAGATAAAAATCTGCATATTCTCCTACAACCTTCCCGGTAAAAACCTTAAATCCCCTTAAATCCGATTCTCTAGGCTTACCATTCAACTTACCTGCGCAAGACAGCACAGGAGTGAAGCGATACCTCTTACCAACCCTTAACCGCACAGGCTTCGCCTTAGGCGGTTCCGGATACTGTGCAAACGCCATTATTACACCTCCATGAACTTGTACTCATTACTGTAATGTTTCAGAAACAGCTTCTTCTTGAGTTTATAAACGTCTGTCTTTACGCCCTTCACATCTTCAACAACAAGTTCAAGCGTTGATAGGTCGCGATATAGAAAATCCGCAACGTATTCAATCTTGCGAATTGCCTTGCCCTCATATCGAAACCCATCCATTAACGTAAACCGTGGCTGCAATTCCAACATGTCGATTTTTCCGACACGTTCGAGCGCCTTTAGTTCCTTGTATCGTTCTGCTTCCTTTCGGCTGTCGAAGGTTATTCCATCGACAGCCGTTTTCTTTGCATGGTATTTGTGCATCAATCATCTTCACCGCCTAAATATATTTCTTTGAAATACGTTCGTATTTAATCATCTTGATTTCTCTCCCAAATTATAAAATCAATATTCAGTCCCAACGCCATAATAATGGACATCGCTTCATATCGCCTTCCGCAAATCCATGCACCAGCTTGTTCTTTATCCAACGGATTCCATGAAATATTCTCTTCTTCCATCTTGTCCAACGCTTCTTTGGCACGTTTGAAAAGGAATTCTTTTTCGAAATCAGTCATCCCCTAATCACCTTTTCTACCTCGTACACCCTTGTAGACCTTTCACCAATCTTTCTCATTTTGATTTTGTCCCCAGCTTTTAGTTTTTCTAAATCAAGCAAAGGGGCTTCTACTTCGAGCCATTCTTTATTTAATCGTTTACCATCCATTCTTGCTCCACAGTCATGGCAATACATCCACTCTGGTTCACCGTCCGCACGATGTTCGCATCCACAGTTCGAACATTCGAATACGTCATAAACTATCTGCATATATCCGTTTTCATTCTCTGCGTACCCGTCGCCTTCAACGCCAATCCATTCGCTATGTATAACAGGTGTAACATCTTCGGGCGGTTCTTCCATAATCGCACTCGAAACTCTGTACCACTGTTCATCCGTTAAATCTAATTTGTTATTTATAATAATTAAAGCCATGTCCTTTGTTATATATTCAACCATTATCACTTACCACCTTTCCTATCGCTTGTATATCTGTCGCGTACCGTCTGCCATTTCAATCGTTATTGTCGTTGGATATCCCTTTTCGTTTTGCGCGTTCGACAAATAACGGGCATCAACTATGCCAACTGGCAGGCAATGCGACTTCTCACATGCTTTTGCCTTCTCTTTGTCTTTATATTGCGTATGGCATATTTCGCATACATAATACTTAACTTCCTTTGGCATTGTTTATTTCCTCCAATCTTTCTGTAACTTCTTGAAATACAGCTAATATTGCTAAGTAGTCGTCAAAGCTAAATGCGTTAACAAGCGTCGAACTGCATAGCTCCATTAATTCCCTTTTGCTTGCGTTCGATATTGTAGGATAGTTAACAGTAATATATTCTTCATCTTCCATCTAAAGCACCATCCATTCTTGCTCCACATCTCGGACAATAATTCATGTGATTTTCCTCAGGATTACCGTCATTCAATACCCAGTCTTCACCGCACGCTGAACATACATACGAACCGTGGTCTGACTCAATCCAATGTCCTTGTGTAATATGTGCAGCACGAGTAACTGTAAGTGCATCAATGCGCATACCAACGGCGTCTATCGCTTCGTCTTTTGCATCGACAGCATCCCTTACGGCTTGCAATGCTTGTTCTTTAGTAATGTATTCAGCCATTACCGCGCCACCTCCAATTTCGCGCCGCAATTTGGGCAATACTTTATCTCTGGCACTCCATCTTCCGAAACAATTATGATTAACGCCATGTCTTTAGTAATGTATTCCACCTCTCACACCTCCTAACACACAAGTTCCACCTTGCACTCATCCTGCAACATCTTGCGCAGATCCGCAAAACTCACATACCGCTCTCGCACACATTCAAACTGAAACGCCACCTGCTGCTTTAGACGCTGCAAACGAACCTTGCCCCAGCCTTGCTCACTAAGCACAGTAAAAGCACAAATTAACGAAGCTCTCAAACCATCCTCCGTCGCCTTACGCTGCGCACGCTTCAACTCTGCCAAAGTCGCCCGACCAATCGGCCTATCCCGCTTTAATTTGTTATCCATAACCACAACGCCGTACTTCATGCGCAACGTTTCCTCAAGCTCCAAGATGTTCACCCTGTGCCATGCCACATCTCCGGACAGCTCGTTCAATCGGTTAAAGAACACTTCCATGCGCTTACGTCCCCACCCGTGCTTGTCGTGGAGCACAGAGAACATCACAACAAGCGCCGCTTCAATCCCATTACCCGTTGCCTCCTGCTTAGCATCCTCAACGTTCTTCGGTGTTGCCAACCGCTTGCGCGGATTCGTCCGCTTCTTCTTCGCCATTACTACACCCCAATTCATTCACCAAATACCGAATATAATCACGGCTATGCTTCGTCGCCAACCACCACATCACAACCCACGCTATAAACGTACAGATTGCCGTTAGCACCAACATAAACCCAAACTGAACCATATCACTCCTCCAAACCGCTAAAGTCTCTAAATCCCTCTTCGCTCATGTAACGCACCTTCTTACCCGATGCCACCACCGGCGAATAATTGCCGGCAGTGTAATCAAGATAGCGCCCATTGAACCACGTCGAGCCATTTAGCCACGGCTTGTCATTAACTCGCACCTCTTGCACATAACGATTAATAGCTTCAGCCATTTCCTGCACACTCACATCAAGCAACTTGCGCTTCGTCTTATCACTCACTTGATTCTTACCACGCTTGTGCGGATACAACGCCCAAAGCTTCTCAAAATGCGCATTCGCTTCTTTTTTTGATTTCTGAGAAAGCGGTTCGACGGCAGTCGAACACTCTGCACCGCAATCACTAGATGCCGTTGCTACTTTCTCTTTTTTTCTTTTCTCTTTATTAACTACATCTACATCAGCATCTACATCTACATCAGCATCTACATC